>Ga0257126_1003274_pt1 | contig 10280 bp, 11 predicted proteins | sample SI060_120mmetaG_FD_190151 | JGI IMG/M metagenome (GOLD analysis project Ga0257126, IMG submission 190151) | Marine microbial communities from Saanich Inlet, British Columbia, Canada - SI060_120m | ecosystem: Environmental > Aquatic > Marine > Inlet | place: Canada: British Columbia | collected... | reverse complement strand
TCATTTGAAGATTCTTCGTTAAAGATCAAATTATCTATTTCATTGTTAATTTTGTATGTTAATGTATTATAAATTTTAATTTTAGTTGATAAATCTTTTGTATTTTCAAATAATTCATTTAATTCTTCAATTGTTTTTTGATTATATTTCTTAATTGGTTTTTGAATATCATTATTGTTAACATCACTATATAATTTATTTAAATTTTTCTTCTCTTTCGTAATTAAATTATGTAGACTTTTAATATTACTAATATTATTTTCTAAAGCAGATTCTGATTCTATTTTGGAAACTAATTCATTTATTTTATCCATTAAACTATTTAATTGGTATACTTTAAATATTTTTGTAAATCAATTATTTTATCTTCAATACAAATTTGTAAATTACCTTTTAATTTTAATGTTGACATAATAGACGTGTAATCTGTTAATTCATTATTATCATTATATAGTCGTATTTTATTAGAAAACTGATATTTATTTTCTAATTTATCTAAAAATAATATATTATTATTTATTTCCATTACAAGATCATTTTTTATTTTAAATAAATAATTTACATATATACTTTTCATTTCTATTAATTTCCTTTCAATAATTGAAATTTTATTTAATTCATTGTGAAATGTATTATTCAATTCTTCTTTCATTGTATTTTGAATATATATTAAATTATTAACATATTTTTTATTATAATCCACAATAAATTGAGCAGCTAAAGAAGGAGTAGGGGCTACATAATCAGCTACATAATCCAATAATGTAGTATCTTGTTTATGACCAACTGCACTTAATATCGGTATTTTACAACTATATACACTTTCAATTAATTCTTTTTGACAAAAACCAAATAGATCTTCAAAACTACCACCTCCTCTTGTTATAATAATTAAATCATAATTATTTTCATAAATATCTTTATCATTTAAAATATTACATATAGAATTAGGGCAATCATTACCTTGAACGCTAACATTTATAAAACAGTCATCTAAATTTAAATTATTATGTTCTATACAGTGATAAAAATCTTTTATAGCGTCACCATTTTTACTTGATAATATTAAAATTTTTTTAATATATGAACCTACTTTTAATTTTTTAGTATTTAAAAAATATCCTTTTTTCTCAAAATTTAATTTCATTTCATTATATAATATATTTAACTCTCCTTCTCCTTCAAATTTTAGTAATTTATTAATAATTAATTGTAATTTACCATTTCCATTATAAAAATCTAACTTTCCAGAAACTGTTATTTTATCACCATCTTTTAATTTTTTTATATCTTCAGTAACATTAAACTTCCAAATAGTTCCATTTATAACTCCACCTTCATCTTTTAGATTTAGATATATATGACCTCTAGATTCTTTAGGCTGTCTAACTTCTGCCATTAACTTTAAATTATTTTTAGGTAAACTTTCTTTTATTATTGAGGTTAGCTGTTTAATATTTAAATAATCATTATTTGTCATTATTTAAATTATAATTAACTCTTTAAATTATTCTACTACATCCATTTCAATTAAATCTTGGTTAATATCATCTTCTTTTCTAAAATTACGACAATAAAATATTACTATACTAATGTATAAACCAACTAAAATATATTTAGTAATAATAAAAGCTAATGTAATTGGATAATAATTTTCAACTATTGATAATATATTTATTATAATCGAAATTAATGTAATAACATTGAAATCATTTTTGTGTTGTTTAAAAACCCTATACTTATTCATTAAAAATAAATATAAAAAATTAAAAAAGAATAATAAATATTTACTTTCAACTGGCATATAATTGTAAAATAAAAGATAAAAACCACATAATGATTTTAGTGATAATAAAATAATACCATAATATTTATATTTTATATTAAATGATTCAATTAAAAAAGAAAATGTATTCCTATAAAAAAATAACTCATCTCCATATATAAAATAAAATATTAACGATGGAAACCAAAAGGTAACAAAATTAAAAATTAAAATATTAACTAAAGCAATCCAAAAATTCATATTATCTATTTTAAACAAAATAAATAGATTCCACGTAAAAAAAGAAAAATAATTAATAATTAAATATTTTAAATTAAATCTAATCCAATTAAACTTGTTTAGTCTTATCTTTTTTATTTTACTATAAATCAAATAGTAAAATTGATAAAGAGTAAATGTAAGTAACCAGCTTAATAATATAGTATAATTATTAGGAGTTTCGTTTTCTAATTGTTCAAATATTTTATAATCTTCATCTATTCCAATCCAATTAATTGTAGTCCATCTTAGGTATGTATTTAGATTTAATATCAATTCATCATCAATTGTCTCATTACTATTCAATAAAGATAATCCTGAAATTTCTAATGGATATAATAAAAAAATTAAATAATTACTAAAAAAATAACTTAATAACGCAGTTTTCGCAAAAAATAAAAAACTAAATATAGAAAAAACGATTAACATTTAATATTATTTTAAGTGAAAAATATTGTTTAAATTTAATTGTTTTTATATTTAATTAATCTTATTAAAGATTAATTAAATATTATAGTTAATGAGATTAATTAATGAAACAAAATTAGATTTTCCCGATGTTTTAATTTTACCAAAAAGATCAACTTTATCATCTAGAAGTCAAGTTAGTTTAGAAAGAACATATACATTTAAAAACTCAAAACAACCTTGGACAGGTGTTCCAATTATGGTATCAAATATGGATACAACTGGTACTTTTGAAATGGCAAAAGCTTTATCTAAACATAAAATGATAACTTGTATTCACAAGCATTATTCACTGGAAGAATGGAGTTCATTTTTTAATAGTTTGGAGGATAATGATTTTAATTATTTTACAGTTTCTATTGGAACTAGTACAAAAGATTTTGAATTTTTACATAATATTTTAAAATTAGATAATAGAATTAAATTTATTTTACTAGATGTCGCAAATGGATATTCCGGTGCTTTTATTGATAGAATTCAAGATATCGTTGAACTTTATTCGGATAAAATTTTGGTGGCTGGTAATGTTGTAACAGCAGAAATGGTAGAAGAATTAATTCTAAATGGTGTTGATATCGTAAAAGCAGGTATTGGAAACGGTAGTGTTTGTACTACTAGAATTAAAACTGGAGTTGGATATCCACAACTAAGTGCGGTAATTGAATGTGCTGACGCAGCACATGGTTTGAAAGGACGCTTAATTAGTGATGGTGGATGTTGTAATTCAGGTGATATTGCGAAAGCGTTTGGAGCAGGTGCTGATTTTGTAATGTTAGGAGGTATGATGGCTGGACATGATGAATCAGGTGGAACTTTTGTAGAAGAGAATGGTAAAAAATTTAAAGAATTTTATGGAATGAGTTCTTCAACAGCAATGAATAAACACAGTGGTGGTGTAGCAAAATATAGAGCATCCGAGGGTAAACGAGTATTGCTACCATATAGAGGACCAATCACTGATACGGTTTTAGATATTTGTGGAGGTTTACGTTCAACCTGTACTTATGTTGGAGCAAAAGAATTAAGAGAACTCTCAAAAAGAACCACTTTTATTAAAGTAAATAGACAAAGTAATGAAGTTTATGGTAAAAATTAAAAAAAAATGTAATTAATATTATATGAAACCTATATTTATAATATTAATTAGTATTGTTTTATCAATATTAATCAACTATTTAATGACTAACTCTCTTAGAAATGAAATGAAATAAAATATAATAAAAATAATATTAATGAACTTTTAGATTATAAAAAAGCATTACCAACCCTTTTAGATAGATTGGTAACTGATATTGATGATATAAAACTTAAATTTAATCTTTAAATTTATTTAATATTCTAAAATAAAATATATGTTAAATAACATTTGTAAATTAATTAATGAATTTTTAAAAGAAATTGGATCAAAATTAGATACTTTAAATGATCCAGATAAGTATGATTTAGCATTAGAAATAATGAGTGATCCATATTATTAATTTATAATTCCTTTTTATAATCTTGATAAAGTTTTCCAAATATATTAGCAATTTTATCAATATTATCTTTAGTCTTTTTTAATTTTAATTTACTTTCTAGATCTACTAATTTTGGAAAGCTATGATTATGTTGAAATGACATTGTATCTATTAAAATGTATTTACTAAAATCAATATTAGTACACATTCTAAAACATTCTGATTGAATTGATTTTAGATGAAATTCTAAACTATGAGATATAATAACACGTACTTGTTTTAAATCATCTTTAAATTCTTGAATTAAAAATTTAGATTCTACTCCTTCTTTTTCTGCTTTTTTGTAAGAAATCTTATGAAAATTCATAGCCTCCTCATTAAAGTGAATACTAGCAGGTTTTAAAATTTTATTAACTCTTTTTTCTTCAATATACTTTTCATTTTCAAAATAACCAATTGAATAATTTAAAGATATTAATCTAGCAATTCCATACATATTTTTCTTTGTTACTTTTCCATAAGCAATATGTAATCCATTAGTTGCTGTATACAAAATACATACTTTTTTTGACATTACTATATAAATTAATAATTATTTAATTATATTTTCATTTTTTTATACATCAAGATCATTCATTTGTAAATCAATTGTAAAATCTTTTGTACTAGCAAATAAATATAATCCTCCTGACTGAACTTTAGTTAAAACTGTATTTGGTAATCCAGATAAATTTAAATGTATTCCTTTCTTATATTTTTTATTTAATTCTAAAATTTTGTTTAAAAATGTTTCTTTAGAAACAACACATTCCTTATTTTTTAAATAATTAAATAATATCTGTTCTAATTTGTTCCTATTAAAATTTGGTCTATTTGGATATTTAGTTGTTTTATAAAAAGACGGAAAATTATCAGATAGATAATTAATAATGTAATTTATAGATTCAATTACTTTTAATTTTTCCATTTCTTCTAATTCTTCAGATGTCCATAAATCAGTTACAGGAATTGATTTATTAATATTGATAAATTTTTTTCTAACAAGATGCTTTGTATCATTTTCATAAAGATAAAAATTATTTAAGGAGCTTAATTTATCTTTACTTATATTTAATTTTAAACACTTTTTAAGTGCTTCAAATCTATGTTGTCCGTCCCATAATTTTAATTTATTATTAATAGATGAAATATGAAAAGAACCAGGAACTAGATTATTAGTTTTAATAGATTCAATAATTTCATTAACACGACTTTTATCAAGTGTTCTATTTTTTTCCCATACTTTTACACTTTTTACAAACTCTTCAAAATTATTAATTTTACATAATTTGTAATTACAACTTTGATATAAAATAGAAAAAATTCCTTCTTCTTTTATATCTTCTTCTGAATCAGAATTAATAATAACATCTTCATTACTTCCTGATATTAAATTATAAATGGTATACATTACTATATAAATTAATAATTATTTAATTATATTTTCATTTTTTTATAAAATAATTAAAAATATAACTATAATTAATATATATATATGAATATTAATAAAGATGAACTTAATACCGGAGATTTACTTTTATTTCACCATGTTTCAAACTATAAAAATTGTTTCAATTGTTTTTTCAGTTGTTTTACCAGTTTAATCCAAAGTTGTACCCATAGCAAGTACTCCCATATTGGAATTGTTGTTAAAGATCCTACATTTACAAATCCGCCCTTAAAAGGATTATATGTTTTAGAATCTAGTTTTGAATTATATCCTGATGTAGAAGACCATAAATATAAATTGGGTGTTGAATTAGAAGAATTTGATAAAGTAATAAGAGATGCCAATGAAGATGTTTACCTAAGAAAATTAAATTGTGATCGTAATGAAAATTTTTTTAATATACTAGCCGATGTTCATAAAATAACACATAATAAACCTTATGATGTTTTACCAAAAGATTGGATTGATGCTCTTTTCCATAAATATTCTGGTAAAAACGCTCAATCTACAAAACAATTCTGGTGTTCTGCTCTTGTAGCATATATTTACGTTAGATGGGGATTTTTACCATCATATACACCTTGGTCTCTTTTAACTCCAAAAATGTTTAGTACTGAAGATAATGGTAATTATAAAATAAAATTTTTAAATTGTAAACTTGGTGACGAAATTAAAATAAATTAATAATATACAAATACTTTTAGAAAACATTTAATTTAATTAAAATTTACAAAAAAAAATATATATATATATATATATGAATAATACTCAATATATTCAAAGCCTTTTACAACACATTTCTGATAAGGATCTTAGAATGAGAATAAACCTTCCTAATCCTTTATCTTATACTGGTATTGTTGGTAATGAGGCTTATGTCTATTTAGGAAGTCATACAAATACTGAAATAGACAAACATTTACATATACATATTTATTTCAATAATAATTTTAATGAAGGTAGATGGACTCTTAGTTGTAGAGATCCGGAATCAAAAGAAGTACTATTTCCGGAAGCATATCATCAAGAACAAACATTTGATACAAGTTCGAGTATTGAAAACTATGCTGATGTATTTTATCAATTATTATTAAAATGTTATCAAGAAGCGGATACAGCAAAAATGAGAGACATAACGCAAAAACAAAGGCAAAAAGGAGTAGCATTTGGTGTACCCTCTTCAGAATCTTATCAAAAATATTTAAAATATAAAATGAAATATTTAGAATTAAAAAAATTGATTTAATGTTAAAATAATATATATTTATATATTATTTTAATGTTACCTCCAGAAATTGAGGAAGGAAATAAAGAATATAAGTGTTACTTTAAAAATATAAAAAAAGATAGATTTATAGAATTATCAACTCAAATGAATTGGAGATTAAATGAAGGAAATGGTATTTGTTACTATTATATTGGTGTCAATGATGATGGTACAATTTATAATAAATTATCTAAAAAAGAAATAAAATATTCATTTCAAATTTTAACTCAATTAACAAAAAAAAATAATTCAATAATAACAAAAAGAGAAGAAAAAAACGATAATGATAAAGTATGGTTCACTGTTGAAATAAAAAGAAACATACTAGTTAAAAAATTTAATGAATATCATATTCTACTCCTAGGTGATACAAAAACAGGTAAAAGTACATTCTTAGCAAATTTAATAAAAAATAAATTAGATATTAATGGAAATGGTAAAAATTTTACATTTAATCATAAACACGAATTAGTATCAGGAGAAACATCATCAATTAATTATTTTCATCTATATATTGATAATAATAACTATGTATTTTTTGACTCACCAGGAAACAAAAAATATAATTCAACATTATTAAAAATAGTTCAAAGTGTAAATTACAATTTAATATTATATTTTCCAAAATTTGATGGTTCTATATGGGAGTATGAAAAACTTTATTTTGATTATTTCAAAATGATAGATATTCCGATACAAATTATAAATTTAAATTCAAAAGATAATATATTTCCAAATATTAATATGAAAAATTTAATTAAAAAATACCAAGTTATACAATATATTAAATCAAAATTAATTGTAAAAGATACAATTGATGAAGTAAATTTTGTTGTATTGAATACTTATTTTCACAGCGAACAAGGTATTTTATTATCTGGTTATTTGAAATCTGGAGTAATGAATAAAAATACAATATTATATTGGTATCTTAATGAAATAATTAAAATTAAAGTTATTTCTATTTCAAATGTTAATTCAAAAGTTGATAAAGTTACAGGCCCTAAATTAATTGTAATAAAAATAAAAATTATTAATAATAATTTTACTTTGAATATAAAAAATTTAAAATATGGATTTGTTACAGATAAAAAATACAAAATAATTGAATCTATTAAAATTAAATGGAATAAAGAAATTAATAATAAAAATGAACTTGTATGTAATTCAAATAATGATAAAATGATATTAAAATTACAAGATAATAATTTTTATAAATCTTGTAATCACTTTAAATTTAGAAATAATTTATTAAAAAATAATATTATTTGTTTAAATTATAAATGTATTGGAACAATTAATTTTCTAAAATAAATGGAAAATTAGCTGGATCTCCTACTACATTTGGAGATACAAAATTAAAACCGGGTGCTACTAACGGTATAGGAAAATTATTAGTCTGAACTGCTAATGTTGGGGTATTACGAGGTAAAGGAGCATATGATTGTAATTGAATTCTTGCTTTAGGTATACCATTAACAACATAATTTCTAATCATTGCTGTTTTGTATTTATTCATTTGGTCAGACATAATTAATTGACCAATATTGTAATTACGATTCATTTTAACAAATCTTTTTGCGGCATCATTAAATGTAGACGCATCAATAGTCATGGCTAAAGGATAATGAACATTGTAAACTGGCATATATTCTAGACTAGATATTTTTATAATAATAATTTTTAAATAAAAATTATTATTATTAACTAATTTATTATTATTAACTAATTTATTATAAATTAACTTTGAATTTCATGCCATCCACTATTGTTAGTATCATTATTCTGATTGTAGTAAGAACCGATAATTTGATTGTATTCTTGTTCAAATGTATTCATATTATCATGTGTCATACCTCGAATAAATCGAGAAGTATTTGTTGTATCAGAGGATTGAGAATATTCGGAAACTTCACGAATTCCTCGATCACCAATAAAACGTTCGCGTACTTCACGTAGAACTTGATTGTCTTGACGTGTTGTTATGGTTCGTTCGGTAACCATACTACGATTAGGAGAAGTAAAATATTTAACACCGGTTGTTTCGATATATCCATTTGGAAGATGTCGAACGTGTGTTGATTCACGATGTTGATATTGAGAATCCTGATGTTGATCCAGATAGTTACTTATATTTTCTACATCCATACTGGTTGATCCATAATCTCGTTCAACCAGATTTAGAAGGTTAAACATATTATGAAAACTTGGCATTCCATATCCAAAACGATGAGATGGTACCGTAAAGCCTTGTGATACTCCACCTCGTAGTCGAAGTACAAGATGAAGTGTGCTTTCTTTTTGAATATTATAGTCTGATAGGGTACGACCATCTTCTAGCTGCTTTCCAGCAAAAATAAGTCGCTGTTGATCAGGTGGAATTCCTTCCTTATCCTGAATTTTAGTCTTGATATTTTCAATACTGTCTGATGCTTCAACATCAAGGGTGATAGTTTTTCCTGTAAGAGTCTTAACAAAGATTTGCATTACATATAAGTCTTTCAGTCCTATTAAATAATAATATCAATTTTTTTTATATATCAAATGATCCTACTAATGGATAATGATCTGAATGTGTAGAATTGATAAATGGTATAGCCTTACCTAAAAATTTAGGAAGAATCGTTGGATCAACATTCATTACAAGAGACGGTATATTGGAGTAGACTAAATCAAAAGGGTTTGTCCAACCACCTGGGTTAAACTTATCCGCAGAGGCAAACTCATTTCCACAACAAGTTAGATATGGTTCTCCTGTAGAAGGATCAATTGTTTTTAATTGTAAATCTAAAGGACTAGGTGAATTAACTATTAAATTTTTTATTTTATAATTTTGATAAAACTCATTATGATCTCCCATTATTAAAACTGACTCGGTTTTTACATCAAATTGTAATTCTGTTAAAATACGTTCAATTGATTCTTTAACAATTTCTATGCGAATGTTATGAGCATAATGAACCCCAATAACAATGTATTTTTTTCCGGTTAAAAGATGGATTAGTTTAACACCAATACATGGTCTTCCATAACCTTTAGTAATATGTGTAGGTTTTGCACTAAAACCATGTGAATTAACTGTAGTATCTCTAGCAAACTTATCACTCCAATAAATCAAAGTTCCACCAGAACCTCTAATTGCATGATGAATAATATTTTTACTATAATTTGGTAAATTTATTTTTGTAAACCATTGATGTTCACCTATAGCTAGATCGGGTACTAAAGAAGATGCTTCAGCTAAAACCATTATATCCGGTTTTAAATCTGGATTGTAATCTTTACTAATATAATTTACTATATTATTTCCAAAATATTTTTTGTCTACATGTGTAAAAGATTTAAATAAAACATTATATGATAATAATTTAATTTTATCTTTTATAGGTATCGTTGGTTTTGGAGCTATAGTTGGTTTTGGAGCTATAGTTGGTTTTGGAGATACGGGTAATGGTGGAGGCAGTGTACTGGGGTCAGCGAACGTAGGGACTGGTGCCACGGAGTGGTGCGTATGTGGTGGTCTTGGTCTTGGTATTGGTCTTGTCACATCTACTT
>Ga0257126_1003273_pt1 | contig 10281 bp, 5 predicted proteins | sample SI060_120mmetaG_FD_190151 | JGI IMG/M metagenome (GOLD analysis project Ga0257126, IMG submission 190151) | Marine microbial communities from Saanich Inlet, British Columbia, Canada - SI060_120m | ecosystem: Environmental > Aquatic > Marine > Inlet | place: Canada: British Columbia | collected... | reverse complement strand
TTTTAGGTAATAAAAAATACAGAAACCTTTTGCTAGATAATTCTTTAATGGGTAAGCTTAATAAAGCTGTAAGGAATACCGCTATAAATTTAGGTATCAGTAAACAAAATGTTGATCAAAACCTAACAACAGCTGAACAAACATTAGATTTCTTATATACTTTATCAGACTTTTCACAGGGCCCTGGAAGAGGCAAGAAAAACTTTGCAGCATTTAAGAACCTTGCAATTGACGGTATTAAGTTGGTTGATATGAAAACCAATACGGAAATTACAACTCCGAAGAAAATGCAAAAAGACATTTCAGCATCTAAGGAAATAAAGCCTGAAGAAAAGAAAGATATATTTTCAAAAGCAACAAGCGTATACGAAAAAATGATGGCTGATGGCGAAAGTATGGACCAAATTGGTGTAATGGTTGGATACGAATTTCAGCCTTTAGTAAGATCTAAGCTAAGATCTTATCTTGCTGTTAAAGGGTTAGACAATGTTTCCGATCAAGTCATAGAGGACATTGTATCAGACGTTACATTAGGTAGTGGTAAAGGAGGCTCTCAAAATATACCGGGGCTAGTTAAATCCTACAAAGAAAGTGGTGAAGCCAGTTTAACTTCCTATATTTTTGGTCAATTAAATAATAAAATATTAGGTGCATTACAGCAGCCAGCATATCGTGATATATTCAATACTTTCTCTATAGACGCAAATCCGGGTCAAGCCGAAAGACTAGCCGAAGGAGAAGGCTTAGGGGGCGGGGGAATTTCTGATGGATACGTGGATTTATCTTCGCCAGAACAAAATGTTAGGATAAACAGGATTAAAGCGGAAGTTGCGCTTAAATTACCTGCTGAATTAAAAGAAGATATTAACGCTATAGGAGAGCGCCTTTTAATGTCTACCCCGTTAAAAAACATTGATGCTAAACAAGAAGGTAGTATAAAATTACCAAGCGGAAAAACTGCAGAGATAGTTATATCTAAAAGTGAACAAGCTACTATTGAAATAGAAGGCGAGCCAACTGAAACTATAAGAGTTAGATCACCTAAAATTTTAGAAGAAAAATTTGGGACAGGCAAAAAATCTTTTGTAAAAAGACCTACCACTAAAGAAAAGCTTTATAGAGATGGCATTGACTTAATATACCCTAAGCTAGAAAAAGCTGTTGGGGGATTAAAAGACAATTATACCGCTACCCCGGAATACGAGGCTTTTATCGACAATGCATATCCTTTGCTTAAAAATTATTTAAGCCAATCCGCTATTAACAAAAGATTTGCTGACTTTAAGGAACCCGTTATAGATAAAAAAACAGGTAAAATACTTAAGAAAAAAACTTCTGCCGGAGGAACTGTATTTACAAAAAAAGATGTAAAGTTAGCCGAGTGGAGGGGATACTTTTTAGGAAATGGTAGCAAGCGTATAGATGGGCGTAGACGATCTATAATAGAAGCGTTTTCAGGAGAATTTGTATTTGATTCTGTAATGGAATCATTATCTAATGAAGCTATAAAAAAACAAATAGAGTCAAGACAAGAAGATATCGGCGTTGAGTTACTAGATAATTTTGTAACAGTTATTGCTAAAGAAATAGACCGCGGTAATCCAGGGGTTATGGCATCTAAAGTAATAAAAATCGCTAATGAGTTTGGAGTAGATCCTTACACCATGCTTTTTGATAAAAACAATAACCTAAGACCTATAGATGAAATAGCAATGATGCCCGGTGGGCCTGAGGCTTTAGGTGAACTATACAGGGGAGCTCAAGCCGAACTTACAAGACAACTGCAAAACAGGGCAGAAGACCAAAAAAAGAACACAGTAGACAAGCTCGATGAATACTACAAAAACAACCCTGAGTTATTTACTCCTGAAATGCGTGAAGCAGTAAAAGAAATAAGAACAATATCGCAAGAGGACTTTAAAAATTTTGATAATCAAACTGATTTTTTAGTAACTTTATTTCCGGAAAAAATGTCTGAATTCTCTTTAGATACCGTAGATGTTGGTGTGGAAAATAGTTTTTTATCCCAGCTTTTTGCAGAAAGTTCTGTAACAAATAGAGCTACAAAAACTTCAGTTAATAGAGAAAGATTTACAGATAGAATTAAAGGAAAAATAGGCACAAACTATAATGCTTCTGAAATGGCAGAGGCTAGAAAAGCTTGGGCAAAAGTACTTGAACTTGGGGCAGAAAATAACATTGATAGTAAAATTATTAAAAAAGGGGTTAAAGTACAAAAAGGTATTACCGTACTTAAGCAGCAAAAAGAGTATAAGGATAGGGTTGAGGCTATAAACAAAACAGAAGGCTTAACTACTGCTCAAAAGAAAGTTGAGATTGGTAAGATAAAAGGATACGACGCATACAGAAAAGCGGCAGAACTACAAGTAGCTACGCTAGATGCAGTCTTACTTACGTTTGGAGCAGCCTCTAAGATGGTAAAAGGAACTGTTGCGGAACAAAAAGCTGGTAGAGATAATATGTTTAAAGCGCTATCAGTTATGCTTTTAAATAACTTTAAAGGATTTAGAAATTTATCGCCAGAAATATACTACGAAATAAGAGAGGGTGGTATAAGAGATCCTAAAAACGAACATTTATTATCTAAAGCAGAATTTGCCGCCAGGGTTTTAATAGCATTTAATGAAGGGAGATTAAATACCTTAGAAGAAGTAAAAGAAGTTTCTTCTGAATACGTTAGTCTAGTTGGCGAGCGAGCAGTGCAAAAAGCTGCAGATGTTTTAATGGGACCTACCGCGGAAAATAACAAAGAAGCAAAGATGCTGGATTTTGTTAAGGGGGAAACAAATAGAGAGTTTTCTACATCGGATTTAGTTAAACTAGATTCCGTTATAAACTTAATAACAGGTAAATCTGCTTTGCAAGAAATGATAGAAGCTCAAGCTAGGAAAGCATTGGGTATGCCTTTTCGCAGTGCAACAGAAGCTCTTTCTAATAACAATAAAATTTTGTTAGAGTCAGGAATGATGACTACGGACAGCAAAACTACATCTTCTGCTTCTAAAAAAATAATAAACCTTGACCAAGCTTTTGAAAAAGGGCGGGATCCTAATAAAAAGCCAAAGGGCATTAGCGTTTTTGACTTTGATGACACGCTTGCTCGAACAAAGAGTAACGTGCTATACACGATGCCTGACGGCACTAAAGGTAAATTGAATGCAACTGAGTTTGCTAAGAAATCCGAAGCCTTAGAAGCTAAGGGTGCTGCGTTTGATTTTAGCGAATTTAGTAAAGTAATGCAAGGAAAGTTAGGACCGTTGTTTTCTGAAGCTAAAAAGAAAGAAGGCAAGTATACTAATAAAGATGTATTTGTTTTAACTGCAAGACCCGCTAATTCAGCGCAGGCTATATACGAATTTTTAAAATCAGAAGGATTAGAAATCCCAATTGATAACATCGTAGGTTTAGGTGACGGAGCGGCTAAAGCTAAAGCAGAATGGATGATAGGCAAGGTAGCTGAAGGATATAACGATTTTTATTTTGCTGACGACGCTATTAAAAACGTTGAAGCCGTGCGTGACGCTTTAGGATTGTTCGATGTAAAGTCCAAAGTGCAGCAAGCTATAATGGCGTCTAAAAAAATAACTCTTGAAAAAGGGCTAGCTGAAATGATTGAGCGCAAAAAAGGTATATCTTCTAAAGAGCCCATATCTGCTGCGATAGCATCTAACTTAGGTAAAAAGAAAGGTCGTTATGATTGGTTTATTCCACCCAACGCAGAAGACTTTGCTGGGCTAATGTATAAGCTTTACGGTAAAGGCAAGCAAGGTGATAAAGATATGGCTTTAATTAAAGAAGCTTTAATAAGACCATTTAACCGGGCTGAAAACGCTATAAGTACCTATAAACAAACATTAGGTAATGATTATTCCGCTTTAGAATCTCAAATGAGTAATCTTAAGATTAGCATGTCTGAGGAAACTAAAACTAGCCTTGAGCAAGCTAACGTGAATGCCGATCAAGCTACTCGTGTTTTTATATACAACAAGCTAGGATATAAAATTCCAGGATTAGAAAAAAATGAAATAGCAAACATATCTAAAATAGTTAATGGAGACGCAAGACTTTCTGCTTATGCAGAAGGTGTTATGGGTATAACCAAAACAAAAGAAATATTTCCTAGACCAGGTGACACATGGTACTCCAGTAATATTCGTTATGAATTGTTTAAATATTCTACCGAAGGAGTCAGAAGTCATTTCTTAAAAGACTGGCAAAAAAATGCTGATGAAATGTTTACTGAAGAAAACTTTAACAGAATAGAAGCAGCTTACGGAAAAAACTATACTACTAACCTAAAAGAAATGTTAAGCAGAATGAAAACTGGTAAAACAAGATCTGCTGATTTAGGTAAAGATGTTCAGGCTGGTATGGATTATGTTAATGGATCAGTGGGTGTTATAATGTTCTTAAACACAAGATCAGCTGTACTACAAACAATATCCGCGGTCAACTACGTTAACTGGAGTGATAACAACCCATTACAAATAGGTAAAGCTGTTGCTAAACCAAAAGAATGGGGTAAAACGTTTATGGAAATATACAATTCTGATTTCTTAAAGCAGCGAAGAGGGGGGCTAGAGATAAACGTAGAGGAGGCAGAGATTGCTAAAGCTGTCGAAAGAAGTAAGGGTAATGCCAGGAATCTTTATGATAGCATGATAAAAATAGGATTTAAGCCTACACAAATGGCAGATAGTTTTGCTATCGCGTTTGGAGGAACTCCGTTTTTAATGAATAGAACTGCAACCTACGTTAAGCAAGGCTTATCTACAGAAGCTGCAAGAAAAAGAGCTTTTGAAGACTTTAGGGAGGTTTCAGAAGAATCTCAACAGTCATCAAGACAGGATAGAGTTTCCAACATACAAACAGGTGTCGCAGGTAGATTGATATTTGCATTCGCTAATACACCAATGCAGATGTCCCGTATGACAAAAAAAGCCGCATTAGACTTAGCTAACGGAAGAGGGGATGCTAAAACGAATATATCTAAAATGATTTATTACGGAGCAGTACAAAGTTATATATTCTATGCACTACAACAGTCACAATTTTTAAGATTGTTTGGAGGAGATGACGAAGATATGACTCAAGAGCAAAAAGATTTTAATAAAGTAAACAACGATAAAAAGAATACTAGAATAGCTAATAGTATGTTTGATAGTTTTATATCTGGATCAGGATCTCCAGGTAAAGTGGCTATAACCGCTAAGAATACTATAATGAAGTACTATTTAGAAAAAGAAAAAGGATACAAGGCAGATTACGGTAATGTTATAAACGAAGCGTTATCAATATCACCTCCGTTGTCTTCTAAAACTAAAAAGATTTATTCTGCTTTTAAAACTTATAAATATTATTCAACTAAGCAAGGGCAAAAAGAATTAGAGGAGTATGGACAATACGCTTTTGACAATCCTATGCTAATGGCAAACGCCAAAGTGTTTTCTTCTGTTAGTAACGTGCCAGCAGATAGACTAATACAAAAGGTAAATAATCTTTATTCTGCATTCACTGATGAAACTTTAACGCCAATACAAAGTGTGGCATTAGCTGCTGGTTGGGACAAGTGGAGTTTAGGATTATACGATCCTAAGTTTATGTCAGAGGAGGAAGTTGCTACAAACAAAGCAGCGAGAAAAGAGCAATTAAAAAAGGAAAAGATAGCCAAAAAAGAAGCAGCTATTTCTTCTTATGATATGAAGATGAGCGAGCCTGAAAGAAGAGAAATACTAAAAGTGCTTTCAAAAAAGCAACAAATGGATTCCTTAGGTGCTTTAGAGGTAAGTATAAAAAGAAGAAGAGAATTATATAAAATGAAGGAAATAGATCGAATAGAAGAAATAATAAGCCTACAAAACAAAAGACAATTTTATATTGAAACAAGAAACCTAAATCAAACAAGACAAGATTCTTTAAAATAACCTAAATAAAATGACTATAAGCGATTTGAAGATTTACCTATTAAACTTAAGCACGTTTGCGATATCAATGTCGCAAGTAGACACAATCCTTAAAGTCACTTTGCTGGCTACCAGTATAGGATACACCGCACACAAGTGGTGGTTATTAACTAAAAACAAAAACAAAAAATGAAAAAATTTATAGCAAAACTAAAACACGAATGGAACTCGTTCTTATATTACTTAATGTTTAAGAACAGAACAAAATAGAATTACACAACAGGCAACCACACCTCGAAAATTCTATAATAAAAAAGCCGACGCAATTAAGTGTCGGCTTTTTTGATTTAATTAAGTGATCTCACATGCACCCCCTGCGCACGCTAGCTCACCGGATAAATCGGTTTCATCATCGTCCTCTTCAATAGCGGCTACGTTTACATTTTGTAATGTTGCCATTAACTCTTCGTATTTTTCTTTGGTTATATCTTCAAAGGGGGCTTGAACATAAGTACCACCGTTATAAGGTAATACAGATAAACCATTGTAAAATTCTTTATTATCCCACATCCAATCGCCAATCATTTCCCACTCATCATCTCTAATACTAATGGTAGCTGATATGTTATGGCGGTTAGCACCGTCTCTGTGTCCTGGAGCAACCCATTCTTGTGATACAGTTTTTATGCGTTCCAACAAATCAACTGGTGATTCTGTTCTAAGAATAGATCCATCAGGCGCTTTTTGCGGTATACTAATAACTCCTGTGTCATGAGGTCTGAAGTATTCGTCTTCAACTAACTCCGGGTGATTTTCTATAAGAAACTTATACATCGATTCATTCTTACCTACACGGATTCTACGTACATAGTAATCATTGTGCCAAGCGTGAATACCTGATGAGGTTCCTAATGTTAAAGAGGTTGTACCTGCAGGTTTAACAGTTGTTGTTCTGGCAGAAGGATTAATACCTATTAGCTTCGCAACTCTGTTGTTTTCTTTATTAACGATCTTAGCGGCTTTTTTCATATCTAATTTTAGCACCGCGCCAGATCCAATACCTGTCATAGAAACGCCAATTAAAGCATCCTTTTCTGTTGTCTCTTGCCAAATTCTTCTAAGATAATGAAAGCTAGTGTATGAGGCTTGTATTGTTCCTATGAATGACGCATGCTTAACTCTTCGATCAAATTCTTCTTGACTATCAATCTCCGATGCATTAACTTCACATAAGTTACAGAATTGGTATGGTCTCAATGCAATTTCGCAACATGGGTTTGTCCCCCAGTCTTTGTCTTTGCTTAAGTAAAAACCAGGTTCTCCTGATCCTGATAGCTCGATGCGTTTCCATAATCCTAAAAAGAATTCTTTGGTTAGCTTCTGGCGTATTAATACCGCAGAGTTATTAGCTCTACCTCTTTGTGGATTTTTCTCCCACCAATCCCCTGACTTACATCCGATCATTGCATCATCTGTAGACGAGAACAAAGCAATTAAAGCAGCCCTTCTAATACCCCCGGCTAAAACCGAATCCGCAATGTGACATATAATATCGTGTGCCTCAACTGTTGTTAAGTATTCACCGTCTTTCTTGTTGTCCATTATGCCCATGATCTTTACGATACATTCTTTAAGCGGCTGAGGACCAGGCGCTTTACCTCCTGATGTTACAAGCCTTGCTCCTTTAGGCCTAATGTCTGAGTAATCAAACTCTATTTTAGAAGATCTTTTGTTACCAAGATAAGACTTCATACAAAATTTAATTGCATCTGCCCAACCTTCGATTGAATCCATTACTAAAAATCGTTTAGTGCGTTTTTCAAATGGCACAGTAATTGCCGGTAATTTGTCTACGTGGTGCTGCTGCACTGAATAACCTACACCTGTCCCACCCAACAATAAGAACATCGTTTCGCTAAAAGCGGCTACGGATTCAATTGGCAAGTAAGCACAGTTATAAATCCTGTTAGGAGATATCTCGATAGGTTTTCCGCCAAACTGAAGGCTTCGCATAGACGGTAATATGTTTTTGCTATACACATCTTCATAGGCTGTTTTTATTTCTTCTTTAAGTTCTGGAAATTTCTTTATATGCATGGCTTCATTACGGCCAACTAATTGTTCCCACGTCTCGCGACGTTTTGTTTCTGGTATATACTTTGCGTACTTCATGTACACTGTAATGTCTGATAATATTTTGTTTGATAAATTCATTTACTCTTCTGGGTGAAATTTTGTTATTGCTAAATCTAAAAAGGGTATGTATATAACATACTGTGTTGATTGTGGACCAGGATAGGTTCTCATTCCGAATAGTATTCCGGGATAGAAACCTGCACTGATTCCAAAAATTGCTGGTTTTTCTTTCATTTAATAAACTTTAATGTTAAACTCATTTTGTTTTTTTACTAACTCTCTCCAGGATATACGACCAGTATTAGCCCAGGACCATTTTACCCATTTGTCTATTTGTCTTTCTCCATAAGCTTTTCTAGCTAAGTATTTATTGTTTTTATTTTCTACCATTTAATATAAGTTTTATCATTTCAGCTACATCTGCCTGATTCTGAGGTTTATATAGTGTTCTAGTTTCTCCATTATTAACACACCATCTTTTAAATAGTTTCCAACGTAAAGGAAATTGTTCGTTAGCTCTTCCTTTGCATTCGATTATGTAATCATAACCAGTAAAATCTGGCGTGTATTTAATGCCCAGTATTTTTTTAACCCCTCGGTTTTTAAATTCACCCTTGCCATTAGATTGTTTTTCAATAGATTCGTTGGGGAATGTGAAACCTTCTAAGGTTTTAAATACTTCGTTTTCGTACAACTCAAACAGGTTAGCATCTTTAAGTGCTAAGTAAGTATGCTTTTCAAGTCCTGATCTGAATTGGATCCCGTCAGCACTAGCTTTTTTAGCGCGGACAGGACCTTTCTTTTTTGACTTTTTAAAGCGTTTCATTCTTTACAAAAGATCCGTTAACCATTGCACCCTGACGCTTGCTTATAACATCATAAGCGGACTCAATACATTCCTCAATAGTAAGACCTGACAAGTGTGCTAAGTTAGTTAAAACAACAACCATATCGCCAATACCATCTTTTATTTCAGGTATATCTTTTTTTAGTATAGCTCTAGCAACTTCTCCGGCTTCTTCCATTAGCTTTACGTATTGTGTTTTAGCATCGCCTTTGTCAAATATACCACGCTCTTTTGCCCATTCACGTATCTTAGGAAATATACACTTGTTGCATGTGGCTGTAGCTTTAGTCGGCTGGTAGTCGTAGGCGTAAGAAGGCTCGTTAACTGTCATGCTCATAAAATCATTTGATCCTTGTACAGTTTGATCCTGGCACGCTGCATACAATTTATTGTTGTATATGTAACATCTTTCTTTACGCCACTGAGAAGTTTGAACAAGATCCATAACTTCGTTTAGGTTTTCTAATGTTACTAAAGCAACTCCTTTGTTTGGTATTGTTATAGATAAAGGTAACTTAGATCGCATCCATCCGTCTAGCTTCACTATAGGACATGGGAAGGTAACTGTTTGATCGGTTACGTTAGGCTTATCGCCTGCATACGGTTGCTTTGGTCTAGTAGCTTGTGCATAGCTTTCTCTGTCTGTTGAATAACCAAACTTTCTTTGCTGATCAAATTCCATTCTAGAGATTATTTCTTTGTCTGCGCTGCTGGCTAGTATTTCATATTCATCAGGTGCAAACCCTTGTTCTTCTTCAACTCTTCGCTTCACGTTACTTGTTACTCCTATCTTTAAACCTTTAACGTGGTATAGATAATATCTTTTTGATTTACTCATAATTTAATTGTTTTAGTTGCCAACGCTCAAAGGAGCTTTTATAGCTGGCAGGGGATTATACTTAATTAATTCAATATCTTTAGCATCTGGAATATATACTCTAGCGCTATAGCCTATAGACAAACCATCATGCAATTTTAATGAAGGCATAACTCGTCTTGGTCTACTTAAATATTCTTTAGCTTGCTCTAAATGATTGTTATACAAATGACAGTCTCCAAGCTGTCCTATTAGCTGTCCAGGGATCAAATTAGAGCCTTTAGCCAGCATCTCGAGTAGTAAGCCATACATTGCAATATCGTACGGCAGGCCAAGAAAAACATCGGCAGATCTTTGTTGCCACATTAAATCCATAACACCGTTATTTACGTAAACTTGAAAGCCGTAATGACACGGCGGTAAAGCCATTTCGTCTATCTCACTAACATTCCACGCGGAAACCATCATGCGACGACTATTAGAATCATAGCGTATAGCATCGATAAGATTGTAAAGCTGGTCAACGCCATTAAAATCTCGCCATTGTTTGCCGTATA
>Ga0257126_1003269_pt1 | contig 10289 bp, 8 predicted proteins | sample SI060_120mmetaG_FD_190151 | JGI IMG/M metagenome (GOLD analysis project Ga0257126, IMG submission 190151) | Marine microbial communities from Saanich Inlet, British Columbia, Canada - SI060_120m | ecosystem: Environmental > Aquatic > Marine > Inlet | place: Canada: British Columbia | collected... | reverse complement strand
ACTGAATTGCTGCGCTATATGCGCCGGCTTGCCGATCGTGATCTTGCGCTTGACCGCTGTATGATTCCGCTTGGATCCTGTACGATGAAATTGAATGCAACAGCCGAAATGATGCCAATCACATGGCCCGAATTTGCCAATATTCATCCCTATGCGCCTGATGACCAAACCAGTGGCTATCGTGAGATGATTTCGCGGCTTGAAGAGATGCTGTGCCAATGCACTGGCTATGCCGCAATGTCATTGCAGCCAAATGCAGGCGCGCAAGGCGAATTTGCCGGATTGCTGGCGATTTCACGCTATCATCAATCACGCGGCGATTATGACCGTAATATTTGTTTAATCCCATCATCGGCGCATGGCACCAATCCGGCATCGGCGGCAATGGCCGGTATGAAAGTCGTTGTGGTTAAATGTGATGCAAATGGTGATGTCGATCTTGATGATTTGCGCGCCAAGTGCGCCCAATATGAAACAAATCTTGCTGCCTTGATGGTTACCTATCCATCAACGCATGGTGTGTTTGAAGAAGCCATTGCATATCTTTGTGAAATTGTGCACAAGGCAGGTGGGCAGGTCTATGTCGATGGCGCCAATTTGAATGCGCTTGTTGGCCATTGCGCCCCGCCTGAATTTGGTGCCGATGTCAGCCATCTCAATCTGCATAAAACCTTTTGTATCCCGCATGGCGGCGGCGGCCCGGGCGTTGGCCCAATCGGTGTTGCCGCGCATCTGGCGCCATTTCTGCCCGGATCACCGCTTGACGGCATTGGCGCTGTTAGCGCCGCGCCATTTGGATCAGCTGGCATTCTTCCCATCACCTATGCCTATATTCGCATGATGGGGCCAGATGGGCTTGGCGCTGCCACTGCGGCAGCAATCTTGTCAGCCAATTACATTGCCCAGCGGCTGGCCGGTTCCTATCCGCTGCTTTACACCGGCCGGAATGGGCGTGTTGCGCATGAATGTATCATTGATATCCGGCATATTCAGGATGCGCATGGCATCAGCAATGAAGATATTGCCAAACGGCTGATTGATTACGGCTTTCACGCGCCAACCATGTCATTTCCGGTTACTGGCACTTTGATGATCGAGCCAACCGAGTCTGAATCACTTGCCGAAATTGACCGGTTTTGTGATGCCATGATTGCGATTGCCGCTGAAATCCAATCGGTTGCTGATGGCATATGGCCAAGAGACGATAATCCATTGGTCAATGCACCACATACCGCCGATGACATCATGGATGATGACTGGACGCACCCCTATAGCCGCAAGCAGGCTGGTAACCCTGATGGCAATCACCAGGAAAACAAATATTGGCCGCCGGTAAACCGCGTCAATAATGCCCTTGGTGATCGGGCGCTAATGTGTGCCTGCCCGCCAATGGAATTTTGGGAACAGCAGGCCGCCGAATAACGGCTACAGCGCGAAAAGTGCCAATGTTTCCTCCCGCGTGGCCGGCTGACACGTTTCAGCCAGCTGGCGGATTAGGGCAGCATTATTTGGCGCCAAACTCCCATCTTTCAGATAGAGGTTATTTTCAAAGCCAACCCGGCAATGGCCGCCACTGGCAATCGCATCGGTCATAACGTCAAATTCACGATGCCCAAAAGCGCAGATTGACCAACTTGCCATATCGTTCAGCCCATCAGCGATGAATGGCTTCATTTCGGCAGGGTCAGACTGGAAATTACCGCTATAGCGGCCAAGAACCAAAAGCAGATGAGGCCGCGCATCTGGCAGAATACCATCAGCCATCGCCACGCGGAACCGCTGCAAATCATCAAGATCATAAAGGATATGTTGAATATTTATCTGTTCAGCAAGGCTTTGGTGATAGAAATGCTTGGCAAGGGCGCGAGCGGCCTCGCCATTATCACCAATCATTTCACGAAAGCCGACTGACACAAAATCAGGCTTTAGGGCAAACACCAAATCGGCCTGTTGGTCAGGCGTGTAAATACCAACAGCCTCAGTGGTGATCTGCACAAGCATTTCCGGCACTTCCTGCCGCAACCCATCAAGCAGTTGCCGATACCGAACCGCGTCAAGAAGATGTTTGCCATCATCATCCCGAACATGCGCATGAAGGATACTTGCACCAGCCGCGTGACATTCCTTGGCTGTGGCGATCGTTTCCGCAATCGTGACCGGAACGGCCGGATGGTCAGTTTTTACTTTGCGCGCGCCGTTCGGTGCCGCCATGATGATTGTTGGTCGGGTCATCGTCATCCTCAAAAAAAACTAAACGCACGCCGGAAAAAGGCGCAGATCAGATCGCATCACAAAGCCGGATGCTGGAACCATATGCTAGCATCGACAAATCACAGGTCAAGGCGCTAGCCATCGCAACATCGCTGAAAAACCTATCGCCCACTATAGGAATATATGCTAATGATTTGGCGTTATTTGGCTTTGGGCTTGCCCCGATAATCTGTTTCCCTTGGGCGCTTTAGTGACAACGCTATGCATACTGCCTGCAACGAGACTGACCGACATGTCTGTGAAACCTGAAATCAGTGACTTTATTGCCCTCAAAGGCCAACGCAAAATTGTGTGCCTAACCGCATATAGCGCACCGATGGCGCATGCGCTTGACCCGCATTGTGACCTCCTGCTTGTTGGCGATTCCGTGGCGATGGTCATCTATGGCATGGACACAACGCAAAATGCCGATCTTGATATGATGATTAGGCATGGTCAGGCGGTTATGCGGCGGCGGCAATCGGCGCTTGTGGTGATTGATCTTCCTGCTGGCAGCTATGAAAATAGTCCGGCGCAGGCCTTGGCTAGCGCCGCCGAGATTATGGCCAAAACCGGCGCTGATGCGGTCAAGCTTGAAGGCGGCAGTGATCTTGCCCCCCATGTCAAATGCCTTGTTGATTCAGGTATTCCGGTGCTTGGCCATATCGGGCTATTGCCGCAGCATGCTGTTGCTGGGGCCGCTTTTCGCATCACCGGACGAAGCGATGAAGAATCAGCCCAGCTTCATGCCGATGCTGATGCCCTGGTTGCGGCTGGCGTTTTTGGCATTGTCATGGAAGGCGTGATTGAACCGGTTGCCGCATCAATTGCCCAATCTTGCGCCGTGCCAACAATCGGTATTGGTGCCTCGGCTGTTTGTGATGGGCAAATTCTTGTGACCGAAGATGTGCTTGGTCTATATGACGCCTTTACCCCGAAATTCGTTCGTAAATTTGCCAATCTTCAAGATGATATTGGCGCCGCTGCGGCTGGCTATCGCGCCGCGGTTATTGATGGCAGTTTTCCAACGAGGGATCATCTTTTCTGGCCGAAAAAGACCTGACCTCAGGCAGGGCATATCGATGAAGATTCTACATAGCAAAGCCGAAGTTACCGCCGCCACAATTGCCTGGCAAGGCGCCGGTGAAACGGTTTGTCTTGTGCCGACAATGGGAAATATTCACCAAGGCCATCTTGCGCTGATTGCTGCGGCGCGCAAAACCGCCTCGCGCGTCATTGTCAGCATCTATGTGAACCCAACGCAATTTGGCGCTGGCGAGGATTTTGATCACTATCCCCGCACGCTTGACGCTGATTGCGCGGCAATCATTGCATCGGGCGGCTGTGATGCCATTTATGCACCTGCCAATATGTATGATGATGGCCATGCCACCAGCATTGTTCCAGCCGGTGTTGCGCTGGCGATGGAAGGCCAGACAAGGCCGCATTTTTTTACCGGCGTTGCCACAGTTGTTTTGAAACTATTCACCCATATCCCTGCCAATTTCGCGATTTTCGGCGAAAAGGATTACCAACAGCTTGCGGTGATCCGGCAAATGGTTCGCGATCTTGATCTGAACATCACCATTCTGGCGCAGCCAACAATTCGGGAAACAGATGGTTTGGCATTATCGTCGCGCAATCATTATCTAAGCGTGGCCGACCGCAAACTGGCGCCACGGCTTTATGCCGAAATGCAGGAAACCGCTATCCAGATTACCAAAGGCATGCCAGTTGATGCGGCCTTGGCAAATGCCAAAACAAGGCTGACCAAGGCTGGCTTTGGCAAGATTGACTATTTTGATTTACGCCATTCGGACAGTCTGGAGCCCGCAGAGTCACAGGCGCCAAACTGCCGGATTTTTGCCGCCATCTGGCTTGGTAAAACGCGATTGATCGATAATTACGCCCTTTGACGGTGATTTTATCATTTGTGCTTTTTGTTCAGCCCCTCAATAATGGCCAGATCGGGCATGATGATGCCTCTATGTGAAGGAGCGCTGGATGCAGCCGCAAGACCAAAATAGCGATCAGAACCAGACGGCCAAAATCGCCGCGGCGATTAAGCTGCTGATTGCCAGCTATGATGCTAGCGGCAGTTTGCTGATTTGTGGCAATGGCGGCAGCGCGGCCGATTGTGAACATATCGTTGGCGAATTGATGAAGGGGTTTTGCCTGCCGCGGGCATTATCAGCGCATGATCGCGACCGATTGACGGCCATTTGTGGTGATGATGCGGCGCGTCTTGGTGAAAAGCTTCAATATGGATTGCCAGCCCTGTCACTTGTCAGCCATTCATCCCTGATTACCGCGATTGCCAATGACCTTGATGGTGATTTGATTTTTGCCCAGCAAATATGGGCAATGGGCAAAGCCAATGATGTTTTGCTTGCCATATCAACATCGGGAAATTCTGAAAATATCCTGCTGGCCGCAAAGACCGCCCGCGCCAAAAACATGAAGGTGATCGGCCTTACCGGTGCTGGCGGCGGCAGGCTAGCACCGCTATGTGATGTGCTGATCGATGTGCCATCTAACGACGTTGCCAGCATCCAAGAAATGCATCTTCCGATCTATCATAAAATTTGCCGCCAGCTTGAATCGCATTATTTCTCCGCCTGATCAAAACCGCGCCGAAATAGGCACCGGCGCATGCGCCAACGCATATCACCAGGCCACAAATCAGATTTTCAACCGGCTGAAGACGCGGCGGGCATTGCCCTCGAAAATTGCCGCTTTGGCTTCGGCATCAAGCGCTATATTCGCATCGATATAGCGCTTGGTATCATCATAATGATGATCGGTTCGAGGGTCGATCCCGCGAACCGCACCAATCATTTCCGAAGCAAAAAGAATGTTTTTTGTCGGGATGACATCAAGCAGCAAATCAATGCCGCGCTGGTGATAAACGCATGTATCAAAATATATATTGCCAAGCACCCGCGCATCCAGATCGCCAAGCCCACGATCCTGCGCAATGCCCCGGAACCGCCCCCAATGATAAGGAACCGCCCCGCCGCCATGCGGAATGATCAGTTTCAATTCGGGGAAATCGGTAAAGACATCTGAAAATAAAAGATGCGTAAAGGCGGTTGTATCACCGCCAAGATAATAGCTTGTGGTGGTATCGAGCGAATGATGACACGCCCCCGATACATGGATCATCGCCGGCACATCCAGCTCGACCATTTTTTCATATAGTGGATACCAATAGCGATCACCAAGACGCGGATCTTTCCACGAACCGCCCGATGGATCGGGGTTTAGATTACAGCCGATGAAGCCCATCTGTTCGACACAACGCGACAATTCGGCAATGCTGGTCTCGAGCGATGTCTCGGGGCTTTGCGGCAATTGACAAACCGGCACAAAATTATCTGGAAACAAGTCACAAACACGCCGGATCAGATCATTACAAAGCTCGGTCCAGGCTTGTGACGTGCTGGCATTGCCAAGATCATGCCCCATCCAGCTTGCCCGCGGTGAAAAGATGGTCAGATCAGTGCCCCGATCCTGCTGCATTTTAAGCTGGTTACTGGCAATTGTGTCACGGATCTCATCATCCGAAATGGTTATATTGCCCTTTTCAAAAAGATGATTTGGGTCATTTGCCAGCAATGCGCGCTGTTCGTTGCGGTAGGTTTCGACCTGCGGCGGCGTTGTTGTGTAATGGCCATGACAATCAATAATCATAATTTAATCTTTCTTTTAAAAATCTTTTATTTCACCCAATATCATGCCGCATGACGACTTGCCTATTACGCCAAAAACATTACGCCAGAGCCTTGTTAAAACCAAGGCCGAAAGCAGGCGAAAATAGCGGTTTCGACAAAGCGCCTGACCTCTGAATAGTTTTGATCCCGCCGCGTTGATGGGCCTTTTTGACGGGCGGCAAGACACCCCAAGCGGCGGCGGTTAGGCGCCACCAGCGGCAAAAAATGGGTGATTTCGATATCCGGCCTTGCCATAGAAAAAGGGCTGGCCGTCTTCGGCCGTGACGCGCCCTCCGGCGGCACGCAAAACCGCATCACCGGCGGCCGTATCCCATTCCATCGTTGGGCCGTATCGCGGATATAGATCAGCCTCGCCAGCGGCAATGAGACAGAATTTTAACGATGAGCCAATAGCGACGGTATTGGTGATCCCCCGCTTTTCCAGCCATAGATTGGTTTGCGCGTCACGATGCGATGCGCTGGCGACGGCGACGGGGCCATCGGCGGGTGGCATGCGAACGCGAATTTGACGGCAGATACCGCCCGAAATTTCAAACGCGCCATTGCCAAGACTGCCAAAAAAAAGCCGGTCAAGCGCTGGCGCAAAGACAATGCCCATCACCGGCTGGCCATTTTTGATAAGCCCGATATTGACGGTAAAGGCGCCATCGCCACGCGCCTTGATGAATTCCTTTGTGCCATCAAGCGGATCAACAAGAAAAAAATCTTGGCTTGGCGCAAGGCTGTGGCTGGTGGCATTTTCTTCGGAAATAATCTGGATTGACGGTGCCAAAGTGGCAATTTCGGGAAGCAGGATCGCTTCGGCAGCATGATCGGCCCTGGTCACAGGGCTGCCATCGGCCTTGATTTCAAGTGATGGATCGCTTTGATAGATTTCCATGATCACGCGGCCAGCATGCTGCACTGGCGCAATCAGCCCTTTGGCAAGGAGCCTGTAGTCAATCTGGCTTTGTCCTTGCCCAAATATTGCCACGAACGCCTTGCCTCCATTTTGCCGAATCCGGCCTTGCCATCTGTGGCGCGCACCCACAAAGCACCGCGCCATTTCATCACAAAATACTATGCCTTGTCACATCTGGCGAGGATAGGGGTAATTGCTATTTTTGGCAAAGCAATGCGCCATATCAGTTGTTATTGATCGCGCCTTGCGCGCCTCGGTAATTTGCTAAAGCTGGGGATTGACGAAGACGCGCTTGACCGCGAGGCGGCGATAAGATTGCTGAACGAGATAAGAACAAGACAGGGTGAATTGAAAACCGTGTTACGGGATATGTAGGGCTTATTTCGACTTGCTTAGGAAATATGATTGTCAATCGACTGAAAATTACATTCGGACACCATTATGAATAGGCATGTGCCGTTGCTTTTTTCAGCCCAGATTCTGCCGATCAAGTCCTTTTTTGAACTCAAGCCTCGAGATCGATTGGCTGCACAGGAAACCAGTCGCAGCTAAGAAATTTCTCTCTTCTCGAACATCAAACTCATATGGGTATAGTTGGCTATCACCCCTAAGCCGTCTTTGAGACATAAATCTTATACTATTGTACAAACCGTTTATTGTTTTGTCGTATTTTATTTTGTTGAGTTTCTTGCCCATATAAACGACACGCTTGCCCTCAATAATGCCCAAGCGCTCAAAGGGAGCTAATTGATTGGAATCTCTGACCATATAATTTTGATTGAATAGATATGTGATGGGCCGGTCGTTGTTTTCGCCGGATGAGCAAGAAAAAATACCTTCAAATTGTTCAGCCCAAGCCGTCTGGCTGAACAGGGTCAGGAATATGGCTGTGAGTAGGGTGCGGGTCATAGAATCTAACCCTCAAAAAGGTCCCCAGTAATAGGAATAGTGTGGCGATCTATTGGATTATACTCTTGTAGCATATGCCTCACGCCATCGAGCCACTCAACGCCCTCTTTGGCGCTTTGCTGCAAAAATTCTGTATCTCGGATGCCCACGCTAAATACCTCGTCATCTTTTGTCATGACGTAAAAATGCTCGACCCCTTCACGGGTGCGTTGGTTAAGAAATTCACGAAGGGTCCGTGTAAACTCGTCATAATGCTCAGGGTTTGGTTTAAAACGTATGATTGATAGCTTTTTCATTGAGTGATCCTCCTCGTAAAACCCTGCCACAAAAAAAGGCCAGCGCAAAGGCTGGCTGAGTTTAGGGAGGAAATACGTTAGGTTCACCATTAACCCTGCACCCATATTATGACGGGTTTATGGCTGGTATGGGGTGATTGTGTGATTAACGCCCTCTATCGGGACAAATGCGGGACAAAAGCTAAAAAGCTCACCCAGCAAGCTTAAAAAAAATCTTATAAATAACTGATTTAAATGGTGATCCCGGCGAGACTCGAACTCACTACCTACAGATTAGGAATCTGTCGCTCTATCCTGATGAGCTACGGGACCACAAATCACTTATGCCCGAATTCATAGCGGAATGCCAGCCTGCCAAGGCGGCGTTTTCTGCGGCTTTTTCATGCCATTTTTTCATCTAATTACAGTCAGACATTTTCCCTTCATTGACAAACGCAGCGCTAGGGCGCATAAGTCCGCCAAAGATGTGGCGCGCTAGGGGCGATGCTACCTTCGCGAAAAGCCATGCGCTAGAAAACAAACCAATGTCAGATATGAATCAAGATTCTGCCGAAATTTCGGCCCAAACACCGGCTGTCAACTTTGATAGTTTTGGATTACCCGAGCTTATGCTGGCCACTTTGGCCCGCGAAGGCCTTGTATCCCCAACCCCCATTCAGGAAATGTCGATCCCGCTTTTGCTGGAAGGCAGAGACCTTATCGGCCTTGCCCAAACCGGCACTGGCAAAACAGCTGCCTTTTTGCTGCCTTTGATGACGCATCTTGGCTACAGCGCCGCCGTTAGAGCAGGCCAACCGCCAAAGGCATTGATCCTTGCACCAACGCGCGAATTGGCAAACCAAATTGAACAGAATGTCAGCAAATTATCGGCCGATCTGAATATCCGCCATCTCGCCGTTTTTGGCGGCGCGCGATATGATGCACAAATTCGCGGATTGCGTCGCGGTGTCGATATTGTTGTCGCCACACCCGGCCGTCTTGAAGATCTGATGGATCGCGGGGCATTTGACCCAAGCGGAATCACCCATTTCGTTCTTGATGAAGCTGACCATATGCTCGACCTTGGCTTTTATCCGCCAATCAAGCGTATTGCTGGCAGCCTGCCTCGCAACCGGCAGACAATGCTGTTTTCGGCCACCATGCCGCCCGAGATTGAAACGCTTGCCAAGCAGTTCCTAACCGATCCGGCACAGGTCAAAGCACCGCAAACCGGCATCACTGCCGATAAGGTTACCCAGCGTGTAACATTAATGGCCGAAGGCGATAAACGCGACCGGCTTTGCGATATTTTGAATGAAAAAGATACCGGCCAAAGCCTGATTTTCGTTCGCACCAAACGGCGTGCCGATGCATTGGCGAAATTCATGGAAGTGCGCGGCTTTGCTGTTGATGCACTTCATGGTGATATGCGCCAGACCTTGCGCCAGAAGGTGCTTCGCAATTTCCGCAGTGGTCAATTGCGGGCCTTGATTGCAACCGATGTTGCCGCGCGTGGTATCGACGTTGCTGGCTTGAGCCATGTTATCAATTTTGACCTTACCGACACGCCTGAATCCTATGTACACCGTATTGGCCGTACCGGCCGTGCGGGCCTTGGCGGTTTGGCAATTTCATTTTGTGCGCCAGATGAGCGGAATAAGCTTGGCGCCATTATTGCCGCCGTTGGGCCGCGTGTTGAGCTGTTTGAACTTGATGGCACACCGGTAACCGATTTTAAAGCCGGTGGTGGCGCATCGCGTGGTCGACGTCGCCCACCGCAGGGCGCGCGTGGCCGCAGTGACCGCCCAAGCCGTGATGATCGTCCAGCAGGCGGCCGTGGCCGTCCCGAGCGTCGTGATGATCGCCGTGATGATCGGCCGACAGTCGGACGTGGACGCCCAGCTGGCAAGCCAGCCGATGGTGACCGCCGGCAAGCGCGACCAGCCGCTAGTGGTCGTCCTGAAGGCGGCAATCGTCCAAACCGCGATGGTTTTGCAAGACGTGATGATCGTCCAAACCGTGATGAGCGACCTCGCCGTGATGATCGGCGGGATGATCGGCCAAATCGTGACTCGCGACCAAATCGTGACGGCGGCTTTAAAGGACGCGATGACCAGGCCCGCCCAGCGCGTGGCGATAAGCCATCATTTGGTGACCGGCCAGCGCGTGGCGACAAACCATCATTTGGTGACCGGCCAAATCGTGACTCGCGACCAAATC
>Ga0257126_1003260_pt1 | contig 10308 bp, 7 predicted proteins | sample SI060_120mmetaG_FD_190151 | JGI IMG/M metagenome (GOLD analysis project Ga0257126, IMG submission 190151) | Marine microbial communities from Saanich Inlet, British Columbia, Canada - SI060_120m | ecosystem: Environmental > Aquatic > Marine > Inlet | place: Canada: British Columbia | collected... | reverse complement strand
TCTTCGTATAAAGGATTTGGCCCTTACATGCCAGGATATTCTTTGATTCCATATAATAATTTGGATGCTCTAGAGAATGAATTAAAAGATAAAAATGTAGCTGCTTTTATGGTCGAGCCTATTCAAGGTGAAGCTGGGGTTATTGTTCCTGATGCTGGATATCTTGCAGGAGTTAGAAAGCTATGTACAAAATATAATGTTTTATATATTGCAGATGAGGTGCAAACAGGAATCGCTAGAACTGGTAAGATGCTTGCTTCTGATTATGAAGATGCTCGTCCTGATATTCTTATTTTAGGCAAAGCACTTTCTGGTGGGGTGCTACCAATTTCTGCTGTTTTAGCTGATGATGATATTATGCTATGTATTAAACCAGGCGAACATGGATCTACTTTTGGTGGAAATCCACTTGCTTGTAAAGTAGCTCAATCAGCTTTAGAAGTTGTAATTGAAGAAGATCTTGCTAAAAATGCTGCAGAACTTGGAGAAGTGTTTAGAAGTGAATTAAGTAAAAGACTATTGGATAATAAGCTTGTGAATTTAATAAGGGGTAAGGGCTTGCTTAATGCCATTGTTATAAATGATACTGAAGATAGTTCAACAGCATGGGATATTTGTTTAGCTTTAAGAGATAATGGTTTACTTGCAAAACCTACTCACGGAAATATTATTCGATTTGCACCTCCTTTAGTTATCAATAAAAAACAGTTGCTTTTTTGTGTAGATATAATTGTAAATACCCTCAACACTTTTGAATAAATAGCTTTTTCTTATATTTACAAAAAAATTATGAAAAGGTTTGTAACAAATATTGGAGTTTATTTTCTTGCTTTGACTGTATTAAGTCTTAGTATAGGATTTAATGTTACAAAACTTACTTGCAATGAAATAACTACTATTACACTTGGCGATAATTCTTTAAGTTGTTCTACTGAAAAAATTACGAACTGTGAGGATCAGACATTTGCTGAATCTTGCTGTATTGTAGAAAATTTAGTTGAATGTTGTTCTACTTCATCTTCATGTCTTTGTGGTAAAGAGTTGTCGTCCTTAAAGTATGATTTTCTCACTTTTTTATCTGACGAAAATGATGTAGAAAAAACTAAATTTTTTGATCTCTTAGTTTTTAGAACATTTAGTTATAATTACTATAAACATCTTAACAAGTTTGCAGTTCATCCTCCACCTCCCAAGTCAAGAAAACTAAGGCTAGCAGAAATTCAATCATTCTTAATTTAAAATTATTCTTTAGTTCATCAACAATTTGTTGACCATCTAATTATTTAATTTAACTTAAGAAATCATGAAAAAATATATCATACTAATAATAACTATCTGTATTGGAATACAGGCAAAATCACAAAACATAAGTGGAAAGGTTCTTGAGCGAATCTCTTCAGATAAATTTAATCCAATAATTGGTGCAAATGTATATTGGGAAAACACAAATATAGGAACAGTTACAGACAAAAATGGATTATACTCCATTGAAGAAGCTCCTTCACTACCAGCAACTTTATTAGTTTCTTTTATTGGTTATGAAGTGTCTAATATGGAGCTTATAGATGAACAGTACATTTTTTATTTAGCTCCAAATTTAGAGCTCGAAGAGGTTAATGTTAATTCTAGGCAGAAAAGCTCAAAATTCTCCACAATTGGAACTCTTAATTTAGAGACTCTCAATACTGAAGAATTTGAAAAAGCTGCATGTTGTAATCTTTCTGAAAGTTTTGAAACAAATGCAACAGTAGATGTCGTGTATAATGATGCTGTTTCTGGAGCTAAGAAAATTAGGATGTTAGGATTAGATGGAATCTATACTCAAATTACACAAGAGAATCTCCCTTTAATAAGAGGTCTTTCATCCTCATACGGTTTAACTTTTACTCCTGGGCCTTTTGTAGAATCTATTCAAATTATTAAAGGAGTAGGTTCAGTAATAAATGGCTTTGAATCTTTTTCTGGACAAATAAATTTAGAATATTTCAAACCCGATTGTGAAGAAAGTTTATATTATAATTTATATGGTAATTTAGAAGGTAAAATTGAAAATAATTTGAGATTAGTCAAAAAAAATGGTAAGTGGAAATCTAATCTATTTGCACATTATTCGTTTAATGACAATGAAATAGATAATAATAATGATGGATTTCTTGATATGCCACATATCAATAATTTTAATTTTTTTAATAGATGGAAATATGAGAATAAAAATATTGAAATGCAATTTTATGCTCGAGGATTCATGGAAGAAAGAACTGGTGGTACAATTGAAAACAGATCTAACCCCTATCTTGTTGAAATTAATAATAAATTAATTGAACTTTCATCAAAGACAGGTTTTAGAATGCCTGCAAAAAAAGGAAAATCTATAGGCCTTCAAACATCTTTTAGGGTTCATGAATTTGATGCTAAGTTTGGTGCAAATCAATATAATGGTTTACAGAAATCTGCCTATTTAAATTTAATTAATCAAACATATGTTAAGGATGAGAAAAATATTTTAAAATTTGGCTTAAGTTTTTATGTTGATGAATATGACCAAGATATTACTGAATATAATTTAGCTAACGCTGATACAGGAATAATTCCATTATGGTACAGTCAAGAGATTTATGCTGAAAAAAGAAAAGATGTCATGCCTGGAGCTTTTGCTGAATATTTTCACAGATGGGGAGAGTTAATAAGTATAACTACTGGATTTAGGGCTGATTATTATAATAAAACAGATGAAATTTATGCTATTCCCAGAGTTAATATTAAATATAATCCAAATGAATCTACAGCAATTCGAATTTCTGGTGGTAGAGCTTTAAGAAATTCAAATTTTATTTCAGATAATATATCACTACTTGCTTCAAATAGAGAAATTTCTTTTAGTGAGAATATGCTTCCTGAAATTGCATGGAATTATGGCCTTAATTTAACTCATTGTTTTTATCTTTTTGATAGAGAAGGAACTTTTAATATTGATTTTTATCGAACAGATTTTGAAAACCAGATAGTGGTTGATATTGAAGATCAAGGAATCCTTACTTTTACTAATTTATCAGATATTCCTAATCATATTTCCTTTTCCAATGCTTTTCAGATTGATTTCGCTTATGAATTGTTCAAGCGTTTTGATGTTAAATTAGCTTATAAAATTAATAATTCTAAAACATCATATCTTGGTGGACCAACTTATGATTTTTCTTCTTTATTAGAAACCCCTTTACTTCCAAAAAATAGAGCTTTAATTAACTTAGCTTATTCAAATAAAGCAACAGATTGGTTATTTGATGCTACTTTAAATTATATTGGAAAATCGAGAATACCAAGACATGAATCGATTGATTCTGAATATTCAGATCCTTTTTCATTAATAAATTGTCAGATAACTAAAAAAGTAAACAATTTTGATTTTTATATTGGTGTAGAGAATTTACTTAGCTATACTCAAGAAAATCCAATTTTAGATTCGTATAATCCAAGCTCTGATAAGTTTGATGCTTCTTTAATTTGGGCTCCAGTAATGGGAAGAAAGATCTACTTTGGTCTTAGATATAAATTAAGAAATTAAGATTTTAGAAGTTTATTTAATATTGAAATTGCTGATTCTGCGATAATCGTTCCTGGACCAAATATATCATGAACTCCCTTACTAAAAAGAAAATCATAATCTTTCTTTGGTATTACTCCACCAGCAATGATTAAAATATTATTTTCTTCTTTATTTAATATTTCAATTAGTTTTGGAATAAGTGTTTTATGACCTGCAGCAAGAGAGGATATTCCCAGAACATGAATGTCATTTTCAAATGCTTGTTTGGCTACCTCCTCCGGAGTTTGAAATAGTGGTGCAATATCTACGTCAAATCCTAAATCTGCAAATGAAGTGGCTACAACCTTAGCACCTCTATCATGACCGTCTTGTCCCATTTTGGCAATCATTATCCTTGGTCTCCTGCCTTTTAATTCGGCAAACTTATCGGATAGTTTCTTTGCTTTTTTAAAACTTTTATTATTAGAGATTTCCATTTTGTAAATTCCTGATATTATTTGGTTTTTAGCTTTGTATCTACCGTATACTTTTTCACATGCTAAAGAAATCTCACCTAATGTTGCTCGTTCCTTGGCAGCTTTAATTGCTAATTGTAATAGATTGCCAGAATTATTTTCACAAGCTTTTGTTATATTTCCTAAAGCTAAATTAACATTTTTTTGATTTCTTGATTTTTTAATACTTTTTAAAAAATCTAGTTGTTCTTGTCTTACTTTGATGTTATCAATTTCCAGAACTTCAAACTCATTATCAGGATCTTCTATTTGGTTAATATTAAGGCCAATAATTAAATCTTTCTTACTGTCAATTTTAGCTTGCTTTTTTGCAGCTGCTTGCTCAATTTTTAGTTTTGGAATTCCTTTTTCAATCGCTTTTTCCATTCCACCTAACTCTTCTATTTCTTCTATATGTTCCCAGGCTTTATTGCATATATCATGAGTTAATTTTTCTACATAGTATGATCCTCCCCAAGGATCAACTGTATCACAGATTCCTGTTTCATCTCTTAGAAAAATCTGGTTATCTCTTGCAATCTTGGCCGAATAATCAGAAGGCAATGCTATTGCTTCATCTAGTGCATTGGTGTGAAGACTCTGAGTGCCTCCCATAATTGCGGCCATTGCTTCAGTACATGTTCTTGTAATATTATTGTATGGGTCTTGTTCTGTTAATGTCCAACCACTTGTTTGACAGTGTGTTCTTAAAGACATAGATTTTTTATTTTTTGGTTTAAACTCTTTTATGAGTTTTGACCAAAGTATTCTTCCAGCTCTTAATTTTGCAATTTCCATGAAATAATTCATGCCAATTCCCCAGAAAAATGATAATCTTGGGGCAAAATCGTCTATATTCATTCCTGATTTAATACCATTTCTAACATATTCTAATCCGTTTGCAAGTGTATATGCCAGCTCAATATCTGCTGTAGCTCCTGCCTCTTGAATATGGTATCCTGAAATAGATATGCTGTTAAACTTTTTCATTTTTTTAGAAGTATAGCTAAAAATATCTCTAACAATTTTCATAGAACTTTTTGGAGGGTATATGTAAGTATTTCTTACCATAAATTCTTTCAAAATATCATTTTGAATTGTACCTCTTAGTTCTGAGATATCAGCATTTTGTTCTTGCGCTGCGACGATATAAAATGCAAGAATTGGAAGAACTGCTCCATTCATAGTCATTGATACTGATATTTTATCAAGGGGAATTTCTTTAAATAGAATCTTCATGTCTTCAACAGTATCTATTGCAACACCTGCCATTCCAACATCACCTTCTACTCTTGGATGATCAGAGTCATATCCTCTGTGAGTTGGTAGGTCAAAAGCTACGGATAAACCTTTTTGCCCAGCTTTTAGATTTTTTTTGTAAAATTCATTTGATTCTTTAGCTGTTGAAAATCCTGCATACTGTCTAATTGTCCAAGCTCTATTAACATACATAGTGCTATATGGTCCTCTAAGAAAAGGAGGTTGTCCAGCAATAGAATTTAGATGTTCAAGCTTAACTAAATCATCTTTGTGGTAATAGTCTTTAATTAAAATATTTTCATTAGTTAAATATTTATTATTTTTTGTGGTTATATTATCTGTTATTTGAAAATTAAAGTCCTTAAGAAATTCTTGGGTTAAATATTCAATGTAATATGAGCCCCTTCCTGCATCTTTTACTTTATTTAAATAACTTTCTTGAGTTAAAATATTTAATTGATTTCTTGCTATTCTTGAAGACAAGTCATTATAATCATTGTAATCAGAATCATGGGCTTTTGTAATTTGTGCATTCGTTCCCCCTAGAATCGCAGCTATACATTCTGTAGTTGTTCGGAAGATATTATTAACTCCAGAAGACTCTTCCTTTTTTGATGTTGATGTTGTTATAAATGCTTCTTGATCAGTTTCTGATTTCCATAAAATTCTAAATGCTCTTAGCTTGGCAATTTCAAAGAAGAAATTTTTACTTATTCTAAAATGGAATTCTATTTCCTGATTAGCTTTTTTTCCTTTATTAAGTGCAATTTTTATTTCCTCAGCTATAGTTTTGCCATCAATTGTGATTTTCTTTTTTACATTTTTTATATTAAAACTTTTAGGTGTTTCTAATGAGCCGATTATAGTGTTTTTATTACAATACTCTTTTAGCTTATTAATGAAAGAAGCATCAACATCAACAAAATCTGTCTTTATATATTCTGTTTTAATGTCTTTTAATAAGATATCTAAATTATTAGGGCTAGAAAAACATAATCCATTTGCTCCACTATTAAGAGCAGTTAGTGCTATTTTATTTGCTTTTTTAGCATTTGTTGCATCTATCTTTTGAATGTTAATTATTTCATCTGGGAAGTTAGGGTTGAAACTAGTTTTGTTATTATGATAGATAGGGGATATATCTATTTCTTCAATTTTTTTGTGAAGATTTAAAAATGTTTCATTACCAAACTCTTCTATGATGTTTTCTTTCCAATCATTGATATCATATTTTTTAAAATTTTGGAAAAGTTTAGTCATTTTCATTTCTTATGATGTAAACATCTTCGTTTTCTTTTCTCATTAAGAATTTTTCTCTAGCAAATTTTTCTTTTTTCTCATCACTATTTAATAGCTCATGATATTCAATGCTATCTTTTTTTATTTCTTTGGAATAAAAATTTTTGTTTTCTTCAAGTTGTTTGATTTCTTTTTTAATTTTAGATTGTCTAATAAGATTATAATTATCAAAGAAAATAATCCAAATAATAAATAATGAAATAATGATAGCGTATTTATTTCTTAAATAGCTAGGGGTTTTTTCATAAAGACTCTTTAGATTAATCATATATACAAATATATGATAACTTAATTGGTCTAAATAAATTTATGATATCAAGAAGATTGTAGGTTTTTTATTTAAATCTAATCTTATGTTTTTCCATTCGCCTATAGTTTTACTCATTATAGATTCATGTTCTTCAGTTATATTACTGGCTACACATAATCTTGTTTTTTGATTACATATTTTTTTTAGAGTTTCATAGAGTTTATTATTTCTATATGGTGTTTCCATGAAAATTTGTGTTTGGCACCTTTTTAGGCAAATATTTTCTAATTCTTTGATTTTTTTTATTCTTTCTTTTTGATCAATAGGAAGATATCCATTAAAAGCAAAGTTCTGACCATTCATTCCTGATGACATTAATGCCATTAAAATAGAAGAGGGGCCTACTAATGGTTTAACAACAACTTTAAATTGATGAGCATATTCAATAATTTTAGATCCTGGGTCTGCAACAGCTGGAACTCCAGCCTCAGAGATTAATCCAACATCTTTTCCTGCAAGGATATTTAATAAGAAGTCTTTCTCTAAATCTAATGAGTCATGTTTTCCATATGAGAAAAAAATTGTTTCGTCTATATTTTTTTTTGGAAACACTTTTTTTATGAATCTTCGTGCACTTCTTACGTTTTCGACAATGTAAATATTAGTTCTTTCAATTGTTTGTTTTATACTAGCGGGAAGATTTTCTTCAATTTTTGTTTCTCCCAGCAAATTAGGAATTAATAATAATTTACCTTGCTTCATATTTTTTTACTATTAATTCGCAAGAAGCTTCTAAAAGATTATAAATTTTTTGGAAGCCCTCATCATCTCCATAATATGGATCGGGAACTGATTGAAATTTATTTGGATATATTTCATTAAGTATTAAATCGACCTTGTCGATATCTTCTTGGTTTCTTGCAAGGCTTATGATTTTGGAATAATTGTCATTATCCATAGCGTATATTTTATCGAAATCATCAAAATCTATTGTGTTAAATTGTCTAGCTCTTTGATTTGTTAAGTCTATGTTGTATTTTTTTGCAATATCTATTGATCTGACATCAGGTTTTTTGCCAATATGGTAGCCAGCAGTTCCAGCAGAATCAGCTTTAAGATTTTTTGCTTTGGATTTTAATATGCCCTCAGCTAGGGGAGACCTACAAATATTGCCTAGGCATACCATTAGAATTTTCATTCTATGTTAAGGTAAGACGTTTTTCAATGTCAGATATATATCCTTTGAACCTTTTGTCTGTATCGGCTAAATTGTTGACAGTTTTACAAGCATGAAGTACTGTTGCGTGATCTTTGTTTCCACAATGCTTTCCAATCATAGCTAGCGAGCTTTTTGTCATTTGTTTTGCAAAGAACATTGAGAGTTGTCTGCATTGTACAATTTCTCTTTTTCTTGTTTTTGATTTCATAATATCTATTGGAATATCAAAATAATCACAAACAACTTTTTGAATGTAGTCAATAGACACTTCTCTAACAGTGTTTCTGACAAACTTATCTAACATATCTTTTGCTAGATCAATTGTAATTTCTTTTCTGTTTAACGAAGATTGTGCTAATAATGAAATAAGAGCTCCTTCTAATTCTCTTACATTTGATGTAATAGAATACGCAATATATTCAACAACAGAATATGGGATTTCAATGCCATCTTTTTTTATTTTCTTTTTTAGAATAGCTAGTCTTGTTTCAAGATCTGGAGATTGAAGATCAGCAGATAGTCCCCATTTAAATCTTGATAATAATCTTTGTTCCATTCCAATAATATCAACCGGTGCTTTGTCAGAGGTTAGTATAACCTGTTTTTTATTTTGATGAAGATGATTGAATATGTGGAAGAATACATCTTGTGTTTTTTCTTTTCCAGAAAGAAATTGTACATCATCTAAAATTAAAACATCAATTGATTGATAAAAATGAACAAAATCATTTTTTTTATTGTCCATTATAGCGTCAACAAATTGTGTTTGGAATTTATCAGCAGAAACATATAGAACAGTTTTTTCAGGAAGCTGATTCTTAACTTCAATACCAATAGCATTGGCAAGATGAGTTTTTCCTAATCCACCACCTCCGTAAATAAATAAAGGGTTAAATGACGTTCCGCCAGGATTTTGTGATACAGCAAATCCAGCAGATCGAGCTAATCTATTACACTCACCCTCGACGTATGAGTCAAAAGTATATGATTGATTAAGTTGGGGGTTTATATTTATTTTTTGAAGCCCAGGAATGATAAATGGGTTACGAATAACAGTTTTGTTAATATTGATTGGCATATTAACTGGCATGTTATCAATCTTTTGTTGATTAGAACTTGGAATTTTAGATACATAAGGCTTTGTGCCTGATGAATTTTCTAATACAATATGGTATTCTAGCTTTGCATCTTTACCAAGTTCTCTTTTTATTGTTTTTTTGAGCAGTGTTATGTAATTATTTTCAAGCCATTCGTAAAAAAATTGACTTGGAACTTGAATTGTTAAAATATGACTTTCAATGCTAATAGGTTTAATAGGTTTAAACCAAGTTTTAAAGTTTTGATGTGTAACATTGTCCTTTATTATTAAAAGGCAGTTATCCCAAATTTCCTGGTAACTCTTTTGTGTCATATTTATTTTACTGCTTTTGTTTAGTTATTAAAATCATCTGTAAGTATAATTACTTAGTAGGTATTTTAAAATTTTAGTTTTGTTTCCAATTATTATAACAAATAATTATAGCAAATATGAAAAACAATTAGTTAATAAAAAAGAAAATTAGCACTTGACTTTAAACTTTTTTTTACAGTCTATAATTACATGATATGGCTATTTTAAAAAATCAAAAAAAATCAATAATTTTTTAATAATATAAGTGGTTTATTTGGATTTTTTTACAAAAATTGAACTTTTTTTAACATTGAAATCACGTTTATCTTGTTTAAAAATAAAATCGATCTTGCCAATATTTACTCCGCCAAAGCCAACTTGATTTATTATTACTTTTTTGTTTTTTAAGTTGGAAATAATTTTTGGTTTTTTAAGAAAGGTATGTGTATGTCCTCCTATAATTAAATCAATGTCTCTTGTTTGTTTTGCAAGTATAGTATCTGAAATTTTTTCGCTCTTATATTTATATCCTAAATGAGATAAACATATAACCAAATCACAATTTAATTCATGTTTAAGTTTATGGGCATAATAATTTGAAGATATAATAGGATCATTATAAATAGTTTCTTTATATAATTCTTTTGGTACTAAACCTTTAAGTTCAATACCAATTCCAAATACTCCAACTTTAATTCCATCTTTATTAAATATTTTATATGGCTTAAATCTATTTTTTAGTATAGTATTTTTAAAGTCATAGTTTGCGATTAAAAATGGAAAACTAGCGTGTTTTAATTGCCTTTCTAATCCATCAATTCCATTGTCAAAATCATGATTTCCTAATGTAGC
>Ga0257126_1003251_pt1 | contig 10329 bp, 8 predicted proteins | sample SI060_120mmetaG_FD_190151 | JGI IMG/M metagenome (GOLD analysis project Ga0257126, IMG submission 190151) | Marine microbial communities from Saanich Inlet, British Columbia, Canada - SI060_120m | ecosystem: Environmental > Aquatic > Marine > Inlet | place: Canada: British Columbia | collected... | reverse complement strand
CTATATCACCGTTATGCTGAATATATACTTGCGCATCTTTTATTTGAGGATGATTGTTAATTTGGTTTTCTATAAAATTAATATCTTTCTGACTATTAATATTACTATCATAAATTTCAAAAATTTCTGACTTGTCAATAAACTTATTCTGATGGTCAATATTAATTTGATTTATATTTTTCGTGAGTTGTTCTTCGCTTTTTATTGTAAACGACAACAAAAAACAGAATAATGTACAAACACATACTAATCTCATTACATATAAAAATAACTTCATGAGCTAATGATTTTTTTTATTGGCACAACCAAATCAGCTATATCACCCGCACCTAATGTTAATAGTATATCTATTTTTTGATTTACTAAATTTTTAATCACTAAATTTTTAGAAATAAGTTTCTTAGAACTATTCACGCATAAATCTAGCAACATCTTAGAGTCAACTCCCTTTATTGGCTTTTCTCTAGCTGGGTATATATCTAATAATATAAGTGAATCGGCTAGAGACAAAGATTGGGCAAATTCATGTTTAAAATCATCTGTTCTAGAAAATAAATGAGGCTGAAACAGTACTGTAAGATGTCTTCCCGCAAACATCTTTTTAACAGTTTTAATAGTTTCAATAATTTCTGTAGGATGATGAGCATAATCATCAATAAATACTTTTTCTGAATTATTTACATGTAAATCAAATCTTCTTTTTATTCCCTCAAATGAATTGAGAGCTTGAGAGATAAATTTATTTGATATATCTAATAATGAACATGCTGAAATTGCAGCTATTGCATTACTAACATTATGATATCCTGGCATTGATAATTCAACATTATTATTACGATTATACTTTTTTCCTTTTTCATTGTACAAAAAGTTAATCTTATCAGATTGATAATTTAAAGAAGATGCATAGAAATCTGAAATTGATGAATGTGAATACGTAAATAAATTAACGTGTTTAGGAGTTTCGAATTTATTTACAATACTTTCTTCTAGTATTAAATACCCATTCTTTTTTACTTGAGAAGCAAACTTCTGAAATGTATCTATAAATTCTTTGTAACTACCATAAACATCTAAGTGATCAGAATCTAGAGAAGTAATAATAGCTATGTCAGGATTTAATGACAAAAATGATCTGTCAAACTCATCCGCTTCAACAACCATATATTTACTTTTATCTGACAACAGAAAATTAGTGTCATAATTTTTACTAATACCACCTAAAAATGCTGTACAATTAACATTAGATTGTTTCAATATATGAGAAAGCATAATTGAAGTAGTTGTTTTTCCATGAGTACCAGCAACTGCAATCGTATAATAATGTTCACTTATTAATCCTAATGCCTTTGATCTTTTACAGACATCGTAACTATTATCACAGAAGTATGAAAGAATATTATTATTTGAAATAGCTGAACTATATATTACCAATTTATCCTTAGATGAACTATTAAAAACTAAAGGAATAGAATTGATATTATCTTCATAACTTATTTCAATACCTTTTTTTTCTAAATTTTCTGTTAATTTAGATTTGACTCTATCATAACCGTAAACATTTTTATTTTGTGAATAAAAATAATTTGCTAAGGCACTCATCCCAATTCCACCGATACCAACTAGATAAATATTTTTATATGTCTTTATATTCATTTTATTAAACTAATTGCATGAGATGCAATAATTGAAGAAGCATCTTTAGCTTCCATAGTTTTAATATTTACACTTAATTCTTTCATCAATTGACTATCATTTTTTAATGAAATGATCTTTAATACAAGTTTATCATTTGCTTGTGAATCTTTAACCAGAAGTGCTGCATTTTTATTAACTAGTGATTGTGCATTTTTAAACTGATGATTTTCAGCAACATTTGGTGATGGAATTAAGATAACTGGCTTTCCAATTACACATAGTTCTGATATGGCAATCGCCCCAGCTCGTGAAATAATAATATCAGCTGCTTTGTACGCAGTTTCTATATTTTTAATAAATGAAAAAGTACTAATTCCATCTTTGCCTAACTCTTTCACTGCATTAATTGCAATAGCACTAAAATGTTGACCAGTTTGCCAAATAAGATTTAATTTTTCTTTCTTAAATAAGTTTAGAGAATTTAAAATTGAAGTGTTAATTGTTCTTGCTCCTAAACTTCCACCAACTACTAAAACTGTAAGATTATTATTTTCAATTTTAAAATCTTTTTTTGCTTTTTCTAAAATTATAGTATTTTCAATAATATTTTTTCTTATTGGATTACCCGTTTTTATTATTTTATGTTGTGGGAAAAATCGATGCATATCATCATATGCAACACAAATTTTATCTACATACTTTGCAAGTAATTTATTAGTAATACCAGCATATGAATTTTGCTCTTGAATTAATGTGGGTATTTTACATAATGAAGCTACAAAAAGTATTGGACCACTTGCAAAGCCACCAGTACCTATCACTAAATCAGGTCGAAATTTTAAAATTATAAAAAAAGATTTTACAATACTGAAGAGCAACTTCAAAGGAAATAACAAGTTTCTTAAAACATGTTTTCTATGAAAACCACTTATCCACAAACCAATTATTTTAAACCCTGCTGCTGGAATTTTTTCCATTTCCATTTTATCACTTGCACCCACAAATAAAAAATCAATATTCTTATCTATTTCCAATAAAGATTTTGCAATAGCAATAGCAGGAAAGATATGCCCACCTGAACCACCACCACTTATTATTACTTTAGGCTGTTTCATATTCTCTATCTGCTGTGTCATTACTAACACTTAGAATTATTCCAAGTGTAATACAAGTAAATAAAATTGATGTTCCACCCATACTTATAAGGGGAAGTGTTTGGCCTGTAACTGGTAATACTCCAACAGAAACAAGCATATTTATAAATGCTTGAAATACTAGGCTAAACATTAAACCAACACAAATTAACCCTCCAAAAACACTAGCTATTTTAGTAGCAATACGTAATGCTCTATAAAATAAAATCAGATAAAGTAGCATGGGGAATATAGCTCCTATTAATAAACCATATTCTTCAACCATTATAGCAAATATAAAATCTGAAGAAGAGTACGGTAATATATTTCTTTGAGTGCTTTTCCCAGGACCAACTCCAGAAAAACCACCGTTATATATAGCTACTAATGCTTGCTGTTGTTGATAATCTTGATCTAATTTTTTTACTTCTTTTGTGTTAAAATAACTATCAACCCTACTTACCCAAGTAGCAGATCTTGGCATTATCTTATTTGATAATTCAGGTGATATTTTAGCAATACCATAAATAAAAAAAGCACCAAAAATACCCAAGCCAATTATTGAAGCAATATATTTTATATTAACTTTTGCTACAAACATCAAAACTAAACCGTTCAGAAAAATTAATGCTGAAGTAGAAAAGTTATTTGGCAGAATCAAAGAACATATAACTATTAAAGGAGCCAAAACATATAAAAAAAGAAATTTGAAATCTTTGATTTCATGTCTATATTTACTCAATTGTCTAGCCATGAATAATAAGACAGAAAGTTTAGCAATATCAGATGGTTGAAATTGCACTCCCGCTATAGACAGCCATCTTGATGCGCCATTAACAGTTACTCCAATAACAAAAACTAAGAGCAATAAGATTATACTAATAACAAAACCTAATACACCAATTTTTGCAAAATATTTAAACTTGATTTTATGAACTTGATATAAAAAAAATAAACCCACAGATAATTTTATTAAATGACTAAACAAATATTCCCATCCTGCAGTACTGTAAACTAATAGCACAGAAAAAAGAGATAATGAGATAATAACACCCCATATTACTTTATCACCTTTAAGTTTTATATTTTTTAAAAAATCTGCCATTTTACAAAGCTCTTACTGTCTTTTTAAATTCACTACCTCTATGTTCAAAATTTTCATAAAGATCAAAACTGGCACATGCTGGGGAAAGCAAAACCGCATCACCACCATCAGCTAAATTATAAGATTGCTTTACAGCTTCTTGCATATCGGCTGCTTGCTGAATTATATCTACATCATTTTTAAAAGCATTTATTATTTTCTCGTTATTATCTCCTAAGCAAATAATTGCCTTAATATTTTTTTCTTTAGCTACTTTAATTAATGCCGAATAGTCATTGCCCTTATCAATACCTCCAAGAATCCATACAAATGGCTTATTCATACTTTCAACTGCATACCAGGCAGCATTTACATTTGTTGCTTTGGAATCATTAATAAAATCTATACCATGCACTGTAAGAACATATTCCAATCTATGCTCAATATTTTCAAAATCAATTAATGATTTTCTTATTTTATCATCTGAAACTTCAAAAACTCTTGCTGCCATAGCAGCAGCCATCGAATTAAAAATATTATGAGTACCTTTTAAAGCTAACTTTTCTATTGTCATTGTTTTGTTATTTAAATTAATATTCATTTTGTTATTAGTATATAAGCCACTGTCACCATTTAATTTATATTTCAGTGAAATGGGTATTTTTTTTGCATTTGTTTTTAAAGCAGATAATGATTTATCATCATAGTTATAGATCAAAAAATCTTTCTTTGTCTGATTTTTTGTGATATGCAATTTAGAGTAGACATAATTTGAAAAATTATTATTATATCTATCTAAATGATCTGCACTTATATTTAGAATTATTGAAATTGAAGGTCTAAACTCAACTATATTATCAAGTTGAAAACTGCTTACTTCTAAGACAACAAAATCATAATCTTTCTTACAAATTTCGGCAGCAAAACTTATACCTATATTTCCAGCAAGTAAAACATCATATCCGAAATCATTAAGAATTTTATATACAAGCAAAGCAGTAGTAGTTTTTCCATTAGTTCCTGTAATTGCAACTATTTTTGCTTTTGTAAATCTTGAAGCGAATTCAATTTCAGAGATTATACTTATTTCTTTTTCAATTATTTTTTGAATTATATTAATATGGTTGGGAATTCCGGGACTTTTAATAACTAAATCATAGGTTAAAATTTTAGCTAAATCATGACCATTTTCTTCCCAAGCGATATTATGGTTATCTAGTACTTTTTTATTTTTTTTATCAATTGAATTACTATCAGAAATAAAAACATTGTAATTTTTATTTGAAGCTAAAATTGCTGCTCCAATACCACTAACTCCAGCACCTAATATTGCAATATTATTACTCACTTATCTTAGTTTTAATGTTACTATTGTTAGTATTGCTAAAAAGATTCCGACTATCCAAAATCTTGTAACAATTTTACTTTCGTGAATTCCTAACTTCTGAAAGTGGTGATGAAGAGGCGCCATTCTGAAGATTCTTTTACCCTCTCCATATTTTTTTCGAGTGTATTTAAAATATCCTACTTGTAGGATTACTGAAAGATTCTCAATTAAGAATACACCACATAAAATCGGAATCAATAGTTCTTTTCTAATTAAGATTGCAACAACAGCAATGATACCACCTAAAGATAAACTACCAGTATCTCCCATAAAAACTTGAGCTGGGTAAGAGTTATACCACATAAAACCAACACATGAACCAACAAATGCTGACATATATATAACTAGCTCGCCACTATCAGGAATATACATTATATTTAAATAATCAGCAGCTATTATATTACCAGACACATAAGTAAACAGAACTAATGTTGAGCCAATTATAGCAGAAGTTCCTGTAGCAAGACCATCTAATCCATCGGTCATATTTGCTCCGTTAGAAACAGCCGTAATAACAAAGATCACTACAAAAATAAATAGCAACCATGAATACTTTTTCATTCCATCACCAATCCATGATGTTAAATCTTGATAATCAAACTCATTATTTTTTAGAAATGGAATAGTTGTAATTGATGATTTCTCAGCATTTTCTGAAAAATCATAAATTCCATCTATTTCTGTTGGAATATTTTTTTCTTTAACAACTATATCAGAATGAAAAACCATTACAAGCCCAACAATTACTCCAATTCCAACTTGACCTAATATTTTAAACTTTCCAGCAAGACCTTCTTTATCTTTTCTAAAAACTTTAATATAATCATCTATAAAACCTATAACACCCAGCCAAATCGTAGATATTAACATTACCTGAATATAGATGTTATCTAAACGTGCAAAAAGAAGAGTAGGAATCAAAATTGCTGATAATATTATTAACCCACCCATTGTTGGAGTTCCGGATTTAGCTTGCTCCCCCTCTAAACCTAATTTTCTTACCTGCTCTCCAATTTGTTTATTACGAATCAAATTAATAATACGACCACCAAAAACTAAAGAAACTAAAAGAGAGGTAATTATAGCAAGAGCAGATCTAAATGAAATATATTGAAAAACACCTGCACCTGGTAAATCATAATGATTTTCTAAGAATTCGAATAAGTAATATAACATCAGTTAATATTTTGGTTGATTAATTTTAATATTTCTTGTTTATCATCAAAAGGTGTTTTAACTTCTGATATTTGCTGAAACTTCTCATGTCCTTTTCCAGCAACTAATATGATATCATTACTTTTTGCTAATCTAAAAGCTGTTTTTATTGCTTGTCTTCTATCATCAATCACAATCGTCTTTTCTATATTTTGTTGACTAATATCAGCTAGCATATCAGAAACAATATCACTCATATTTTCATTTCTAGGATTATCAGAAGTAATTATAACTTGAGCACTTAATTCGCAAGCCACATTTGTCATTAGTGGTCTCTTTGATTTATCTCTATCACCTCCACAACCGAATACTGTAATTAAATTTTGATTCTTTTTTCTAATAGAATTTATTGTAGACAAAACATTTTGAAGAGCGTCTTCAGTATGAGCATAATCGACAATAAAAACAATATTATTATTTGATTTTAGAGTTTGAAATCTTCCTTCAGCAGAAGATATCATACTTAATGCTTTTAGAATATTGTCAGTTTCTCCTTTTAAGAGTTTAGATACAGAATAGACAGCAAGTAAATTATATGCATTAAATTTACCTACTAGCTTGACCCAAATTTTATAATTATCTATTCGTAATAACATGCCATCAAAATCTAATTCAATAATTTTGCACTTAAAATCAGAAATAGATTGTAGTGAATAAGTATATTTTGAAGCTAATGAATTTTGCATCATAACATCTGCATTTTTATCATCGCTATTAATTAGGGCTATGGCGTTTTTTTCTAGATTATCAAAAAAAGATTTCTTAACATTTAAATAGTTCTTAAAACTCTTATGATAATCTAAATGATCATGTGTAATATTTGTAAAAACTGCAATCTTAAAAGTAAGTCCCTTTATTCTATTTTGATCTAAAGCATGAGAACTTACTTCCATAAAACAATAAGAACAACCCAGCTCTACCATTTTACTTAAAAGAAAATTGATTTGTAAAATATCAGGCGTTGTATGTGTACTAATATATTTTTCCTGATCAATGATATTTTCAATTGTTGAGATTAATCCACATTTAAAACCTCGAATTGAAAATAACTGATGTAGAAGACTTACAATTGATGTTTTTCCATTTGTACCAGTTACACCAACAATTTCTAGCTTTTTAGAAGGAAAATCATAAAAATTATTGGAAATTACAGAAAGAGAAACATTAGAATTATTAACTAAAATATATGTGACATTTTTAGAATAAGTTGACGGAATATTTTGACAAACAATTGCCTTAGCTCCATTTTTAATAGCACTGGTGATAAATTCATCTCCACTCTTTTGTGTGCCAGCTAGGGCAATAAACATATCACCATTAGATATTTTTCGAGAATCTAATTGAATATTACTAATCTTAATATTAGTATCTCCTATAATATCTAAAATATCTACTTTATTTATTAATAGATCGAGTTTCATATTGATGCGATTAAACTTATTTTTTGATCAGCCAAAAACGGATCTCCTTTTTTTATAGATTGATTAACAATATGCCCCTTTCCTTTAATTTCAACTTTTAAACCAGCATTTTCTAAAAGAAAAACAGCATCTAATAAATTCATGCCAAATAAACTTGGCATCAAACCTTTTTCAAAATCTTTTTCAATACTTCTTCTTTCCAAACTTATCTTCTTATTAGAGTAAGCAGGAACCATCCAATTAGATTTTGTTTTTTCATATTCAAGAGATAAATTATCTAATAATTTACTCATGTCCTCAGTTTTTCCTTGAGTTAAGTTGGGAGTATCCGTTGTTTTTTCTGCAATTAAAATTGAATTATGAATAGAAATATCTGCGGCAAAAACTTTATCTGAAATTTCTTTAAAAATTGGAGCTGAAACATTACCTCCGTAAAATCCGTTTTCTTTTGGATTATTTACAACAACCATACAAGAATATTTCGGGTTTTCAGCCGGAAAAAAACCGACGAATGAAGTCTGATATTGTTTTATATTATCTTCAGATTTGTTCCCATACGCTAATAAAGTGGTACCTGTTTTTCCAGCAATCTTATATTTTTTAGTTCTAATAGATTTTGCTGTTCCTTTTTCAACTACGTCAATTAGATATGGCATAATTTGAACAATTGAAGATTTTGAACATATTGCCGGATTAATAATTTTTTTTGAGTGTTCATATACTTTTTGACCATCCTTTAAAATCTGTGTTGTAAATAATGGAGAAACCATAACCCCATTATTGGCAATAGCATTATAAAACGTTAAAATATGTAAAGGAGTTAATCTCAAAGAATATCCAATTGACATCCAGGGCAAGGTAACTCCAGACCATCCAGAACTTCCTGGTTGTTTAATCAATAAACTATTTGGATATGGTAATTCAAGATCCAATGGAGTACATAATCCCATTTTATAGATCCTGTCTATAAAGTCTTGAGGCTTATCTTTATAAGACCTATTAATTACTTTTGAAATACCTACATTTGAAGATTGAACGAATGCATCTCCAATGGATATTTTTCCATAACCACCTTTTTTAGAATCTCTCATTGTTTTGTCATAAAATTGATGAGTCCCGTCTTCTGTATCAACCGAGTCTAAAAGAGAATAAAAACCATCTTCTAAACCAGCTAGAACTGACGCTAACTTAAAAGTGGATCCTGGCTCTGAATGTTCAGCAATTGCATGATTATAGTATTCATCAAAATCACCATCATCATATTTTAGATTTGCGATTGCTTTTATATGCCCAGATTCTACTTCCATTAATATAGCAGTTCCCCAATCTGCATCATGGTATCTTAATGCACTTTTAAGAGCCTTTTCAGTTACATCTTGCATATCAATATTAATAGTAGTTACAATATCGTTTCCAGATTTTGGTAATGAATTTAGATCTGACTCTTCGTTTCTCCAAAAACTTTTACCAACTCTTTGCTTTAATTGTAATCCATCAGTTCCGGACAAGGTTTTATTGTAAGCACGCTCTAAGCCTATTGGATTTGACTCTCTTAAAACTCCTATTGTTCTTCTTGCTAATAATCCAAAAGGATTTTCTCTATTTGGACGTTCTTCGGCAATTAAACCACCTTTGTTTTTTCCCAGTTTTAAAATTGAGAAACTCTTTAACATAATAAGTTCATTGTGAGAAACCTTATTTCGGAGCTTTACATATTTATTTCTTTTTTTAGATCTTGACTCACGTAAATACTGCTCATATTGCTCAGTAGATTTATCTTTAAAAAGCATTGATAATGATTGTGACAAACTATTTATCTCTACATCAAATAATTGCTCATCTATCACGCTTAAATCTAAAAAAACATTATACAGTGGCATTGATATTGCTAATAATGAACCATCATCAGAAAATATGTTTCCTCTAGAAGCTTGTATCTTAAACAATTTTGGAAGGTTTACACTACTTATTTCTTGATTTAGTCTTTGTATTACTAAGATTTTTGATACTACAACAATAGCAATTACGCACATAAAGACGTAAAGTGAAATAACTCTATAATTAACTTTATTCTTCATTAATATCAATAATATAAACTGGAGTTAAGGAAGTTTGTAGTCCTTGATTTGAGACCATTTCTTCAATAGTAGACCTCTTATAAAGATTCATTAGTTGAGATTTTGTTGTTATATACCTTAATCTAAGATCAGCAACCTCATATTCAAGATTTACAGATTTACGCTGTAAACTTTCAGCATGAAATGTCATTCTAATATTTATTAAAAGCAGGGTTACAATGAGAAATAAAAAAGGAACATACTTTCTGTTTTGAGTTTTTGAAAAGAAATCTCCTTTTAAAATTGACAAAATCGATGTTTTATTTTTTTTACTACTCATTTATATTTTTTCAGCTATTCGTAATTTAGCACTTCTTGAGCGTTTATTTTTTTT
>Ga0257126_1003241_pt1 | contig 10347 bp, 7 predicted proteins | sample SI060_120mmetaG_FD_190151 | JGI IMG/M metagenome (GOLD analysis project Ga0257126, IMG submission 190151) | Marine microbial communities from Saanich Inlet, British Columbia, Canada - SI060_120m | ecosystem: Environmental > Aquatic > Marine > Inlet | place: Canada: British Columbia | collected... | reverse complement strand
ACCACGCAGCGACGCGAAGCAGATAACGTTGAAATCCTCTCTGGAGTGTTTGAGGGAAAAACAACGGGAACCCCGATTCAGTTGACCATCCGCAACACCGATCAACGTTCAAAGGATTATGGCGATATTGCCAATACGTTCCGGCCAGGCCATGCGGATATCACCTATTTTCAAAAATACGGCATTCGCGATTATCGCGGGGGCGGTCGCTCTTCTGCACGCGAAACCGCGGCGCGCGTCGCAGCGGGGGCGGTGGCAAGGGCGGCACTGGCTAAATTAGCACCAAAGGTTAAAATCATCGGCTTCATGTGCCAAATGGGCCCGCATAAAATCGACCGCGCGCATTTTGACTGGTCAGAAATTGACCAAAACCCCTTTTGGGTGCCCGATGCAAAAGCCGCAAAAGACTGGGCGCTATATTTAGACGAGGTGCGCAAATCGCACAGCTCGGTTGGCGCAGTGATTGAAATCGTTGCACAAGGGCTTCCTGCCGGGCTTGGCGCACCTATTTACGGCAAGCTTGATGGCGATCTTGCGGCGGCAATGATGTCAATAAACGCGGTAAAAGGCGTTGAAATTGGGGAAGGCATGCAAGCTGCGGCATTGAGTGGTGAGGAAAATGCCGATGAAATAACGCTTGGGCCGGATGGCTTACCCCAATATTCGAGCAACCATGCCGGTGGCATTCTTGGCGGAATTTCAACGGGTCAAGATGTGGTGCTGCGATTCGCAGTCAAACCGACATCCTCCATTTTAACAGCACGCAAATCAATCACCAAAGACGGGCAAGAGATCGATGTGGTCACCAAAGGGCGGCATGATCCCTGCGTTGGCATTCGCGCTGTGCCTGTCGGCGAAGCCATGATGGCCTGCGTTCTTCTAGACCACTTGCTGCTGCATCGCGGGCAGGTTGGCGATCAAGGTGGTAAGATCGGCCCCGCTGCGTAACGATCAGCGCGCGGGCCTAGATTTGGTTTGATGTTGCTTTGATAGCTGAACGGCCAAAATACCCAACGCAATGATTACCACGCCAACATAATCCAAAAGCCCTATGTTTTCGCCCAACAGCGCGGCGGCGATCAATACCCCGAAAAACGGATTCAAAAAATGAAAGGTTGCGGCTTTCACAGCGCCAATCCTGCCAACCAATTTAAACCAGATAAAAGTGGCCGCAAGGCCGGGGATAAGCGTGGTATAGGTAAACGCCCCCAGCAACCGCCATGTTGGATTGATCTGAAATGGCTCCCAAATAAGGGCGATTATAGCCAAACTGACGCCGCCCACGATCATCTGCAACCCAACAATCATCATCACATTGCCACCCGCGACCGCCCCGCGTACGGATAAGGTGGCAACGGTTAACGCCATCGCGGCAATAAGGCACAAAACCAGGCCGTGCAACTCTACCCCTGCCTCGATGCGCAGACCCATAATTAAACTGACACCCAAAACGCCAAACACCAGCCCAACGATCCCCAAAAATGGAAGAGTTTCCCGAAACACCAGCCAGCCAGCCAGCGCCACCATCAAAGGCATTGAAGATGCAATAATGGAAGCAACCGACGCTTCAATGGTTTGCATCGCCACAAAGTTTAACCCAAGATAAATCGCATTTTGAAAAATACCGAAAACAATTGTCGCCCGCCATTGCGCCTGCGTTAAGCGCATGGTTTGGCCCAAAAACCGCGCGATTAAAACGCCCAATAAACCGGAAATTAAGAACCGAACCGACAAGGCAGCCAAAGGCGAAGCCTCTGCAACGATCATCCGCGCCGACGTAAAAGCCGAAGACCACATCAGCGCAAAAACCAACCCGAGCATCAAAGATCTTAGATCCATTTTAATCTCGCTATAAAACGACCCACGGGCGCCATCGAAACGGGCAAATAAAAAGGGCCGCCCAAAAGCGACCCTTTCTTGAAACAGTTCAACGGGGCTTAACCGTTTACGCTGTCTTTCAGCGCTTTTGCAATTGTCATTTTAACAACTTTATCCGCTTCTTTTTTGAATTGCTCGCCCGTGGCTGGGTTACGCACCATACGCTCTGGACGCTCACGGCACATGATTTTGCCAATACCTGGCAACGTGACCGCACCGCCACCAGAAACTTCGCGCGTGATCAGGTTACAGATCGCGTCCAAAGAGGCAGCCGCCGCCTTTTTATCTGAGCCCATATCTTCGGCCAGCGCAGCAATCAGTTGTGTTTTCGTCATTGGTTTCGACATTTTTTTCTCCTTCACTGCCCAACTGTTAGGGCCTCATGGAACGTTTCTAACTGAATGTTGTTTATAAACACAACAAATAGTGGGTGTTTTGGTCGAAAAAAGATACTTTTTTTCAATTTTAGCCCCTATAAAAACGCAGTTTCGTCAAAACTGCGCAATTTTCGGCTGTGCAAGCGCTCAAGCGGCATGTTTTGTAAGCTTTCCATCGCCTTTATTCCAATTTCCAAATGCCGTGAAACCTGCGTTTTATAAAAGTCAGATGCCATTCCCGGCAGCTTCAACTCACCGTGCAAGGGCTTATCCGACACGCAGAGCAAAGTTCCATACGGCACCCGAAACCGATACCCGTTCGCCGCGATTGTGGCGCTTTCCATATCCAGTGCCACGGCCCGAGATTGGCTTAAACGCTGAACCGGGCCAGATTGATCGCGCAGCTCCCAATTTCGATTATCAACCGTGGCCACGGTGCCGGTGCGCATAATTTTCTTAAGCTCATAGCCCTGCAGCTTTGTGACATCGGCCACCGCAGTTTCAAGCGCGATCTGAATCTCAGCTAAAGCTGGGATCGGAACCCAAGCCGGAAGATCTGCGTCTAAAACCTTATCATCGCGCAAATAGGCATGCGCCAACACAAAATCGCCCAAGCTTTGCGAATTGCGCAAGCCAGCGCAATGCCCAACCATAATCCAGGCATGTGGACGCAGCACCGCTATGTGATCGGTTGCTGTTTTCGCGTTTGAGGGGCCAACACCGATATTAACCAAAGTGATGCCGCTGCCGTCGGGGCGTTTTAAATGATAGCTTGGCATTTGTGGCAGTTTTGAAACTGGCTCAATCAGTGCATCAGACTGCGTGATCTCAACATTCCCCGTACTGACAAAACTGCTATAGCCGCTTTTCTCATCAGCCAAAGCGCGGCGCGCATAAGCTTCGAATTCTGCCACGTAAAATTGATAATTTGTGAAAAGCACATAATTTTGAAAATGGCTTGGATCCGTTGCGGTGTAATGCGCCAAGCGCGCCAAAGAATAATCAACGCGCTGCGCAGTGAATGGCGCCAAAGGCATCGGCTCTTGGGCTGATCGCGCGCCATCGCCATTGACGATATCATCATTCGTTGTGGCCAAATCCGGAACATCAAACAGATCTCTCAGCAAAAAGGGCTGCGATTGAGCCTCAGCCTTATTCGCCGAGATCTCATCGGAAAGCGCAAAATGCAAGGGAATCGGCGTTTCAGACGGACCGATAAGGATGGGGGAATCATGGTTTTCTACCAACAATTCGATTTGTTGGCGTAGGTAACCCGAAAATAAATCTGGGCGCGTGATCGTGGTTGTGTGACTACCAGGGCTTGTCACATGGCCAAAACTTAACCGGCTATCGATGCTTCTGAAACTATCAACCTGCACGCTAATCTGCGGGTAAAACGCACGATAGCGATGCCCAGTGCTGCCCGAACGCAGCACTTCATCAAACCGGCTTTGCAAAAATCCTACCGCGTCTTGATACAAAACATTTAAATAGGCCACGGCCTTATCCGGATCATAAAACGCTGTTTCAGGACGCGCATCAGGGGTGTGTATTTTAGAACCTTCAACCATAAATAAACCTTATTTTTAAAACATAACAAACCATATTCATGCTAAAGTATATATCAGACTTTAGAAACACTACTACAAAGACCACGCTGTATCACATAGCCCACCTTACCCTTAGACAGTGGGATCAAAGCCTTATAGCGGAGAAACCTCAATGGATTACAACATGGTTTCAGCAGAAGAATTTGGCAAATCGCTCACCGGTCTTGGAGTGAACATCATTGTAAAAAAGCCCTGAACAAACAGCCCAATTCTTAGAGACCGTTTTTGAATTATACCCAAGCCAGTTAGGCGCTGATTTTGCCCTTATACTATATCAAGATGATATATTTCAGCTGCATAGCGATAAAAGCTTCGCAGCGCATCCAAGCTATCCGCATTTGCCCGAAAATCCGCCGCGCGGCACTGGCATTGAACTTCGCCTTTATAACAGTGATCCGGATCAAGCCTGCACAAAGGCGCAGGCCTATGGCTGCATGGTTTTAGCGCCCGCAACCGATAAGCCGCATGGCTTGCGCGAAGCAACAATACTTTGCCCAGATGGCTATATGTGGATACCGTCTCGCCCTTTGGCCTAAGCAGAGCACGCCAACACCCAGAAAAGGGTGCAAGCGCGGTCGATCAAAGCCTTGATTTTCATTCATACTAGGTAGATGTTGAGCCAAGATTTGGAGAATAATATGACGGTTGAGCCCCTGCGTAAAAATATGGACTTTTGGCAAGAACGGGTTGATCTGGCAGCCGCGTTTCGCTGGTGCGTGCGGTTGAATTATCACGAAGCGGTGGCAAATCATTTTTCATTGGCGATCAATGAAGAGGGCAGCCAATTTTTAATGAACCCCAACCAAATGCATTTTTCACGCATCAAAGCCAGCGATCTATTGCTGATCGACGCGAATGATCCCAAAACGCTTGAGGGTCCGAATGCGCCAGATCCAACCGCATGGGGGCTTCATGGCGCGGTGCATCGTCATTGCCCGCACGCAAAATGCGCCATGCATGTGCATTCAATTCACGCCACGGTCTTGGCCAGTTTACAAGACAGCCGCCTGCTTCCGATTGATCAAAACTCTGCGATGTTTTTCAACCGCTATGTGATTGATGATCATTATGGCGGGCTGGCCTTTGAAGAAGAGGGTACGCGCTGCGCAAGCTTGCTGACAGATCCAAAACAAAAAGTGTTGATCATGGGCAATCACGGCATTCTGGTTTTGGGCAATAGTGTGGCGGACACGTTTAACCGTTTATATTATTTTGAACGGGCCGCAGAAACCTATATTCGCGCCTTACAAACAGGCCAAGATTTACGCGTTTTACCCGATGAAATTGCCGAAAAAACAGCACAAGAAGTTGAGGAATATCCCGAACAGGGAATACGACATTTCGGCGAGCTAAAGCGCATTCTTCAGGATGAGGGCGCAAATTACGCAACATAGGGCAGCACGATTGCTTGCGATGCCCGCGCAGGCCTTCTTAAAAAGCAAAAGCTGCGGGGCCACCGCGCCGTCAAATTCTGGCCCTGACGTTTAAACTCTTGTTGCGCCTCGGCGTAAAGCGGCGCGTGCTCGCAACGGCGTTCAAACCCTCTTTGGCGGCGCAGATGCTTGCCAAGAGGCAGAGCGCATGACAGGATCACTCCTGCAGAATTTGAGAAACACCCATGTCAGAGCAAAACATATCAGCCTTTCCACAATCGACCGCATCCCATTCAGCAAGAAACCCAGGGATGGCTTTGGATCTTGATTGGGTGGGCGCCGCACAAGCCAATACTTCTGCGATCGAACGCCGCGCAGCAAGCCTGGGCGCGCGACGCAGCGTCAAAAAAGACTATCAAGCCGCTTGGTTGCTTCGCGCAATCACCTGCATCGATCTCACCACGCTATCGGGTGATGATACGAAGGCGCGCGTCAAACGGCTTTGCGATAAGGCGCGCCGACCGCTTAGGGATGATCTTCTCAAAGCGCTGGATATCGTGTCTTTGCAAACCGGCGCAATTTGCGTTTACCACGACATGGTGGAAACCGCCGTTTCGGCCTTAGAGGGCAGCGGCATTCCCGTGGCGGCGGTCTCTACCGGCTTTCCTGCCGGATTGTCGCCCTTAGAGCTGCGCATTGCTGAAATCAAAGCCAGCGTCGCGGCCGGTGCGCGCGAAATCGATATCGTGATTTCGCGCCGGCATGTGTTAACCCAAAACTGGCAGGCACTATATGACGAAATGCAAGCGTTTCGCGCGGCCTGCGGCGAGGCCCATGTAAAAGCGATTTTAGCCACGGGCGAGCTTGGTAGCCTGCGCAACGTGGCGCGGGCTTCATTGATTTGCATGATGGGCGGCGCTGATTTCATCAAAACCTCAACAGGCAAAGAAAGCGTCAACGCAACCTTGCCCGTCTCATTGGTGATGGTGCGCGCTATCCGCGACTATCATGACCGCACCGGATATGCGGTTGGCTACAAACCCGCCGGTGGCATTTCAAAAGCCAAAGATGCCTTAGTCTATCTTAGCATGATCAAAGAAGAACTGGGTGATCAATGGCTGCGGGCGGATCTGTTCCGTTTTGGAGCTTCGTCACTTTTGGGCGATATTGAACGGCAATTGGAACATCATGTCACCGGTGCCTATTCTGCAGGGCACCGGCATGCATTGGCTTAAGCTTAAATTTGGACATCCCCTATGAGCGTAAAAGAAATATTTGAAACGATGGACTACGGCCCCGCCCTTGAAGCCACGCAGGAGGCAACACAATGGCTGCAAAACCACGATCGCAGATTTGGGCATTTCATAAATGGCGCAAACTGCGAAGGTTCTGATCATTTTCAAAGCCGCAATCCCGCCACCGGCGAGGCTTTGGCAAAAATCGCCCAAGCCAGCGAGCAAGATGTGCATAACGCCGTGGCCAGTGCCCGCGCCGCGCAAGCGGATTGGGGCGCGCAAAGCGGGCATCAACGCGCGCGTGTTTTATACGCCATCGCCCGGCTTGTTCAAAAGCACAGCCGGCTTTTCGCCACATTAGAAACGCTGGATAACGGCAAGCCCATTCGTGAATCCCGCGATATTGATATCCCGCTTGTACACCGGCATTTTTATTATCACGCCGGCATGGCCCAGTTGATGGCCAGCGAACTTCCCAACCGGCAAGCGCTGGGCGTGTGCGGCCAGATCATCCCTTGGAATTTTCCACTTCTGATGCTGGCATGGAAAATTGCGCCGGCCTTGGCAATGGGCAATTGCGTGGTTTTGAAACCGGCTGAATACACCTCGCTCACAGCTCTTTTATTCGCCGAAATCTGTATGCAGGCCGGCGTGCCAAACGGAGTTGTAAACATCATCACCGGCGATGGCACCGTGGGCGAGCATCTGGTGAACCACCCTGATATCGATAAGATTGCCTTTACCGGATCCACCGATGTGGGGCGCAAAATTCGCCAAGCCACCGCAGGCAGCGGCAAAAAGCTCACTCTTGAATTGGGGGGAAAATCCCCCTTCATCGTGTTTGATGATGCCGATCTTGACAGCGCGGTAGAAGGCTTGGTTGATGCAATTTGGTTCAATCAAGGGCAAGTATGCTGCGCAGGATCGCGGCTGTTGGTGCAAGAGGCAGTGGCCGATCGCTTGCATGATAAAATCCGCGCCCGGATGGCAAAACTGCGGCTGGGCAATCCGCTTGATAAATCTGTCGATATGGGGCCCTTGGTTGACCCGGCGCAAGTTGCACGGGTAAACAGCTTGGTTGATGCAAACACAAACGGCACCTGCTTTCAGCCCAATATTGATCTGCCCAAACAGGGCTGCTTTTATCCCCCAACGCTGCTGACCGGGCTCAGCCCATCTGACCCGTTGATGCAGGAAGAGATTTTCGGGCCGGTGCTTGTTTCAACCAGTTTTCGCACGCCGCAAGAAGCCGTACAACTTGCCAATAACACCCGCTACGGGCTGGCCGCATCGATCTGGAGTGAAAACGTAAATCTTTGCCTTGGTTTGGCACCAGCTTTAAAGGCCGGGGTCATTTGGATAAATGGCACCAATATGTTCGATGCCGCGGCCGGCTTTGGCGGCATTCGCGAAAGCGGCTTTGGCCGGGAAGGTGGCTGGGAAGGCTTGACCGCCTATACCAAATCCAAAGCCCAGACCACCGCCAGATCCTTAAAACCTATTTTGGCAAAAACAGGTCCAAAATCTGTAGCTTTCGGCCTTGATCGCACCGCCAAACTGTATATTGGCGGCAAACAAACGCGACCAGATAGCGGATATTCTACGGCTGTGTTTGATGCCGCCGGAAATTTCATCAGCGATGTTCCAAGCGCCAATCGAAAAGATATCCGCAACGCAGTTGAAGCCGCACAGGGGGCCGTAAAATGGTCTGGATCAAGCGGGCATTTACGCGCCCAAATTCTATATTTCATTGCCGAAAATCTCTCGGCACGCGCCGCTGAATTTGCCACAAAAATCAACCTCTACACGGGTGAAACAAATGGCGCAGCAGAGGTTGAGGCCAGCCTAGAGCGCCTGTTCACCTATGCAGCTTGGGCGGATAAATATGATGGGGCAGTGCGCGATGTGCCCTTGCGCGGCGTGGCATTGGCTTTGAACGAACCGGTTGGCGTGATCGGCACCTTTTGCCCGGATGACGCGCCGCTACTTGGGCTGGTCTCGCTGCTTGGGCCGGCTTTGGCGATGGGCAATCGCGTTGTTATGGTGGCCTCTGAGCCCTACCCGTTGATCGCCACCGAATTTTATCAGATTTTAGAGACCTCGGATGTCCCTGCAGGCGTTGTTAATCTGTTAACCGGCGCCCATTCGGAGTTGGCCGCACCTCTGGCCAGCCATTTGAATATTGACGCCATATGGAGCTTTTCGTCCAGCGATTTATCTACGGAAATTGAAACGCAAAGCGCGCTGGGTTTAAAACGCAGCTGGGTCAATTACGGACAGGATCGAGATTGGTTTTCAACAGAGGGTGAAGGAAAAAGCTTTCTGGCAGAAGCCAGCCAATCAAAAACCGTTTGGATCCCCTTCGGCGAAGGATAGCCCAGATCTTAGAAAGACCCTAACCGGCAAGCTCGGCCCATAAAGCCCGGCTTAGATAGGCATCAGCAACATATCCCTGGTCGCGTTGATACCTCCAGAGCGCCGCCGCGGTGTTTGGACCCATAAGCCCATCTGCGCCAAACGTGTCATAGCCAAGCGCGCTGAGGGCGATTTGCACGTTGCGCTTTTCGTTGCGACTCAGCGCGGTCTCGCCAATAGGCCAAGGTTGAACAAGGCCCAACCCACCCGCAATCGCATCACCCAGCGCGCAGACTGACAGCGCATAAGCCTGCGCAGGATTATAGGCCAATAAAGCGGTATAATTTTCCAGAACCATAAATTTCGGGCCCTGTATACCAGCGGGAAGGATCAGCTTGGCAAGGCCGTTTTCGGGTAAATCTTGATAAGGTGTCAAACCTCTCATCGCCCAATCTGACGGGTTCAGGGCCGTGTCAGGAGGGGGCAAATCCAATGCGGCCTCCGGTGACAGAAAAACCTCTGCGCCCCAGATCTGCCCGGAGCGCCAACCCTGCGCCTGCAAATACGCAGCCGTTGAAGCCAAAGCATCAACCGGGCTGTCTGACCAAATATCGCTAAACCCATCGCCGTCAAAATCAACCGCGTGCTGAAGATAAGAGCACGGCATAAATTGCGTATGGCCCATAGCGCCGGCCCAACTGCCCAAGAAACGCTTAGCTGACACGTCTCCGGCTTGTAAAATATCCAAGGCGGCAATCAATTGCTGTTCAAAAAACGCCGCCCGGCGCCCCTCAAACGCAAGGCTGGCCAAAGCATCTAAAACAAAAAAGCCGCCGCGATTTGATCCGTAAGCGGTTTCACAACCCCAAACGGCCAGTAAAACCTGCGCCGGTACGCCATAAGCATGCACAATTTCATCTAGAGAGGTTTGAAATTTTGTTAGAAGTTGCTGGCCCTGCGCAACACGCTCGGATGAGCATGTTTTTTGAAGATAGGTCCAGATTGGCATTTCCGTTTCAGGCTGAAACCGGTCTTTTTCAATCACCTCGGGAAGAAATTGAAAACTGAGCACTGTTTTATGCAGAAAATCTGCGTCAAACCGCCCCGCAACGCGCTCTGCAAACTTCGTTGCCCATGCCCGAAACCCCTGATCCATCACATCCTAACGCTTTCGTTTAACGCTCCGCTTTACCTTATCAGATTTTTTCCGCGCTTTGCCCAATTTGCGCTTTACCGGGCGCGCATTTTTACGCCCAGATTTGGGTAATGCGTTGCCTTCGACGCTTAACAATTCAAACGCAACGCTACCGGATTCGGCGATAACTTCGCTTAACCTTACCTCAATAACCTGCCCTAAACTGAGTAAAAGCCCTGTCTCAGAACCAAGTAGGCTATTGGTTTGTTTGTCATAATGAAAATACTCGTGGCCTAAAGTTCGGATAGGAATCAACCCCTCAGCGCCGCTTTCATCCAAACGCGCAAACACGCCAAATTTCGCAATGCCGCTGATCCGGGCGGT
>Ga0257126_1003240_pt1 | contig 10348 bp, 14 predicted proteins | sample SI060_120mmetaG_FD_190151 | JGI IMG/M metagenome (GOLD analysis project Ga0257126, IMG submission 190151) | Marine microbial communities from Saanich Inlet, British Columbia, Canada - SI060_120m | ecosystem: Environmental > Aquatic > Marine > Inlet | place: Canada: British Columbia | collected... | reverse complement strand
GATTGTTGACTACCTACCGATTGTTGTGATGAATCTGAGGAAGATATAAACTGGGGTAAATTTTCTAATTCACCATTTATAAGTTTTGTTAATTTTAAATTTATTTCTGCCATAGAATCTACAATAACATTATTTAACAAATCTATTTTTGTTGAATCGACTTCTTCTAATTTCATAAGCAATAATCTTCTTAATTTAGTTTCTCCAAAATAATTTAATAAAGCAGACAATTGTTTAATAGATACTTCTGAATTTATTAAATTTACATCCATATCCAGTAAAATTTTTAGTTGTAATAATCTATTTAAGTTAAATGTTAAATCATTATATACATAAGACATATTATATAATATATATAATAGATTATTTTAATATAAATTAAATAAATTATAATAAATTATGAACAAGAAGGACATGATAAACATAAATTATCAATTGTATGAGACCCACCATATTCTAAAGGTGAAATATAATTATAATTATAATAATTTAAATAATTTATATCAATATCACGATTGCAAAAATAACATTTAAAAGACTGTTTATCTAATAAATAAGATTTTAAAATTGTATCGCTATTATTTTTATATGTATAATCTGGTAATAATTCATGTGTTTGTATATTATTTGAGTTTTTTATGTTTCTTGCAACTTTATAAACAAAATTTTTTTGATAATTCATTAAATACATAAAAAATAAAACAATAAATACAAACCCCCCTAAATAATAATGATATTTAGTATTTATTGGCATATATGAATTTACTTTATAATAAATAAATATAACAATTCCTAAAAATATAATACAATTTAACATATATATAAATATAAAATATAAAATATAAAATATAAAATTTATTTATTATAACATTGTCTACACAAAGGAATATATTTTTCAGAAGAACCAATATCTGTTTGATTATCACAATCTACGATTCGTTTAGAAAACAATGCTTCTTTTCCATTTTTACAATAAACACATAAAGCTTTTAATAATTTAATTTCATCTGCTTCCGGATATAATTTATATATATTTCCAAAATTTTGTTTACTCGAGTCTCCATTTAATCCAACAACTATTAAATGTTTATTATATTTATTTACCATTTCATATGTAAATTCATATAAATCATCAAAAAATTGTGATTCATCTATAATAATATATTCATAATTTTTTATAAAATCATAAGATAAATCATTTAGTTTTATGACAGATATTGTATCATTTATAATATTTTTATCATGTGTTGATATATTTCCATTTGTATATCTTTTATCTAAATAACTATTTATACATAAAATAGATTTGTTAATAACTTTTAATCTATTTACTTCTTTTATAATTTCTGAACTTTTACCAGAAAACATACAACCAACAATTAATTTTAATGACATATAAAATATATAGTTTATTAATTTTAAATTTAAACAAAATAATTCAAATTTTTTTAATTATATATAATTGATTATTTTTATAAATACTATAATAATCATTTTTTTGATCATAATTATGATAAATAGTAGCTCTATTTATATTTATTTCTGAAGCTATATCTTCTATTTTTTTATATAATCCTGATACATGATTTCCATTATCATAAAAATTAATTAACAAATATTTAAATCCATTTATCATAATATATATATATAAATAATATAGTTTATATTTAAATATATAATAAATGGTAAATATTTTTATGAAAGTACCCAATTATAAATATACATCTAAATTAATAAATAAAAATATAGTTTTTTTTAATTTAGTAGATTTAAATATAAAAATACCTACTAAATTTATATTTTCTTATAATGATTTAAAAAAAGATAGTTATATAATAAATAATTTAAATACAAATAGATTTAGAAAATTTAAAAACTATAAAATATATGTAAAAAACAGAAACGATAATTATCCATTTGAAATTCATGTATTAAATAACAATTATTTTAAACAAAATGTACCTGATAATAGAGGTTATATTAGAAAATATGAAAATATAGATGATACATTTTGTCAAAGTGATTGGATGTTACAACTTATTACAAATTTTTGTGAAATATCATTATATAATAAATGCAAACAAGATAAATGTTTTTATAATAATATATGTGCTGATATATCAGTACATCAAGTCAGACAATTATGTAACGTAAACAATAAATCATTTAATTCACCAGAAGGTATACACAAAGACGGAGCTGATTGGATTGTTTCTGCATTAGTTTTAAATAAAATAAATGCAAAAGGAGGTAAAAGCAATATTTATGATAAAACAAAATCAAAAATATATAGTAAAAATTTAAATATAAAGGAAGGAATATTTATGAATGATATAGATTATTATCATGATGTTACGCCTATAGAATGTTTAGATAATGATTTTATAGGAATTCGTGATATATTAGGAATAGATATTAAATTTAATGATTTTGATATAAAATAACCCATTGTTCTAAAGCATTTTGATAATTTAAAATATCTTTTTTTAATTTGTAATTTTCTAATTGTAATTTATTAATATTTTGTTTATCAATATTATATTTTAAATGTTGTCTCCATTTGTATATTTTTTTACGTTTATTTTTATTTAATGTTCCATTTTTATTTATAAAATCATTTGGATATTCATATTTTCTTTTTTTATTTTGTGAACATATAGTGTGTTTATAATTTGTTTGAGAAGATTTGTCTGTTTTATTTGACATATTAAATAAATGTAAGCAATAATCCATAATTTATATTATATTTATTAAACTTTAAATACTTATTAATGACCGTATGATCTACACTCTGGTGTATTTTGAGTCATACACATCATTCGTGTACAAGCATTAATTGCCCCATTAGAAACCATACAAGTATTACATCCATCATACCATTGTGTACAACCCTGGGGTATTTGTAAATGTATATTATTTCTAATTGGTGGTATTGTGTCAATTGGAATAGGATTTGATATAGTTGTATCGTGTTCGTGAACACATACACCATAACAAGTACCCGCACAAATAGAATTTCTAGGAACTTGACAAGTTAAACCAGAATGACATAAAGGACAATCTCTAGGATTTTCACAAAACCCATTTGCACAACGTTGACCTGTTGTTACAGCTGTATTGACGTTTATAGACGTTTCACAATTTTGACCGGTATAACTAGAATCACATAAACAAGTATAACTATTAAATAATACATGACAAGTTCCACCATTTAAACAAGGAGAACTATGACAATTGTCGACACATGGTGTTATCCAAGGTCTTTCACAGGTTTGTGTATGTTCACACCATTGATATCCACCATCAGACACACATCCATGATTATTATTTGGTACACCAACCAGTTGTAATTGTCTTTTATGTATAGGAACACTTTCAGCTGTAAATAATCCAATAAAAACAGCAATTGTTTTAAAAAATCTATTCATATAAACTATAATTATATATTATATATTATTTTTTAAGTATAAATTTAAAATAAAAATAAATTATATTTAATTTAGTAAATGAAAATTAAACATTTAAAAGAAAATTTTTTAAACTTAATAAAAAAAGAACTTAAAGATGAAAAAAATATAGAACATTTAAATGATATATTTAAACCAATCGTTCATAATATTATATACCAAATATATCCTTATTTTATATTATTTACAATAATTATAATTAGTATATTATTATTTTTAATAATATTATTATTTATAAATATAAAATATACTATTTATAAATAATTATCGCAAACGTAAAACTAAATGTAATGTGGCTTCTTTTTGTATATTATAATCAGAAAGACTTCGTCCATCTTCTAATTGTTTTCCTGCAAAAATTAATCTTTGTTGATCGGGAGGAATTCCTTCTTTATCTTGTATTTTTGCTTTTACATTCTCAACTGTGTCAGAATTTTCTACTTCTAACGTAATTGTTTTACCAGTTAAAGTTTTTACAAAAATTTGCATAGTAAAATATATATATATATTATATTATATTTATTTTTTTTTAAATATATTTAATCAAAATAAACAAATGTTTTTCCATTTGTTTTATTTAATCCATTATAAATAGATTTAGATAATTCTTTTCTTTTAGGAGTTATTCCTTTTTTATTTATTGTAGTTGTTTTATTTGATATTTTAATATTATCATTCATATCTTTTTCAATTTTATTATAATTTTCTTTTACATAATCTAGTATAAAATAATCTATACACCATTTAAAAAAATTTAATTGTCCAATTGTTGTTTCTAATTTATATGTTTTATATATTTTTGATATTCTTTGTCTTCTACAAAATGGATCAAAATATTTTTTAGAAAATGATTTTAATTGAGATTTGTATGAACTATAAATATTAAATTTTATTAATTTATAATCATTATTTTCATCTAATTTATATTTATATTTTTTATCATCATATTGATAAAAATTATAATAAGTATTATTTTTTTTAGAATAATTAGTAACAAACCAATCTAAAACTCTTAAAGAAGTTTTTTTGTCATTTAAAATTTTATGCAATTTAGAAATATTATCATTTATATTATAATAATCATCTAAATTAGATTCTAATATATTATCCATGTATAATAAGAATATTGTATGTTTGTCTTTATATTAATATTTAAAAATTAATTTGAAAAGGATATAAAAACAATATACAATTAATAAACAATACAACTATTTAAACAATAATATAACGATTTACTTACTTTAAAAGTTTAATTAACTATGTCTCTAGTTCTCACAACAGACTCAATTAATTATGATATCAAATATCCACTGGTTGGATACCTTGTAAAATTAGGGAAAGATTCTGAATGCAAACATTTTATTGAAGATTTTTACGATAAACCTGAACATTCATATAATCATCCAGATTTTGATATTGTAATCAAACAAGCAGAAGAAAAATGGTCTTTAGAATTTGTAATGCTAGTATTAAAAGGTGATGCTAGTTACAATTCAGATACAATGACATATAAAGGTGAAAAGTATAAAATAACATCATGGAAAACAGTAAATCATAATAAAACTTGTTGGGACAAAAATGGATTTGATTCAGAAGATTTTGAGTTGGGAGAAGAACTTGGATTATTAACTCCAAGAAATGCTCATGAATTACAAGATGAAATTGATTTTGATGAATTGATAGATAATGAAGAAAATTTTCAGATTGATGGTGAAAATGATATACAGGAATATGAATTATGTATAAGTGGAAGTATGCGAGAATGTGAGGTTATTATTCCAGGAAAAATATATGAAAATATCCAAGTAAGAATAAATACTTTAAATGATAAATTTGCAGTTGGATCTATTGATGGTAAAAATAATGTGTATATTCCCAAAAGTTTAATTGATGGATCTAAAAATACAGAATTTGCTAATATTTTAGCAGAAGAAAGTCATAAAAATGTAAGTTTATCTACTAATGATACATTTACGTTAAACAAAAACACACAAATAGATTATGGGAAACGAACTATTGGTGAAATTTGTATGATGAATTTAGTTTACAATCCTTGTGGTAAAAATATTTGGAAAGCCATTTATATTCATCCTAAAATAGAACCATTTGTTAAAGCAAGATTAATACAACAAACAGGAAATAATATATGGTGTGTAGAAATTCCTAAACAAGATATAGGAAAAATGGTAGGAAAAAATGGTAGATGCATTCACAAAATAAGAACAGATATTGTATACAATTATCCTGACATGAAAAAATATTGGAACAAATTAGATGAAAATCATTATAAAGAAAATGGTTGGCGAGATGATTATGTAGAAAAATATATAGAAGATGGATATTTTCCTAGTTTTGATATCAATCAATGCGAAGATTGTACTAGTGTTAATATATGGAACGATAATATTAAAATTGATTCAGATTATTCAGGCTTTTGTCCAATCCAAGGAGTTCTTAAAAAAATGTATTGTTAGATAAATAAAAACCAAAAACAAAAAAAAAAATAAAAAAACTAAAAAAAAATAAATCCATCTTATGGGTATTTTTTATGTTACTTTAAATTTTTTTTTAAATATTCATAAATTGCCATATTTATAATATTTAATGGTATAGATTTAATTATCATTGGTTTACAACCGTTCCACAAGTGCAAAGGATTTTTTATAATATATTTTATTATTTGTGAATAGTTGTTTCCATTATATATTTTTGTTCTTACAAAATCAAATGGTGAAAATAATAACCAAACACTGGTTCCAGACAATACTCCACATAATGAGTGATATAGTGGTTTATCTGGTAAATTTTTTTTTAAAACCCCATACGTGCCCAAATAATAAGTTGAAAATAAAGTATCTCTAATAATACTAATACCATAACCTTTATTTAAAATTTTAAAATTTAACTGTGAATAAATTGTAGAATATTTATTAGATTGTATATTTGTTTTTAATATATTAAATGGATTTAATAAAATAGATGAAATAATACCACCATATGCTCCGGCAATATATGTATTTTTATTTTTTGAATTATATTTTTCATAATTATATAATTGAATTGATCTTTTTAATGATGATGTTATTAATGGTATAGAACAACCACGATATAAATTTTTTAAATTATAATTATAATTTAAATTAAGTTGCTTTCTAGTTTTAATTGTTTCAAATGGATATCCTACCATTATTTTTACAATTCCAGATGAAGCTCCAGAAATTATTTGATTTACATTATTATCCATTTATTATATATATATATATATGTATATATATATTATAATGAAATTAAAGATTCCAACTGGAATATGTATATATTTAACAGGAATATCTGGATCGGGTAAAACAACAGTTGCAAATATATTAAAATACAAATTAAATAAAATAGATACTAGAAAAATAACAATATTAGATGGTGATGAAATAAGAGAACATATAAGTAAAGGATTAGGATTTTCAAAAAAAGATAGATCAATTAATATTAGAAGAATAGGTTATTTATCTAATTTAATAAATACACATGGGGGAATATCAATTTGCTCTAATATAGCCCCATATGCATCAGATAGATTATATAATCGTAATTTAATAACATCAAATAATAATGATTATGTAGAAGTATTTTTAAAATCAAGTGTACAAGAATGTATAAAACGGGATCCTAAAGGATTATATAAAATAAATAATAAAAATATAATAGAATCTGCAGATGAATATGAAATTCCTACAAACAATGAATTAACAATACATACAGAAAAATATACAAAAGAAAAAACTACTGAATTAATTTTAAATTATTTAGAAGCACAAAATATGTTAAATATATATTAAGTTTATTTTAAAATAATTTGAAAAGGATTTTATATTTTTTATAATAAAAAAACTGATTTTTAAAGATGATTGCGAATACTTGCTTTAATAATCGAAGCGAGTTTGGGTATAGTAGTAGTGTTTTAAAGAGTGGAATATGTAAATATTTTCGGAGAGGTGAACGGAAAAAATTTACTTGGTGTGTAATGGAAATGGCTAAATTTAATGATATTGCTGATGAAAAACCGGCAGCGCGAGCGATTGTTACGAATTTAATAAATAGATTAAAAATTTTATTAATGGAAGAAATAAGTTGTTGTGAAGTTGATAAGATATATAATGGAATTTGTTTGTTAAGGGATTATAATGAAAATAGAAGTGAAAAAGAATTATTATTGAAATTTTGTGATATTGTGTGTGATTGTAGTAGAAATAGAGTTACGAGTTATGTAAATAATTGGTGGAGAAATAATGAAATTGATGTAGAAAATTTAGAATTAGATAAGGTGAAAAAATATAAAAAAAAAGGAGATAGTGATGAATTATTAGTTTTAGGAGAAAATTTGATTAAATATATTGGAGAAAAAGATAAACGTATGTTTGGTATATTTATGAAAATGATAAAATTAAAAGGGATAAATGGATTGAGATATAGAAGAAAAGATGGAGATTATTTATGGTGGGAAATAATGTATGATTATATTGAAGAATATAATGTAAAAGAAATTTGGAAATTTGCTTTAGATAGATATATGAATAAAAGTATGAAAGAAAGATATTATTTTGGTATATGGATTGGATTAATGATTTGGAAAAGTGATATCTTAGATTATTTTGTATATTGTGGATTAGAAAAAGAATATGATGTAGATGAATATTATAAAGGGATGAAATATTTAAAAATTGATGATTATGTTATAAATGATTTTCATGTGAATAAGAATTTTGGATTGGGCGATTTTGCTGTAAATGGAGCGTTTGTAAAAGATGAAGATTTGAGTATATTAGGAAAAAATGGAAAATTGTATAAGGATTTTTATATAGAAGTAAAAATGAATATGGATAAAAAAAAAATAAATAAAGAAAAAAAAGAAGAATTAGAAATGATTCTGTGGGAAAATTTTAAATTAGTAAAAGTAATTGAAGAAGGTGTATGTGGTGGAAAAGTTCCTTGTATAATTGTAGATTATAAAGGTAAACGATATGTATTAAAAGAAATGAAAGCGAGTTTTAATTTTGGGAAGGATTATATTGTAGTTGATAAGTGTAAACGGTTATTTGGATTAAAAGATATGAATATGAGAAGAATAAAATGTGATAAAACTTTGATAAAAATTGATGAAAAAAATAAGAGTTATGTGAAAAATTGTAAAATAGGCGAAAAGGAATGTATATATTGTATGATGGATTATTGGGAAAATATAGGAGATTTAGGAAAAAATAAGAAATTTTTAAATGATGAAGATATAGTGTATGAATGTTTAAAAATAAGATTATTTGATGGATTGTTTAATAGTAGTGATAATATTATGAGAAATATTTTAGTAAATGAAAAAGGAGAATTATTAAGTATTGATGAAGGTGATTTGTATGGAAAAAGAAAAACGATATTTAATGTGAAAGGTGATTGGTGTAAAAAAAATACGAGCGATGAATTATTGGTTATATGTTTAGAAGAAATTGTATGGAATATAAAAGAAAAAAAAAGAGAAGTATGTAAAATTATGGATTATTATAGTTTAGATTATAAAAATAAATTTTGTAAACGGATAAATGATTATAAGAATATTGTATGGAGTGAATGGTAATAAAGAAATAGTGATATAGTATATATAATGTGATAAAAAAAATTGTGAATTATTTTTTTATTAATAATTTGAAAACGTTTTTAAAAATTTAACATTAAAAACGATATAATTACAAACAAATCAATAATAAAAGATAATAATGTCTATTTCTGAAATTACAGATGGTATTTCTCAACTTGACATTAAAGATGAAAATATTGAAAATTTTAAGAAAAAAAGGGCGGAGAAAATTATGAGAATACATATTGAAGAATATATAATTACAAAAACTCTAAAAAATATAAAAAAACAAGGTCTCTTGGATATGAACGAAATTATCAAAGATAAAGAATTAATTACTTTCTTATTAATGCGATGGGTAAATAATCTATCAAAAATTGATTGGGGAAAAAGTGTATCTATACCAAATCAGTATATAGGTCGTGATATACTTAATCAACATATGCCAATGGGGTATAAAGCATTTACTACAGATGATATTGATTGTCCAGAAATAGATACTTCTAATAATTCTCCAGGATTTGATATAATTATAAAATGCCCTAATGGTGTATTAAAAAGAGTTCAATCTAAGTTAAGGCAAGTTGACGGCGTTGCTCACTTTTCAAAACAAGTGGGTATTGAAACTACAAGAAGGAACTCTAAAAAAAATGAAAATAAAAACCATACAGGGCATGTATGTTATTCTTCTGATGAGTTTGATTATGTCCTTGTATCAGCTGTTCACGTTAAAAATGGATTTGAAAATAGACATGATATTAATAAATGGAAGTTTTCACTTGTTCCTGTGAAAGAATTAATTGATAAAACGCGTGGTTGTTGTGTGACATCTATTAAGCCTAATATACTGAATAAATATATTATTATTGATTAATAGTTTCTTCAAATATCAGTTTTCCATTATTATTAATATCAAATAATATATAATTCCTATTATTTTTTATACAAGAACGACCCATGGTTCCCGAACCTGCAAATGGGTCTAAACATACATCTCCTTCTTCTGAATAAAGGTTTATAATTCTATCTAATAATTTAATAGGTTTCTGTGTTGCGTATTTTGTTTTCTCTTTTGATTGTATTGAGGAAATATCATCCCATAAATCCCTAACGGGTATACCCTCTTGTTCTTCTGGAAATCTCTTTATTCTTGGAATTCCATTTTTATTATATACTAAACGATGTTCACCGTGTAAAATTTTCATTTTTTCTTCACATATTAGCCATTGTTTATAATTTCCATTCCATGTATATCTTAAATTTG
>Ga0257126_1003239_pt1 | contig 10351 bp, 10 predicted proteins | sample SI060_120mmetaG_FD_190151 | JGI IMG/M metagenome (GOLD analysis project Ga0257126, IMG submission 190151) | Marine microbial communities from Saanich Inlet, British Columbia, Canada - SI060_120m | ecosystem: Environmental > Aquatic > Marine > Inlet | place: Canada: British Columbia | collected... | reverse complement strand
CATTTTCCAGTATTAACTCTTATTTCATAATTTTCAAAAATTATTCAAATAGATTTAAAATTAAAACAAACTTGGTTTTATTATGGTTAAATCTCTAAAGATTGTTGTTACTGGAGCTAGTGGATTTGTTGCAAAAAATCTTCGAAAATATTTATCAGAAAAAAATATTGAATTGATCTCAATATCTAGAAATGATTTTAAGAATTTTAAATCTGAAACTAAAATTATTTCAAAAAATTATGAAGAAAAAAATATCCTTAAAAAAATTCAAAATTCAGATGCATTAATTCATCTTATTGGAATAGGAAAACAATCTGTAAATGTTGATTATGATACGATAAATACTGATTTAACAAAACATATTGTAAATTTAAGTAAGAAATCTAGAATAAAAAAAATTATTTTTTTAAGTGGATTAGGAGTTTCATCAAATACCTCATCAGGATATTTTATTTCAAAATATAATGCAGAAAAACAAATAACCAGTTCTGGTACAAACTTCACAATTTTTAGACCTTCATACATTGTTGGAAAAGATGATTTATTTTCAAAAAATCTAAAAAACCAAATCAAATCTAGAGAAATTATAATTCCAGGCTCTGGAAAATACTCAATTCAACCAATACATGTATCTGATGTTGTAAAAGTTATTTTTGAATCAATACCGCAATTAGGATTTAATAATAAAATTATTGATCTTGTTGGTCCTGATTATGTGACTTTTGAAAAATATGTTAAAGTTTTTTCTAAAGGAACTAAAACTAGAATCAAAAAAATTAATCTTGAAGAGGCATATCATAATGCAATTATAAATTCAAAATATGCTTATGGAATAGATGATCTCAATATTCTAATTGGTAATTTTAAAGGAAATCACAAAAGATTATCTAAAATGTCTAAAATAAAATTCCAATCTGTACTGAAATTACTACAATCCGGCAGATTGCTTTAATGTTTCAGATTTGTCTGTTTTTTCCCAAGAAAATTCTGGTTCATTTCTTCCAAAATGACCATATGATGCAGTTTTTTTGTAAATTGGTCTTTTCAAGTCTAACTGTGATATTATCCCTGATGGCTTCATATCAAAATTCTTTTTAACTAGTTCTTCAATTTGGTTTTCTGGAATTTTATTTGTTCCAAATGTATTTACATAAAGTGATACTGGTTCTGCTACACCAATTGCATATGCTAATTGTACTTCACATCTATCAGCTAATTCCGCTGCAACGAGATTTTTTGCGATATATCTGCACATGTAACATGCAGATCTATCCACTTTAGAAGGATCTTTTCCTGAAAAAGCTCCTCCTCCATGTCTTCCAAATCCGCCATAAGTATCAACAATGACTTTTCTTCCAGTTAACCCAGCATCTCCATGTGGTCCGCCAATTACAAATTTCCCTGTAGGGTTGATGTGAATTTTAATTTGATCATCCCACAAATCCCCTAAGACTGGTTTGATTACTTTGTCAATGATTTCTTTTGAAATTTCTTCTTGAGAAATATCTGGTGCATGTTGTGTTGAAATTACTACTGTCTCAATTTTTGTTGGTTTGTCATTTTCATATTTTACTGATACTTGTGATTTACCATCTGGTCTAACCCATGGCAATGTTTTATCTCTTCGTACTTGAGATAATTTCTGAATGAGTTTATGTGCAAGTAATATTGGCATAGGCATTAATTCTTTAGTTTCATTTGTTGCATAACCAAACATCAATCCTTGATCACCTGCACCCTGTTCTTTTTCATCTGTTGCAGTTACACCTTGACTAATATCCGGACTTTGTGAATGTAATCTTAAATCAACTTTACAACTATCTCCATCAAACATTAAATCTTTATTATCATACCCAATTTCTCGTATTGTTTTTCTAATCAACTCTTCTTGGGCTTTTTTATCAAAAATTGCTTTTGATGTAACCTCCCCAGATACCACCACAAAATCTGTGGTTACCATTGTTTCAACTGCTACTCTTGAATTAGGATCTTGTTTGAGATATTCATCTAAAAATGCATCTGAAATGTTATCACATATTTTATCTGGATGACCCTCTGTTACTGACTCAGAAGTAAATAGAAAATTATTGGTCATAAAACCTCCACACACTATAGACTAGAGTTCATTTTCTAGTTTGATGAACAATACATTATTGCCTCTTACGATTACTCTACCATAATTTGCAATTGTTTTTCCATCATGTATTTCTTCAGCATCTGTCATAATCAAATTCATGTATGAATCAACATTATCCATTTTTCCTTTATACTCAACTTCATTTTTTAGTCTTACAACAACTTTCTTCTTTGTACTTTTTTGAAGAGTTGTTAAAGGTCTCTTTACACTATTTGATTGCGACACTTATTTTGCAACTTTGTTCTCTAGAATAAAAGCCTTGCCACTTTTGCAAAAATTGTAATTCCTTAAATTTTTTCTTCTTTTTCTAATAATTATACAAATGATCTCAACTGGTTTACAAAAATTAGATGAATTTTTGTCTGGAGGAATCCCTTCTGGCGTAATTGTAGATATTTTTGGTGGTGCAGGAACCGGAAAAACTCAGTTATTACTACAATTATCCATAAATTCAATCAAAAATGGTGGACATGTTTTGTATTTGGATACCACTGGTGAATTTAGACCTGAAAGAATATTGGAAATTCAAAAACAAACAAAAACAGACTATGATTTTCTTCAACAAATCACAGTGTCTAGATTGACAAATACTTCAGAACAAATAAAATCCATTAAAAATATTCAGAATAATCATTTCTCTTTAATTGTAATTGATAATATTACTGATTTGTTTTCTTATGAATATAAAAAAAATGAATCGACTGTTGAAAAAAATTTTGTATTCATGAAATATATGCATGATTTATCAAAATTTGCAATTAGAAATAAAATACCCATAGTTGTCACTAATATGATTCGAAGCATAGATGGTAAAGAAATTGAAAATATGAAAAGCGCTATTGATCCTTTTACACATATCAAAATACATCTTTTTAAAAACTCATCAAAATTTACTGGAAAAATTTATTGGGGTTCTAATGAAAAATCCTTTTCTTATGAAATTAACGTGAGAGGGTTGTTTGGTTATGCTGAAGATATTTAATAGTCAATCATGAAGTTTAACAATGGCAGGAATTTTTGATTCAATTCCAATTATCACTGTAGTTTTATTTGCACTTGGCTTAGTGGGTGTAATTGTTTATGAAAGATTACGATCAAATTCCTAATTCATTATTTAAGAAATTTAGATTTACTAATCTAACTGAAATCTAAAGTAGACCACCAAAAGTTATTCAAAAAAATACGAATGAAAAAATTATCATCTGAAGAAAAACACAAATTTAATCATGCCTGGAAAACCTCTTCATTAGTTGAGGATTTTGGTAAAACTACTATTACTGTGTTGTTTGGATGGTGTGGGTATTGATACTGTAGGCAAGAATATTACGAAATATGGTTGATGAAAAATACCTATTCAAACAAATCTATGAAGAAGACAATATGTTGTAACTAGTAGTTTTAGAATTCTTAATTTTTCTTTATGATTTTTGAAAATGGTGTTAAGAATAATTCTATTCTACCTTCAAGTCCAGCTTTTGAATTTAATCCTGTAATTGAAACAATTTCTCCTAATTCACATTTATCAATTAATCTTGCTTGATTTCTCCAACCCTTTACCCAAATTTGACCTGTATCATCTTCAACAAACATTTCTGAAAGTGAAATTGATTCACCTGATTTTGTTTGTACCTCACGTCTTTCAGGAACTTTCAAAATTATTGATTCTATACAATAACTCTGATCTACTTTAACATCATTAATTTTTGTTCTAAGTTGAGACAATAATGGAATAGTTTCATCATTATCTAATTTTCTAACAAAAGAGTTCTCATCTAAAATTATAGAATTACCATAAATTTTTGATGGCATGCACTCTATTACATCTCCTTCTACACAAATACTAGTTGAATTTGATGAATCATTAATGTTGTATGTTTTCTTTTTACCATCAACAGCTAAAATCATATTTTTGCCTGTTTCTGTTGTTGACATTGAAATAATTCTTGCAATTACCGGTTCAGCTTCTCCTCCTTCAATTTCAATAATCGTTGCATCATTTCCATGAACTTCTAATCCTTGATTTCCTGATTTTACTCTAACACCAAGTAATCTTACTTTGGCTGATTGTGAAATCATATTTGGTATAGATGATTCATCTTTACCCCACAGAACTATTCTTATTCCACTCCCATCTTTACCTTTTAGCCTCATTCTTAGTGCTTTTCCTGGTTGACCACGAGAATTTGTAAACTCCATTCCACTGATGACACCATCAATTGTTCCTGATATTACAAGATCTTTTTGTCCCTCTTGTAACCCACTTACATCTTTTGTAATTGTATCAATAGTTGGTATTTCACTTTTTGTATCTGTTGTTTCAATATTTGAACCAGAACCAATGTTAATTGTTGGTGAACCATCAAGATCTGATTTTACATAAGCCTTGATAATTTTAATTAAATCTCCGGGTTTCAGATTTTCAATACCAGGTAGATTTGCTTTTTCATCCCATAACTTTACACTTGCAGTTGAATTTGTATCATATACTGTCATTGTTCTAAGATAAAATGGTGATCCATCTTTTCTTGAAAATTGTTTTGCAGGTGAAAGATTCAGAACTCTTGTTTCTAATGAAATTTCTTTTGCTCCTGCATATAGATCTTTTATACTCAATTCTACTTTTAGCGGTTCTGATAATGTAATTCCATAATCTGATGCAATCAAAAATAATGCCCCTTGATCTGTTAAATATCCTGCACCAATTTTTTCTTTTTTTAGCTCTATCTGTTTTTTAACATCTTCTCTAGTTAATTCTGATTTTTGTTCTAATAATTTATCAATTAAATTCTCAAATTCAGACAATTCATTATCATTAAATTTGTTCTATTAATAAAAATTTCATTTCTCTAAAAATTCTTTTATTTTTAAAAATGATCGCAAAATCAATTTTATTTCCACAAATTTTCTATATTTGTAATTTTAACAAATCAAATTTTCTTAATTTACCTCACTAACTAAATTAATAGGAAGATCGCAGTTTCGTTATGTCATGTATTGATGTTAATCATCTTTCCAAATCATATGATTCAGTTAATGTGGTAGATGATCTTGTATTATCCGTAAAATCTGGTCAGGTCTTTGGATTTTTAGGTCCTAATGGAGCAGGAAAATCTACTACTATCAAACTCCTTACTACTCTTATTCCGGCTTCAAGTGGAACAATATCTATTTTGGGTGAAGATGCGGTGGTGAATCCTATGAAAATTCGTCATAAAATAGGTGTAGTTCTACAACAACCAAGCTATGAGCCTACATTATCAGTTGAAAAATCACTTGAAAAATATGGAATGATGTGGGATATCTCCAAAACTGAGCGTAAAAAAAGAATGGAGCAATTACTGATAGATTTTGATTTAACTAAAATTCGTAAGAAAAGAAATGAGGATTTGTCTATTGGTCAGAGAAGAAGGGTTCAGGTTGCTCGTGAATTTATGCATGATATGGAATTATTATTTTTAGATGAGCCTACAGTTGGATTGGATCCAAGTGCAAGAAGAAAGTTATTAAATTATTTAAAAAATAAAGTTAAAACAGGTTTAACAATTTTTTACACAACACATATTCTATCTGAAGCAGAATATCTTTGTGATCAAATAGCAATTATCGATAAAGGTAAAATTGTAGCTGTAGATTCCCCTAATGCATTAAAAAATAGATTTGGAAAAGAAAAAACTATAAAAATTCATTTGTTAGAAAAACAATCAGAAATACCTTCTTTGTTATCTGGAATTCCTGATTGTAAAATTGATTTTGAAACTGGAACGAATATAATAATCCATTCTGAACAATCTGAATTAGTGTTGTTAAAAATTCTAAAATTACTTAATGATACTGGAATTGAAATCGAAGATTTATCAGCTGTACCAACAAATCTTGAAGAAATATTTTTGAATATGATGAGAGAAAATGCATCCGATAATTAGATTAGTAAATAGAAATCTTACGATCTCTCTTAATCCTGGATTTTTAATCTGGCAAATAATTTTTCCTTTAATCTATATTTTTGTAGCAGGTTTTGCATATGCACCGTTAATTAATGCTGTTCCATTTGGAGATAAAGATCTTGACTATCCAGCATTTTTGGCATCTGGTATGATCGGTTTTAACATAATGAATAGCACTCTAATTTCTGGTATTCTCATTTGGAATGATAGAAAACATGGAATGTTTGAACAAATTATGTCCGGCCCATTTACTAGAAGTCACTATATCCTTAGTAACATTTGCACTATTGGAATAATTGGATTAATTAGCGCTACATTGATAGCTGTGGTTGGTTATCCTGTTTTTTTTGAATCTGTAGAATTTTCATTTGTTACAATACCCATAATCATTTTTGGTGCAATTACCGGTTCAGTACTATTTGGTTCACTAGCCTCAATAATCTCTACTAGATTACGCTCCAGTGAAGGATTTAATGTGATTATCAACACGGTTTTCCTTTTCTTTGCATTTGTTAGTACGGCATTTTACCCAGTAAGTGGTGTTCCTGAACCTTTACGAACAGCATTTTATCTAAACCCTCTAACATATCTTGTAGATGTAATCAGAGCAGGAATTTTTGGAACAATTAATGAATTTGTAATTTTGGAAATGATAATTCTTGCTGTTATTGCATCAGCATTATTTTTAATAGCTTCAAAACTACTTACAAAATTAGATTTTTAGAATTAAAATCATTTTTTAGATTCTTTATACATTTCATTAATTTTTTTAATAATATCCATATTCTCATACTCTATTAGATTTAGATTGGGAATAACACAATGTCCTCCTATAATGCCTGGATACATTTTTGGTCTATTTCCTAAGTTTTCATGTATTTCATCTGCAAATTTCCACATTTCATCAAAATCAATCCCTTCTTTTTCACAAATCATTTTTGTTATTTGTGCATAATTGATCAACCATCCGTAATAGGTAGTGTCTACTAATATTTTTGCCAATTCTGCAGTTTTTGTTGTTGACATCCAATCAATTTTTTTAAATCTTTTTTCTAAATCTAATTTAATTTTAGGATCAATATTTTCTTTATCTGATGAAATAAATTTTGTATATTTTTTAATATCATCTAAAAATCTTTTATGTACTCCACGAACTGGAGAAAATAAAACTGGAATCTTGGATTTTTTTTGAATTTTTTTTGTTGTTCCAGGTTTTACTGTTGAATGTACTAAAACAACTTCTAATCCATCAATTTTATTGATCCAATTTAGAGTAATATCCATAAATTCTGATAATTCTCCTGGTAAACAAACATGAAGATATTCAGGATTTTTAATATGATCGTTTTTAGAATAATTCTTACATTTAGAAGAATCTACATCAATTCCAATACTATCAATATTTCTTTCTTCAAGTAAATGAAATAGTGTTTCACCGACTTCTCCCATTCCTAATACAATGTCAGTCATATTCCTAATTTCAGAAAAACTATCTGTGTTATATTCGTGTTACAAAAATCATTTATTTTTAAAGAAGGTAGCCCGGGCCAGACTCGAACTGGCGTCACGGGCTTCAAAGGCCCATATGCTTGACCGCTACACTACCGGGCTGCTAAATCAAACACTCTCTCATTCCCTTAATGAACTTTTTATTTGAATTTGATACTTAAAATCAAATTAATTATTGATAATTTTTATTAGTTTTTGAATAGGATCTTCCATTATTCTAACAACATTTTTTGCTCTTTTTTCATTTAAATTTTTGGTAGATTCAAAAATTTTTTTGATATGAGAAGAAATTTTTCTGCCATTTGTTTCTCTTCTTACTAATTGTTTTTTTACTAAAAATTCTTCTATAATATTTGGAACCGCATTATATGATATGGTTGGAACTCCCATTAATGCTGATTCTGCTGTCATGGTGCCACCAGATCCTATAAAAACATCTGTATTGTTTAACAAATGTTTTCCATCAAATGACATCTTCACAATTTTAGCTTTTTTCCCAATTATTTTTTGAAGGTTTTTAATTTGTTTTTCATATCTTCCTAACACTACTATATTTTCATCACTAAATTCATTTGCAATATTTTCTATGATTTGTATAGCTTTACTGGATTTTGATGCATAAGATGCTTCTTCTTCTTCAATTCTAATTAAAATATTCTTCTTATGATTTTTCTTAAATGGTAATTTTGCTTTTTGATCAATTTTTCTTTTCATTGTGACAACTGCATCAATTGCTTTGTATTGAATAATATTTTTTTCATCAATACCATATTTTGAAAATTCATTTTTTGGTATAGTAAATGGAATTAACAATTTTTGAATTAATGGTAATGTTAATCGCATTACTGCATTAGCATGTGGAGAATCACAAAATGCTATGTGTTTTATTCCTAATCCAAATGAAATCCTTGCTGCTTCAGGAGAACAAAAACTAATCACAATATCTGGAGAAAATACCTTAATTTTATTAGATAATTTTACCATCCTATCAATACTGGCTTTAAGCTTAGTTTTTTTGTCACCTCCTCCATGTTTTCCAACAAAAGTAAGGTCAAAATTACGTATTTTTGCTAATTTTGAAACTTCATCATAATCTCTTGAAGTACATAAAAGATCATGTTTTTTACTTAATTTTTCAATTATTGGTTCAGAAAACAATAATTGTTTTGGTGTAAGAATATCTATCCATATTTTCAAGTGATTTTCCTAATTGTTGTTAGTTCAATAAGTTTTTCTTAGTCCATTTCTAGCTGTAAGTGTAATGGGAGGAGTAAAAGTTGTTGTTTATGGACTAAGTACGGAGGGATATGCTATTGCATCACAAATGGCAATCAAGGGAGCTGATGTTTACATTATAGATGAATCAACACCTTCAGCAATTTCACTTAAAGCAGAAATTGCAAAAACTTATCCAAATGTTTCTTCTCTAAAAGAAGATGAACCATTATTAGCTATGGAACCAATCGATGTAGCTATTTCTAAAGCACAATATCTTTTCTTTACTCCAAGAATCAGAAAAACAGGACAAGATGTTAAAACTGAAATTCATTCAAAATTTAAGGATGCAGTAACATCATTAAAAAAAAATAGTTCAGTGATTTTTACACTACCAACAGGATTCGGAGGTAATAATGAAAATATTTCATTATTAGAACACGTAACTGGTTTAGAGGTTGGAAAACAAATATCCTATTTCTATTATCCTTTAGAAAATCTAAATCAACAACCAAAAATTATTGGCGCCTTTAATGGAAAAGAAGATCCGATATTATCTGATTTATTATCTGTTGACAAAAAAGAAAAAAGATTTGTAGCTATATCGTCATCAGAACATTTCCATGCAATTGACACTTTATCTAGATTTTCAAGTTTATGTAGCGTTTTAGAAGTATGTAAATACGCACATGATGAAATTACTAAAAATGATTTATCATCAGATGATTTTCAAGAAATATTCTTAGACAACATGGTTGGTGGTTTACTTGATCTAAAATCTTTAGGCTCTTCGTTTGAGGGTGCAAATACACTGATGTATCTAATTAATGGAAGTGTTAAAGGAATTGATGGATATGTTAAGCGATTAATCGATGAAATTCGTTCAACATTAAAGAAAAATGATCTAAAAGCAAGTAGAACAAAAATTGCATTATCTTGGACCTTAGATCAACATGTGATGCGTGGAGATAAAATTGAAATGCTTCAAAATTTAACTTCAAGATTACGTGATTACATTGGTGATGTTGAAGCTTATGAAGATCCAAATTTTGATTTATTTCATAGTGATAAAACTACTATTGTTGTGGCATGTTCAAAATCAGATTTTGAAAATATTGAAAAATCTAAACACGATTCTAATATGATTATTGTAAAAGCTAATCCTTTGTGTGAAACTATTCAATAATGGTATAAATTAGCTAAATTATTATTTTGTATAAATTGTCAACCGATTCTGATGAAATCCCTGTTAATGTAGTATCTGAAAATCAAACTGAAACTAATGAAACTACATTAGTTGGAGATTCTGAAAATCAAACTGAAACTAATGAAACTACATTAGTTGGAGATTCTGAAAATCAAACTGAAACTAATGAAACTACATTAGTTGGAGATTCTGAAAATCAAACTGAAACTAATGACTCTTCTGAAGAATTCTCAAAATTATTAGATTTAGAAAAACAAAAAGTGATTGAATCTGATGAAAAATTAAAACATGTTTTAGCAGATTTTCAAAATCTTAATAGAAAAACACAATCCGATATAG
>Ga0257126_1003234_pt1 | contig 10357 bp, 7 predicted proteins | sample SI060_120mmetaG_FD_190151 | JGI IMG/M metagenome (GOLD analysis project Ga0257126, IMG submission 190151) | Marine microbial communities from Saanich Inlet, British Columbia, Canada - SI060_120m | ecosystem: Environmental > Aquatic > Marine > Inlet | place: Canada: British Columbia | collected... | reverse complement strand
ATCAATTTCTGGTGAATTAGCTCCACACGCTCAGAAGGCATTACAATCCAACTGGGTCGATGAAAAAAATAAGAAGATTTTCAATAACAAACAAATAAGTGATCACTTTGCAATTATTCCAACCAGTACATCTCCGGCTAAGCTGGATGCCAATGAAAGAAAAATTTACAATTTAATCACGAAGCGGTTTATTTCTGTCTTTTACCCCCCAGCTCAGTGGGATGTGACTACCCGGACAAGCACGCTCTCCGGTCTTGATTTCAAAACCGAAGGACGAGTCTTGGTTGAACCATCATGGTTGGCCATTTACGGAAAAGACAACCAACCAGAAGACACTCTACCTGCCCTCTCCTCTGCAGATAGCGACCAGGCAAATGTTATCAAATCTGAGCTGGAAAAAGACCAGACAAAACCACCGCCTCGCTACTCGGAGGCAACACTTCTATCTGCTATGGAAGGTGCAGGAAAGCTTGTGGATGATGAGGAACTGGCTGAAGCCTTAAAAGAAAAGGGACTAGGTACACCCGCAACACGGGCGTCTACTATCGATCATCTAATCAAAGAAAAATACATGCGTCGTGAGGGTACGCAAATCCATCCGAACCTTAAAGCTGAAGACCTGTTTCACTTTCTGGATGCCGCAGGAACGGATATTCTTACCAGTCCAAGTATGACAGGTGAGTGGGAGCATAAACTTCGTCTTATTGAAGAAGGTTCCATGACTAGGGAACAATTCATGAAAGAGATTACCTTATTGACAGAAGAATTTGTTTCAAAAACAACCGGATTCACAGAATCTGCTGCCAACCTCAAGGAAACGCCCCTCCGTTCTCCTGTTAACGAAGAACCACTGTTTGAAGGGTTAGGATTTTATCAAAATATAGAGGGCGACTTTCGGATTCCCAAAAGCATCGCCAGTCGACGACTTCCTGTCGAAGAGGTTGAAGTCCTTCTAAAAGATAAAAAGATCGGTCCACTTGATAACTTTATGTCGAAAGCCGGGAAACCTTTTTCTGCCATTCTTGAATTAGACGATGAATATAAAGTGAATTTTGTTTTTCAAAATAACGAAGAACAGGAATCAAAAGAAAAAGAAAGTATCGGTGAGGCACCAGTTGTTGCTCAATGTCCAGTCTGTGGCAAAGAAGTTAAGCAAACTGAGACTGCTTACATTTGCGTTGATCATAAGAAGGTTGCTGATGATGGAGCCTGCTCCTTTAGGATAACTCGCAAATTGCTAGATAAAGAAATACCACTTGAAGAATTTCAAAAACTGGTGAACGAGAAAAAGACAGGTCTTATTAAAGGATTTGTATCCCGTCGCACTAAGCGGCCTTTTGACGCAAACCTTATTTTAAAAGATAACGGTGGGATCGGATTTGAGTTCCCACCAAGAAAAAAGAAATCAGCCTAATACCTGCTAATGCCAATATACAGGTATAAAACACTAAACGCAGAAGGTCGTGAGGAGATATTTGAGGTTGAGCAGGAGATTAATGCCCCCCCTCTCTCTAAACATCCCCTCAGCAATGAACCCGTGCAAAAAGTTTTAACAAGTGCATCGCTTTCCCTTCGCCATACATCAAGGCATGAAAATAAAAGCCTATCTGCTGATCATCTAAAAAAACACGGCTTTTCTAAATACGAGAAAGATCAGTCTAGTGGGGACTACCACAAAACAGCAGGGAAAGATGGACCAGCAAGCATCTCTTCCGAGCAAATTAAACAGTCTCAATAAAATATGGAAAAAAAGCAAAGAGAGAAAAAGCCTAAATGGCTTCGTGCTAAGCTTCCAGCGGGTCCGGAATACAATGAAGTGCGCAATATTGTAGACCGGAACCAATTGCATACTGTTTGCCAAAGTGCCCAATGCCCGAATATGGGTGAGTGCTGGTCCAGAGGAACAGCCACATTAATGATATTAGGGAATATCTGTACCCGTGCCTGCTCTTTTTGTGCTGTTCAAACTGGTAAGCCCACAGAACTTGACCTTGCCGAACCCCCTCGGGTTGCTGACGCGGTTGCAAAAATGGGCCTTAAACATTGTGTCCTTACATCCGTTGCTCGCGATGATCTCCCAGATGGTGGTGCAAAAGTATGGGCAGCCACAATTCGTGCCGTTCGCAGAAAAAATCCTAACACTGCTATCGAAGTCCTAGTTCCTGATTTCAAAGGAGAATTTGCGAACTTAGACATTGTACTCGAAGCAAAGCCCAACATTTTTAATCACAACTTGGAAACTGTGGAAAGGCTGCAACGTCCCATTCGTAAAACTGCAAGTTATCAAAGAAGCTTAGATGTACTCAGTTACGCTAAAAATGCTGGGTTTCCGATTAAATCTGGGATCATGCTTGGATTAGGCGAGGAAGAAGATGAAATCCGCAAGGCACTTCAAGATCTAGCATCTATTCAACTCGATGTTCTTACATTAGGTCAATATCTTCAACCAAGTGCAGACTATGCACCCATTAAAAGGTGGGCTACTCCTGAGGAATTCGCGAATTGGAAAGAAGAAGCATTAGAACTTGGTATTAAAGTAGTTGAATCGGGACCGTTGGTACGCTCTTCCTATCATGCCGATGAACAATCGGACCGATTCTCAGCAGAAGAAAAAGCTTCTGCATAAACCTTATTTGCCAATTCTCCAAATTCCTTCTTCTGTTCTCAATAGCAAAGAACCTTGGTACGCAACTGGAGATGCAAGCATTCTTTCCCCTAAATCATTTGTTGCAATCAAGCTGTATTCTTTTTGTGCCTTAAAAATAAAAGTCTTACCATTTTCATCACATAAATAAATTCTGCCATTCGCTAAAAGTAAAGAAGCTGAGCAGGAACCCGCGACCCTTTCCATCCAGTAAATTTTTCCGTTAAGTGCATCCAAACAGGAAACCACACCATTATCAGCTGCCATAAAAAGCATATCATTAACAACCAAAACTGAAGAATTCCGAGGAACACCTTTCCTTGTTTCCCATACGAGGTGGGACTTGGTAATATCACCCAGACCACTGGAACGAATAGCGTGAAGGGTTGGACTGTCATATCCGCTGCTAACATAAATAATACCATTTTCATAGACCGCTCTCGGCACAACTGAATACCCGTTTGGATAATTAAATTTCCAAATTTGATTGCCGTTATAATCATATGCGAAAACATAATCGCTAGCTGGGCTTATAATTTGAATTTCCCCCTTTTCCTCGATCACCGTAGGCGTACAAAAAGAAAAGTTTTTCTTGGCATTACTATCCCGTGCTGCTTTCCACTTAATAGTGCCCGTAAGCTTATCCAATGCATAAAGGCAAGGATCTTTAGCTCCATCCGCACTCAGCAATAAGAGATCTTTAAAAACTACTGGGGATGCTCCGCTTCCATGCACTGGCGAATAATCAAGTTTTTGTTTCCAAATCAAGCCGCCATCTAATCCGAGGCAGGCAGTTCCAAGATTTCCAAAATGAACAAATACCCTACCCTCATCGTAAAACGGAGTGGGACTTGCAAAGCTGTTCTTTTTGTGAATCCGCGGAAGGTTCTCATACTCAAATAATTTTTTTATCCATTGAATTCGCCCACTTTTAAAACTAATCGAAATAATTTCCAATTGAAGAAGTCCATCCTTTTGAATCGCATTGGAAAGGAGTAACTGATCATCCACACAAATAGGTGAAGACCATGCCTTACCATTCAAATATGTTTGCCAAGTAACTCCCTCATCCGAATTCCACTTCAAAGGCAGTTTGGACTCACCAATTACATGTCCCTGACCAGTGGGTCCTCGAAATTGTGGCCATGAATTCCCTTTAACAGAAATGAACAAGGAGAAATAAAATAAAGGTAACAAAAATTTGCTCATTTAATAATGATGGGGGAAAAATCTTTTGAATCGATGACAAATTTTACTTTTACAAAAAAAGGGGCACTCAATATTGAGTGCCCCTAAAGTGTGAAATAAGATTAGAAACCTTACATCATTCCATGGTCATGATCATGTCCACCAGGAGCAGGTTTTTCATCCTCTGGAATGTCAGTAATCATGCAATCAGTCGTCAATAGAAGACCAGCAACAGATCCTGCGTTTTGCAAAGCAGTACGAGTCACTTTAGTTGGATCAACTACTCCAGCCTTGATCAAGTCTTCATGCTTATCAGTTGCAACATTGTAACCCATTGCACCTTTTGACTTAAGAACTTGTTGTACAACTAATGAACCTTCAACTCCTGCGTTGTCGCAAAGCTTACGCAATGGAGATTCAATTGCACGGCGAACAATCGCAGCACCAATTGCCTCATCACCCTCAAGGAGTGATGCAGCTTTTTCAACTGCATTAGCCGCACGAAGAAGAGCAACTCCACCGCCTGGCAAAATACCCTCTTCAACCGCTGCACGAGTAGCATGTAAAGCATCTTCAACACGAGCCTTCTTTTCTTTCATTTCGGGCTCAGAAACAGCACCGACATTAATGACTGCAACTCCACCAGCAAGCTTAGCTAAACGCTCCTGAAGTTTTTCGCGGTCATAGTCAGATGTTGTCTCTTCAATTTGTCGGCGAATTTGCTTAACGCGACCTTGTATATCAGATGCTTTACCTGATCCTTCAACAATTACGGTATTTTCCTTGTCCACAGAAATACGCTTTGCTCTTCCAAGGTCAGCGAGTTCGATATTTTCAAGTTTGATACCGAGATCTTCGGTGATACAACGACCACCAGTAAGAATTGCAATATCACGAAGCATTTCCTTACGACGATCACCAAAGCCAGGAGCTTTTACAGCACAGGCATTTAATGTTCCACGTAATTTATTAACCACCAAGGCTGCGAGAGCTTCACCCTCAACATCTTCAGCGATAATAAGAAGAGGCTTACCTTGTTTGGAAACAAGTTGCAGTACTGGAAGTAAGTCATTCAATGCAGTTATCTTCTTCTCGTTGATAAGAATGTAACAATCTTCAAGAATAGACTCCATTGTGTCGTTGTTGGTGCAGAAATAAGGACTCAAATATCCCTTATCGAACTGCATACCTTCAACCACATCAAGTGTAGTTTCAATGCTTTTAGCTTCTTCAACAGTAATAGTTCCGTCCTTACCGACTTTATCCATTGCATCAGCGATAATTTCGCCAATTTCATCGTCCCAGTTAGCAGATACGGTTGCAACCTGACGCACTTCTTCGCGATCGGATACTTTCTTACTGTCACGAAGCAACTTGGCAACGCCAGCTTCAACAGCTTTGTCGATTCCGCGCTTCAGATAAACTGGGTTAGCACCAGCAGCTACATTCTTAAGACCTTCCCGATATACAGAAGCAGCCAAAACTGTTGCTGTTGTTGTACCGTCACCTGCGAGATCGGAAGTTTTCGATGCAACTTCACGAACCATTTGTGCACCCATATTTTCATATGGATCACTTAATTCAATTTCTTTTGCAACAGTTACGCCGTCTTTTGTTACGGTTGGAGAACCGAACTTCTTGTCGATTAAAACATTACGACCCTTTGGTCCCAATGTAACGCTTACCGCGTCAGCAAGTGTGGTGACACCCTTGAGGGCTCTTTTGCGTGCTGCTTCATCAAATAATATTTGCTTAGCCATGATTTTATTTTCTAATTAATGTTATTGTTGTTAGCTAAGGAGCCTTATCCAATGATTCCAAGGATGTCATCTTCACGAACTAGTTGATATTCAACATCGTCAAGCTTTACCTCAGTTCCACCGTATTTGCTAATTAGTACTAAGTCTCCTTTTTTGACCTGAAATCCGACATTTTTACCGTCGTCATCTTTCTTGCCAGTTCCAAGTGCAACAACTTTAGCTTCTTGTGATTTTTCTTTTGCTGAGTCTGGGATGATAATCCCGCCTTTGATTTGCTCGTCTTCATCGACGTGCTGGACCAAGACGCGATCTCCCAACGGAGTTATTTTTGGTTTGCTCATATTCCTTTTGTTTTAGGTTAGGTTTATACTAGATTTTAGTTAATTGATGTAAAAGTTGGAATGCATCCTATTCCACATCGAAAATTACTTGGTTTCTTTTTCCTCCTCATCGACAACTTCGAAGTCTGCGTCAACAATGTCATCATCTTTCTTCTTACCACCCTCTTTTTTGGTAGTATCAGTTTCTGGCTCAGGACTGCCTGCTCCTTCTGCACCGGGCATCCCCCCGCTTTTCATGACCTCTTGCCCAAGTTCTTCAAAGCCTTTCTGCAGTGTGTCTTTAGCCTTCTTTAAATCGTCGTTAGTCGAGTTAGAATCCTCCAACACTTTTTTCGTGTCAGCTAGCAAAGTTTCGATTTTTGCCTTGAGGTCGTCCGGTGCTTTGTCACCCAGATCAGAAAGTTGTTTTTCACACTGATAGACCATGGTATCCAATTCGTTCCTGACCTGGACCTGCTCCTTTTTGTCTTTGTCTTGCTCAGCAAATTTCTCAGCTTCCTCTTTTAAACGTTCGACTTCAGCTTCATCCATACTCGATGACCCAGAGATCGTAATTTTCTGATCCTTACCAGTCCCTTGGTCTTTGGCCGTAACATTTAAAATACCATTTGCATCAATATCGAAAGTTACTTCAATTTGTGGAGTCCCCCGGGGCGCAGGGGAAATACCGTCCAATTTAAATGTTCCAAGTATTTTATTATCATTCGACATGGAACGCTCGCCTTGCAAGACAACGATATCTACTGCAGGCTGATTATCAGCGGCGGTAGAAAAAGTTTGTGCCTTTTTGGTAGGAATCGTCGTATTCCTGTCAATCATTGGAGTACATACACCACCTGCAGTTTCAATCCCCAGTGTAAGAGGGGTTACATCGAGTAAAAGAACATCGTTCACATCACCCTGTAAAACAGCTCCCTGCACAGCCGCACCTATTGCAACAACTTCATCTGGATTAACTCCCTGATTAGGATCTTTTCCGCCCAACTCCTTAGCGAGCTCAACAATTTTCGGACTCCGCGTCATTCCGCCGACCAAAACTAGATTATTCACATCTCCCAAACTCAATCCAGAATCTTTCAAGCACGATTCAAACGGACCTTTAGTGCGAGCATAAAGATCGTCACAAATCTGTTCTAATTTTGATCTAGATAAAGTTATATTTAAGTGTTTTGGACCAGAAGAGTCTGCAGTGATAAAAGGAAGATTGATGTCAGTTGACTGAGAAGATGAGAGCGACATTTTTGCTTTTTCAGCTTCTTCTTTCAACCTTTGCATTGCCATTGGATCACCACCAAGGTCAATCCCCTGCTCAGATTTAAATTCGCTGATGAGCCACTCAATGATCTTTTCATCCCAGTTGTCACCGCCAAGTTGGGTATCCCCATTTGTTGACTTAACCTCAAAAACACCTTCAGCAATTTCAAGGATAGAAATATCAAAAGTTCCACCCCCAAGGTCGTAAACAGCGATTGTTTCCTCCCCTTTCTTATCCAAACCATATGCAAGGGATGCTGCAGTGGGTTCATTGATAATCCGCATGACTTCCAATCCTGCAATAGATCCTGCGTCTTTGGTTGCTCTGCGCTGGTCGTCATTGAAATATGCTGGAACAGTAATAACTGCCTGAGTAACTGGTTCGCCAAGATAAGATTCTGCATCAGCCTTAAGCTTACCGAGAATCATGGATGAAATCTGCTCAGGCATGAAAGTTTCGGCCTTACCGTCTATATCACACTCAATTACTGCGGCACCATTTTTGCCTTCAACAACCTTGTAAGGTAGAGTAGAAATTTCGCCCTTAATTTCATCGTACTTTCTACCAATAAGTCTCTTTGAAGAAAATATTGTATTGGCAGGATTTGTTACAGCCTGCCTTTTGGCAGCTTGCCCAATTAATCTTTCACCATTTTTACTAAAAGCAACAATTGATGGTGTGGTGCGGGTCCCCTCCGCATTCGGGATAACTTTGGGATCACCCGCTTCCATTACTGCCATACACGAATTACTCGTGCCAAGATCGATACCTATTATTTTGCTCACGAACACAATACTGCAACTATCATGCCTTTTCAAGGGCTAATACTTAAGCTACTCAATATCAACAGCTTAAGCTAAAAAAGGGGCACAGCAAAATCTAATAAAATAATTAAGTGAGACACCATGCTACTGTACTGTGACAATTAGTGTGCCTTATGAGACACTCCGCAAGCCAATTAGGACGAGGATGATTCATCCGATTCAAGGTCATCTAAAATCTCCATGACTCGATTACCTCGCTCAATCCCGAGATCACGCACAAATGACAACTTGGGAGAATATTTAAGGATTACTTTAGAGCTTACTTCCTTGCGTATTTCACCAGCATGTTTTCGAAAAAAATGCTGAGCCTCACGGGCATTCAAGTCGTCCCCTATAACAGAGTAAGCAACTGTAGCATTTCTAAGGTCAGCAGAAACATCAACTCCAGTGATTGTCCAACAAACACTTTCAGAACGATACCTTCTACGCAGAAATATTCCGATCTCCCGCTTCACCAACTCATTGACTCGAGCAAGACGAAGGCTCATCACAAAAGAAAAAACTACAAGGAAGGACGAACTTTATCGACCTCAAAAGTTTCAATCACATCACCCTCTTCATAATCCTCGAAGGTATCAAGCCTTATGCCACACTCAAAACCGGCTTTAACTTCCATAACATCATCCTTAAATCTCTTGAGCGTATCCACCTTACCTTCTCCCAAAACTTTTCCGTTACGAACAAGGCGAGCAACTTTGTTCCTACCAATGGATCCCTCCATAACCATAGAACCAGCAACTGTGCGCCCTTTACTAACCCGAAATACCTGCCTAACTTCCGCCCGACCAACTTTCTTCTCAACTAGTTCAGGTTCTAGTAATTCGGCCATATTATCTTTCACCAAGTCAATAATTTCATAAATGATTTGGTTTTGAAAAACTTTAACATCATGATGTTTGGCATCGCCCATAACACCATTCTCCATTTTTACATTAAATCCAATAACATCAGCGTTTGAGGTTTTTGCCATTTTGATATCATTCTTCGTAATTTGCCCGACATCGGCTTGTAGAATTTCTAAAATCACTTTATCACTGGTAATTACCTCAAGTGACCCCTTCAGTGCTTCAAGCGACCCCTGTACATCAGCCCGTAATATGACTCGATAAGTGGTTGTTTTACTGCGTGAAATTGCTGCAAAAAGAGCATCAACACCAGTTTTTTCATCAGATTCACCAGTATCTTCTTTTTCGACTGGCACTTCTTCAACCTGCTTGCTTAAGAAGTCAAATTCCTCGGCTTCTCTTCTTGCTTCTCTCTCGTTTTTGGACCGGGAGAAAACACCGCCAGACTCAGGTACTCCGGACCAACCAAGCAAATTCACTGGGGTAGATGGAGGAGCTTGCTTAATTTGCTCTCCCTGGTCATCAATCATCGCCTTTACCTTACAATAAACGGAGCCGCAATGAATGGCATCGCCAATTTTCAGTGTTCCTTTTTGTACAATAACAGTGGCGGTTGGTCCACGACCAACCTCCTGGCGAGCCTCCACAATAACTCCTTCAGTAATTGCATCCGGATTCGCCTTCAATTCCATCAATTCCGCCTGTAACAAAATCATGTCGAGAAGTTCGTCAACACCTTCGGCTTTAAGAGCAGAAATTGGAACTGTTACTACTTCTCCGCCCCAATCTTCTGAAGCAATTGATCTTTCCTGCATCTGAGTTTTGACCTTATCTGCGTCAGCTCCCTTAGTGTCCATTTTATTAATGGCAACAAGCAGAGTTCCTTGTGCACGCTGAGCAAACTTCAAAGCCTCATCAGTTTGTGGCATAAATCCATCATCTGCAGCTACAACCAAAACGGAAACATCGGTTAGATTCGCCCCCCTTTCTCTTATCTTGGAAAAAGCGGCATGTCCGGGAGTATCGAGAAAGGTAATTTTTTGTTTATTGTGCTCTATCTGATAGGCGCCAACATGTTGCGTAATGCCTCCTGCTTCCCCTGCCACCACATTTGCTTTCCGTATGGTATCAAGCAGGGTTGTTTTGCCGTGATCTACGTGCCCAAGAATGCAGACAACTGCTGGTCTAGGCTTAAGGAATTTTTCGTCATTTTCATCAATGACGACTTTCTTTTTCGGCTCAGCAGTTTCCGCTTTTTCGCCACGGTGTTTAATTTCTAGTTCAAAGCCTTTGACCTTCGCAATTTTTCGAGCAACCTCTTCATCAATAGCTTGGTTCATTGAGGCAAAAATGCCCATCTCCATGAGTTCAGAAATTAGCTGAAATGGTTTGAGTCCAATAAAACTGGCAAAGTCACGAACAACAATAGGAGGCTTGATAAGGATCAGGTTCCCTTCCACCACCACATCTTCTGCTGATGAGCTTACTGAACCATCTTTT
>Ga0257126_1003230_pt1 | contig 10366 bp, 21 predicted proteins | sample SI060_120mmetaG_FD_190151 | JGI IMG/M metagenome (GOLD analysis project Ga0257126, IMG submission 190151) | Marine microbial communities from Saanich Inlet, British Columbia, Canada - SI060_120m | ecosystem: Environmental > Aquatic > Marine > Inlet | place: Canada: British Columbia | collected... | reverse complement strand
CATCTAAACGCAGCCATCGTGGCAGATCAATCACATTAGTTTGATCTGACCAACCAGTGTCCCACTTCTGGGCCTCGTTGGCTTTTGCAATCTTGCGCAGGGTCATGTGCATTTCGCCTTTGGCCCAGTCAAGATATTCCTCATGTATGATGTTTGTCGAGACCGCGTGTGCGCCGGTTTTTTCGACGTGAACGAACACGAACTGTGACGCCTCATAGCCAGCCTGCTCCAAGCAGTGCATGTAAAAGGCTTGCTGAATTGCGTAATTGTACGCGATCATGTCCTTTGCCACTCCGCGTGGTGAAGCATCCTGACACGTCTTGAGATCGTACAGGACACCTTTTGCATCCCAGTAGCTATCCGGGCGGCATTTGATCTTTAGCTCGGTCTCCGGGTCAGTGGCAAAGAAGCTGGCTTCGTTAACCGTTGTTGGCCCAGCCATACGTTGACCCGCTGGATGAAACAGCACGCTATCGGCAATATTCCGCGCAAGATCGTAATCGCCGGCGGTCAGCAGGGTTTGATCGTTTGCTTGAGCTTCCTCATATGCTTCCGCCCAAGCCTTACCTCTGCGGGTCTCTGGCCCACGCACGACGCCCTTTGCTTCCTCCAACACCATTGCGTGTACGGCAGTTCCCATATCAAAGACTGGGCTTGAGCTGTATGTCTTTGCCTTCCAATGTGCCAGCGACTTGCTGTGGACCATCTTAACGTCAGATGACGATATGTGGTCTTTCTTGGCGTGATATTCGCTGTTGGATAGTTTGTCGGCGGGGATCATCATTGGATTTCACCGTCCATCTTCATTTCCAGCTCGCGTCTATATGTGTTCGCAATGCTCTCTAAAGCCGAGCCGCATCGGTGCAGGCCATTGGCGATGCCGACTATGTTGCCATCTCTTCGGTTGAGTGAGTCAATAGCGTCAGCAACATTCTGGCCGCTGTCATGTTGCGCCCACTCGCTTGCAAATTCTTGAATTGCGTAAGCTATTATGGATTTAATTTGATCTTCAGTCATTGTATTTTCTCCCTAGCAATATAGCAGAAGGTCTCAAAGTCCACTTCCACCGTGTAATCGTGATCGCAATCAGTCAACGCAGCCAGCGGGATCACACATCGCAATGGCTTCCGGTCGTATTTGTAGATCAGGCATGGCATTTTTTGCTCACGCTCGGCGGCCACTTTGACTTGCTCCCACCATGCAGGCGCACCGCCGATAGGGCCGTCCTTGTAGCGCTTTAGCTCAAGCGTAAACGGGAAAGCCGGATCGTCTGGGATCAGGTCTGCGTGAGCGCCAGCGCGGTATTGTTCTAGATCACGCTTAAAACCTATGCCAAGCTCATCGCGCAGCATGTTGGCAACTTCCCGCTCAAATGATGCGCCCTTGTTGCGCCCGTTGACCATTAGTCAGCTCGCGGCTGCTCTGGCTGGATGCCGGAGTTAAATGCTGCGGTTAGAGCTGCCGATCTAATAAACGTGGCCAGCGCCATGCCCTTTTGCTCTGCCGCTAGTGTCAGCACAACATGCTGCGACTCGGTCAATACGATCCGACTTTCCTTTTTCATGTCACCCTCCAGTGTGAATATGATAGGACGTTACATCCTAAAAAAAGTTAGTGCAAGTGCAAATTAAGTATTTACATAGGATGATTTACGGATTAACGTGATTGTATAAACACAAACAAAGGGAACACGGACATGACAACTTCAGCAATCGCCTACGGCTCAACAATCCGCGCATATGACTTCCAGCCAATGCCTGATCGCCCCGACCAGTTCATCGAGGGCGTTGTCGTTGACGCGGGAATGATTAAGCACCCCGAGTATGGCCACAATATGTTCAGCGGCTACACAATCCAGATCACAGGCGCTGCTCGCGCAGACGACCCGCGCATTGGCGACATCGGATACGTACCATTCAAGATGGACTTTATGGACTTCGATGGCCGTATTGAAAAAGTTTAACGCAACACGGGGAGCTTCGGCTCCCCACCAAACTGGGAGAAACAAAATGTACAATACGATTTACAATTTTGACGCTGAAATCTTCAGCATCAAGGTTCGCACAAAGCCTCGCCGCGCCACCATCAAGCAAATCTTGAAAAAAATTCGCTGCAAACACCTGAGCCTTGAAAAGGTTTTTACCGACGCGGGCAACTATTTCGTCTTCACCTACGACACGCACCCAAATCTGGACGGCGAAGATCGCCCAGAGTGGGCGGAGTGGGCGCAGCAAAACGTCAACGTGCATCAGCTTAATCACCTGTCACTTGAGGATTGGGTGGCCGAAGGTTCTGAAATAGTTAACTTGATGGAGCAATAATAATGAAACATAAGTTAGAAATCGCCGCCGAAATCATATTCCTTTTGGGATTGTTTGCCGTGCCATTATTTATTCGAGGGACCATGCTATGAGTAATATAATCAATTGCCCCGAATGCGACGGCGAAGGCCAAGTCGAGCGGGATGTTTGGGTTCGCCAAAGTTCAACTTGGCATGGCGACTTTGAGTCTGTCATGGAAGATTGCGATAACTGTGGCGGCGTTGGACAGATTGAAGCGCTGGAGGAAGACGAATGAAATACGATCCAGAAGCCCTCACCCGCCACGTCCTTGCCTGCGCAGATCAAGGCATGTCGCAAATTGAAGCTGCTGAATTATTGCGCGTGTCACCATCAACAATACATCGCATTTGCTCGGCTGCGAACATAAAACTTGAAAGGAAAAAACGTGAGTACGGACCAAACTCAGATTATTATAAAAAGGCTCGAGAGAATAACGAACATAATGCTGACGGAGCAGAAAACTCAGATGAGGCCAAACTTGAAGCAGCGGCTGGAAGAGCAGCAAGCGCTAATCGACGTGCTAAAGCGCGAGATGCAAAAGACGCCGCAGAGCGATTGCTTGCCAAGCTAGAAGGCGTCACGGATAAGCATGAACGCTTTGAGATCACTTACGGCCACTGCCTATGGGAGTTTGAAACGCTCATGTATAAACAGCGCAAACGTGACCCGCTGCCGTCTGGTCCACGCAGGCCCACCACAATGGCACCATCTATGCACCGCGCGGCTGAGGCGAGCAAACAGCACAGCATCGACCAAGGCAACCGCCTGTTCTCTTTGATACCGTATGACCAGCGCGTGACTGCCGCAGAGGCCGCAGAGCTTCTGGGCGATAGCGTACCGCGCACATCAAGCTATCTCAAGAAAATGTGGGAGGCTGACAAAATCTACCGGGTGCGTGACTTCGTTGAAGTGCCGGGCTACACCAAGCGCCAATGGCGGTGGGTCTTCAGCAAGCAGCCGATCAAGGCGCTGTCTAACAGGTTTGAGGATGACGAGTAATGGAAGGTAAGGAATTGGAGCGCATGATAAACGCAGCCGGTCTGATTGGAGCAATATTTGGCTTCGTCGCTGGCGCTGGCCTGATGGCCGCTGTGGGCATTATATTTTAGAAATCGTGTGGGTGGCGTGATGTTGGCACATTCGGTAACGCGATAACCAATAAACAAGGTTACGGTTGAGCCACCCACTCAAACTTTGTAATCAAACCCACGCCGACCCGCAAGATACTATTTGAAGCTGTCCAAAGTTTTTTGCATCGACTGGCTTTCGTTTAGAAATTCCGCCTCTGAAACATACGTTGTCGTCTTGAGGATTTCGTCGCCCCGACGAAAGACTACAGCATCAAGATCCACAGCGACAAAGGCGTAAACGTCTGACCTAGGCCCGCTCTTCTTAGCTGTGTAGAATTTGTACCTTCTGCCCACCCCATGCGTCTTGCTGGCGCTCTTTACCTGCAACGTGAGAGTGCGTTCATACATTTGTATATACGCGTCGTGGTCCCTGATCTGGCACAGGGTGCAGAGATAACCAGCGAGAGAAAGACGGGCGAGTGCTAAATGCTCGCCCGCTCTGCCTACTGCCGCGCTGGCCTTCTGATCCTGGACGCGCAACTTAGCTAACCTAGCTAGACTAGGCCATAAGCCAAGTGTGGATTTTCTTGCTCTGGTTGCTTCGATCATCCAGCCCGTGATAGCCGCCATTCACGCGGCGCGTAATGCGCTTGATCGCGTCATCTGTCACGCCTTCATCGGCAATCTTAAACAAGCCATTCTTCTCGAAAAACCACAGCGCAGTCTCAAATGCGTATTCGTCTGCAACTAAGTCTGGGTCTGTCATAACCTTTGGCACGCCCATGTCAGACGCAAATGAGCGGTAGTTGTTGCGCCCGGTGAGCTGGAGAAATCCTCGACCAATGTACAGGCTGGCCTGTGCCTCATTCTCGTTGCCCATACGGCCAGCGTAAACCTTGCCAGCAAGCCCAGATGGGTTTCTAGCGTAAGGTTCAGCATCCTCAACCGTTGGGAAGCGTGACGGCCACACAGCCTGTATGCGCTCTGGTGAGCTATAGTACAGGCTCTCACGGGTTCGCTTGAAGCCACCGCTTTCGTGTGACGCCTGCCCCATCAAGTGTGCGCCGCGTGCCGGAGATAGGTTGAAATACTTTGCGATTGCCCGTGCTGTATTAGGCCCAAACTCACCGTCGGGCGTTGACCCGATTTTGGTTTGGAGGCTGGCCATTGCTTTGCTCATTTCGTCAGTCCCTGTTTTTTTTCGTAACTGCGGAGTCCGCCCAGGCCGAGCATCCCCATCATCACGGTCATTAAGCTGCCCATGTCAAACGTAGGCAGCTCCGGTATGGCGACACCAGCTACTGTGACGCCGAAAACTATAAATGGTTGCAGCACAAAGTGATATGCAAACGCAGTGCCGCAAACCCAGCCAATGAACGGACGCCAGCCGCCCTTGAATACAGACCCGCTGGCCGCTTCAGCCTTGTTGACCTCAATCTGCGCCAACATGGCTTGCTGCGCGTGCCTGTCGGCCATCGTACTCAACTCATGCGCCAAACGTGCGGCCTGGTCTTTGTCTTGGATAAATTTGCCTGCCAGCTCAGTGGCTGGCGCTATTAGATCGCTGAGAAAGCTCATTTGTCATACCTTTCCTCATGAACGATCTTGGTGGGCGTTACAGTGGTCTTTGACTCTTTACCCATCCAGATGCCAAAGCAGCCTGTGAGAGCGCCCATACAGACGCTGACAAGCCCTGACTGGGCAACGCTGGGATCATCTAGCGACATAAACCAATGTACCGCCTGATAGGTCAGCACAGTGACTGCCAGCATCATCAGACGCGGCAGAACTTTCCAATTATCTAATATTGTGTGTGCCATTACCATTTCCCCTGTTGCTTGCCGATCAAGTAAAGCACCGCCGCCAAACCAGCGACACCCGCCAGCACGATGATACCACCTACCACCCACATGATTATGGCCTCTTTGATTTCGGCCTTACGATATGCAGTCTTCTTGCGCTGCGCTCTGATCTTGCGGAGCGTGTCTTTGTATTCCTCCAAACCTTGAGGACCATGCTGGTACATGATTATTGTTTCGATCTCTTTCTTCATAGCCTGCAAGCGTTTCTGAGCGGAGAACGCGTCAATTGCAGCCTGTTCTGCGGAGCCAGTCAAAGACGCAAACACACCCGGATTCTTGGCCTTTTCAGCTGCGTAATTGACATCACTGACCGCACCAGCAAATTTGCTTAATGCGCCTGAAGCGTCCCTGCCAGCGGCGATTAGCGACTTGGCATTATTCACGGCGCTGGCGGCTATAGCTATGGCGGAAATTGGGTCAATCATGCTTCTGCAAACCTCACTGGGCATATATAGCGCGGTGGCACGCTGTACTTGCGGTCATACCACTGACCCTTGCTAATCTTCTTTTGGCCGCACTCGTAATAACAAGATTTGACCAAAACATTGCCTGCGCCCTGCACCCATGCGTGTCCGAAGCTCACAAAGACCAGCGCGCAGATCAATTTATCTCTCCATCAGTCTGTCAATTTTCTCTTCCAGCCGATCAAATTTGCTCATAATTTGCGACAAGACTTGCGAGCTGTCACTTTTAGTCACATACTCTTTTGCCATTTCTTCACGAGTTCTATTAAGCAAAATGCGGAGGCGATCCAGCTCTTCGCGTTGTGTCTTGAGCCACCAGCCAAGACCGCCGATGACAATCGCAAAAAGTATATTCAAGATCGCGTCCATTTCCATTTTAGTAACTGCCTTCCCAGACCCGAAGGGCGCTAAACTCGTTGCTTGCTAACTTACGTTTTAACACATCTTTGACGGCCTGTGTATCAGTCCAAGCAACTCCAGCCTCTTTCAGCCACACGGCCAACAAGGCCATGTCAACATTGCCAACGTGCTTGTAGTCAGAGCCAAAGCTATTCCTTGTCACTTCACGGGCCTGTGCCGCATCCTTGAGCATGTGGGACGCGTCAAAGGTGCGCTTGATAACCATGTTATCATCGCCGTCAAAAGTAATCTTTTCCGAGATTTTAGTCGATGTATTAATCATTGACCCAAGCCTCGTTGATATGGATAGTTGACGGATTATCAGCCCGCAGCGTGCCATTCTCGTTGCGCGCACGTTTTTTCTTTGCGGGGTCTTTGGCCTTAGCCGCTGGCTTTTCAGCCTCAAGCGCACCAGCGCGGATTTCGTTGATTGCTTTTATTTCGTCAGCGGGAAGGTCAACCACGTCGCCTTTGAGAAACTTTCCGGCAGATGTAAATACATTTGCAACGGTCACTGTAGCTTTTGTCATATTGGTCTCCACTTAAAGTAAAATGGGGGCAGTCTCCCGCCCCCATCTGTTAGATTATGAAGTTGTACAGTCGGCAATGATGCCGCAACTGGCTTCATTTTTGGCGCAGAGTGTGAGTTCTGTCACAACTTGGCGAGTAGTGTTGTCGCCAGTTTTTGCCAATGCCACGTTCTTCGTGCCACGCAAGGAAGCAACTTCCCACATGTTGTCTTGCATGATGAACACGTCACGCGAGCGGTTCTCACGGCTTGGCATAAATTCTACGCTTCCCCAAGGGGTTACATATACTGCCAAGGATTTAACAACGCGCTCATCGCCAGCTTGTACGCTGGAACGCTGGTTGTTGTTACCAGTGAAGCCCAGAGCTACATTCATTTGGAATGCAGAAAGGTACACTGTGTCTGGCTTGCCACCAGCAACCCAGATTGACTGCATAACAGTGTCAAAGTTGGCTTGTGAGAAGGCAGCTTGTGTGCCGTCTGTACGGGCGTCTGTGCCGTCGCCGGTTGGGTCTGCACCGCCGGAACCGGCAACAGTGTTCGTTGTCAACCATGCTGGTGCGCCAGCAAGTTCACGAGCTGTTGTGGAGTTACCAGCAGCGCGAGCGTTGTTTGCAAACAAAGCCTTTTCGATGTCCAATTTTTGCTCTTTGGCAATCTTCAAGGTCTGGTATGCAATCTCTTTTGCGCGGCCTGCGTTATCAACATTATCGTCGGAGTCGGATACGACAACGGCGTTTTTGAAGATTTGCGTGTAGTTGCCCAAACGAGTTGTTGCTGCGCGAGCTTCGGCAGTGGTTGCATCACCCTCAATGTGAGCGTTGGTAGTAGAAGCGCGAAGGCTGTCTGTCTGCCACTCTACGAGAGTATTCTTTGCGGCCTTTTTAGCAGCTTTGCTGTAAAATGGCGTTTCCTCTGGAGAAATGTTGTGGATAACATTGCTGAGGTCTTCGCGGATGCCTACGGAATCATAGGTATCAAATGTGTTTGCTGGCTGTGCCATTAGTGTGTCCTTTCAAAGACTTACTGATTTAAGATCAAGCTCAATGCGTCGTCGATTGAGCCAGTTTTCTGCAAGCGCGTTTGCGCCTTTTTGCGAGTTGCAGCGTTGCCATCAACACGCTTCTTTGCACCAGCTTTCACCACAGGCCGGGCTTTCTCACCCTTGGACTGCGCTGATTTGCGCTTTGCTACCAGATCACGATATTTACGGGCGTCATTTAGCGCTCGGACATATCTTGCATCTGACACGGCAGACATTTCTTCTGCCGTAAAGCCGTACTCCATGCCAACATTCATCAGATCACCCTTCAACTTCTCACCCTTTTCAGGGTCAGCAATCTCAGGGATATATTGCTTCAAAACTTCAGCTTGCTCTTGCAGATACGACTGATGCGCCTGCGCCTGCTGCTGAATTTGATGCTGCTGCATTTGTTGTGCTTGGAACACATTTTGGTCGTATTGTGCTTTTGCCTCGTCATACTTGAGCTTTTCTTCCATATACCCGATTGGGTCACTTTCGAATAACTCGCGTGTTGGCGGGGCTGGAGCTTGCAAACCACCAATTTGTGCTTGCTGATACAAAGCAGCGACTTGTGCTTGCTGCTGTTGCAATATGGCTGCCTGCTGCTCGATTTGCTTTCGCGCCTCGGCAGCTTCTTGGAACCGTTTATTAATTGCCGCTTGTCCCGCAGCAGATTGCTTTAACTGATCCAGTGTCCACATCTCTTCTTTTCCGTCAACTTTGACGGGGATGAGATTGGTGTCTTCAGCTTGTGCCTCTACTAGGTCTTCGTCGTCAATTTCGACATCATCGTAATCTTCGCTGGATGCCTCAACGTCATCTTGCTCGTCGTCTGCAACCTCAACTTCTTCAGTCTGATCGTCATCAGGCTCAATCATTGCGTCCACAGCTTTGTCAAAATTATTGTCCTCAGAAGTTTCCTCTGAGGGTGCGAGTAGGCTTTCTACTGCGTCATCTAGGGTAGTCGATTCCATCGGTGCTACTTCCTTTGTTTGCGATCCAAAAGCGCCTCTGCTGCAAGCGCAGCGTCGAGGGTCACTTCGATCTGGTTAAGCGCACGGATTATCGCGTGCGCCTCTTCACGGGCAGCCACGTCAGCCGCCCCACTGCTCGCGAAAACCTGCATTTGGTTTTCGCGCACACTCTGCATGAACTGCTGAAATGCAGTGTCGCTCTTCAAACGACGCGCCTCATCGGCCTCTATGCGTATCTCTGCTTTATTGGCCATTAGAGCCTTTTCCTTAGTTTCGCATTGCGTCCTCAAGCAGCAGAAGCTCCAATCTCTGTATGCTCATACGCATGTCTTGGAGGACTTCCCTGTCTGTCTGCTGTACTTGGATGTTTGCAACTTTGATCGACAAGTCATGTGTCTGTTTTAAGTTCCATCCCGCTAAACCTAGAACCACTGCCATCAGGCCGGGGATTATCTGCTTTTCCATTAGAGCCACACACGCTTAGGTGCATCAGGTGTAACACCGTGTGATAAATCAAGAGCCTCGACAGCATCACGCATAGTCTCGCTAGATAGTCGGATGTTTACATGCCAACCGTCCAGTGCTTCCATCTCAGGATACTCCATACCATCGTCTGTGAGGGTGTTGCCTGTGGCCTCATGTAAGACCCCTACAACGTCGATAGCATAGTCTGATGTGTTAGGTACTAACTCACCCTCTTCGTTGTAGAAGGCAGACAGCACTGAGTGCATAGACGCCTCAGATGTTAGCTTAATGTAGAAGTCGTTTTTCGGGCCTGTTACTTCGTCTATCATGTTGATGCCTCCACAATACCAGCGTCTGTTAAGTCTTCATCCCACATACGGAACTGTCCGATTGTACCCATGAAGATGTTACCAAGTTCTAAGTCAGTAGCTGACAAGTCAGGGAGAGCCGTAGGTGTTGTGTTGGCTGTCAGGAGTGTACCCTCGTGAGCGCCGTTAATGAACGTAGAGCCGTGACGGGCTGCAATGTTGAACGGTACGTTGACGTCAGGGTTGTAAACATTGATTGTTCCAGCAACTTGGTCTAGGCCAGAAGTTGATTGTCTTTGGCTAAAGAGAGGTTGCCCTGTTCTCCCCCCTACTGTCTGCATGTTAGTGCTAATGTAGTTGGTTGCAGTTAGTTGCCAACGGTACTGTTGAACTTCAAGCCCCACACCAGTATCAGCATAAGTCATCTTGCCATCCATCTGGATAGACATGTTAGTGCTGTTATACGGCAGGTTAGCCGCAGGGACTGTTAGTGTCTCAGCAGCACGAGTGGCTGAAGCACCCGCTGTTGGGATGTAGCTTGATGGGGTTGAGCCAGCTTCTAGTTGTGCGTTTGTGACTGTACCTGAGACGGTCAATGTCAGGGTTCCCGCTGTTGGGGTAAACGTCAAACTAACTCTATTGTTCTCGCCCGTACCTGTTCCAACCAGAGGCCCAACAGTAGATACACCAGATAAAGTAACTGTGCCTGTTCCTGTAAAACTCAAGGTATTACCAGTAGCTGCAACAGTAGCACTTTGAGTAGACAGTGTGCCAGAGTTCAACAACAAGTTAGTCCGAGCTTCACTCTCGTGGAGGATGCCTTCGTTAACCCAAGCAGAGCCATTGTAGATGTGATGACCTGTCCTTGGGACGTTGTTTCCTACAGTTACCAGAGTACCAGAGCTATTCACCATAGTAGCTGAAGAGGC
>Ga0257126_1003222_pt1 | contig 10385 bp, 7 predicted proteins | sample SI060_120mmetaG_FD_190151 | JGI IMG/M metagenome (GOLD analysis project Ga0257126, IMG submission 190151) | Marine microbial communities from Saanich Inlet, British Columbia, Canada - SI060_120m | ecosystem: Environmental > Aquatic > Marine > Inlet | place: Canada: British Columbia | collected... | reverse complement strand
AATCGCGAATTGATCAGTCTTGCCAAGAAGATTTACCAGTTTGACCAGATTATTACCATACAACCTACTGGACTGAGCAGGTAAGCGGGAAGGCAAGTCGGTATATCCCAAAATAGTAACTCCATGTTCAACTTTTGACCGACCGGCTTCAGTTAATTCACAATTCCCCCCACCTTCTGCCGCTAAATCAACGATAACGGATCCCGGCTTCATACTCCTGACCATTTCCTCGGTTATTAAAATCGGAGATTTTTTTCCGGGAATCATGGCCGTGGTTATAATAATATCAACTTCTTCAGCCTGTTCCGCAAAAAGCTTCATTTCTGCCTCGATAAATTCCTTGCTCATCACCTTGGCGTACCCACCCGAACCGGCACCATCTTCCTCAAAATCAAGCATAAGAAAGTCTCCACCCAAACTTTTCACTTCCTCTTGAACCGCTGGTCTCGTGTCAAAAGCACGAACAATTGCACCCATATTGCGTGCAGCACCAATTGCTGCCAAACCCGCAACGCCAGCACCAATAACTAGAATCTTAGCCGGAGGTACTTTTCCTGCCGCAGTAATTTGCCCGGTAAAAAAACGACCAAACTCATGGGATGCCTCCACCACGGCACGATAACCGGCCACATTGGCCATGGAGCTCAATGCATCCATCGATTGGGCACGGGAAATACGGGGAACACAATCCATTGCCATCCAATTAATTTTTCTCTCACCAAGTGATTGAAGAAGCTCTTCATTGCGAGCCGGATAAGCGAAACTTATTAAAGTGGCACCTTCCTTAATTAGCCCAACCTCTTCATTTGAAGGGGGATTGATTTTTAACACTAGATCCCCCTTTGCCCAAAGCTCGGATTTTTCATTCGAAATTCTTGCTCCTGATTGAACATAAAGATTATCAGGAAAATTAGCTAAATCACCTGCTCCGGACTCTATCCAAACCTCATACCCTAACGTTTCAAATGCAGAAATATTTTCCGGGCTTATCGCAACCCGTTTTTCCGAAGAGATCGATTCTTTTGGAACAACTAGTTTCATTTGGGCAAGTTTCAATTAATGGAGTGTATGAAATAAAGTAACCTGTAAAGAAAAAGTTCATATTAAATTCAAAGGGGGATCAGGTTTTTGAAGAACTTCATAATATAAATTAACCAAATTTTACTGCTCGTCTTTTTTCAGAAATTGTGAATAATGTGAATAAGTCAAGTGCGAGGACAGAGTTTCACTAGTGGATAAACGGGATAATGTGGGTGAACAATCGTTCGAATACTGGCTAACTAAACAAACAACGAACGAAAGAATTCCCCATGAGTGATGACGAAAACAATCATGAGCCTACGGATACCCGTATGCGCTTTGACGAACTTGCCCTGTCTCAGCCAATTTTAAAGGCTGTACAAAAAGCCGGTTATGAAAACCCCTCGCCTATTCAAGAACGTGCCATTCCGCCTTTACTTGAAGGTTCGGACTTTATTGGGGTGGCCCAGACCGGAACAGGAAAGACCGCGGCTTTTGCCCTCCCCCTCCTGACAAGGATGGATGAATCAGTAAAAGGTGCCCAAATTCTTGTCTTGGCCCCAACCCGGGAACTGGCTCTCCAGGTAGCTGAAGCCATTGAAGGCTTTGCTGAAAACCTTCCCAAGTTAAGAGTGGTCGCCGTTTACGGAGGCACTGGATACGGAGAACAAATTCGCGAATTTAAACGGGGTGCTCAAGTTGTTGTCGGAACCCCAGGTCGGGTAATGGACCACATTGAAAAAGGCTACCTTAAGTTGGATAACTTACAGGCATTAGTTTTGGATGAAGCCGACGAAATGTTAAGCATGGGATTTATTGATGACATTGATTGGATCCTAGACCATACACCGGATGATCGACAAACTGCCCTTTTCTCGGCAACCATGCCAAAGCCAATTCGTAAACTGGCGGAAAAACATTTAAATGATCCGACTGAAGTTACGATCAAGGTCAAGGCAGAGAATTCTCCCAATATCCGTCAACAATTCATTAAAGTCAGGCAGCATGAAAAAAGAAATATGCTTCTTCGCCTTCTTGAAATTGAAAAATTTGAAGCGATGCTCATCTTTTCCCGCACTAAAAATGCGACCATGGAGATTGCGGAAATGCTTCAGGGGAAAGGTTATCTCGCTGAACCCCTCAACGGAGATATGCCACAAAATTTACGCGAGAAAACTGTCGACCGTCTAAAGCGGGGGAAAATCAACGTGCTCGTTGCCACGGATGTGGCGGCACGCGGGCTCGATGTGGACCGTATATCCCATGTGCTTAACTATGATGCACCCTTTGATCTTGAGTCCTACACTCACCGGATTGGACGAACTGGAAGAGCCGGTCGAGAAGGAGATGCCATTATCTTTGTCACCAACAAAGAAATGCGAATGCTCAATGCGATTGAACGAACTCTCAAAGTACCTTGTGAAGAATACTCCTTTCCAACGAAGGAGGAAATGAATGAACGAAAACTCGAGGAATTTTTTAGTAAAATAGAAGAAGGTCTTAAGGCAGATTTGGGAGATTATCGTTCCGCGATTCAACGTTATCTTGAAGAATCCGGAAAAGATTCAATTGATGTGGCTGCCGCTCTTGCTCATTTAGAGGCTGGCAAGCAGGGACTTTATTATGTGGACATGCCTCAACCCTCCAAGAAAAACTCACGAGATAACCGCTCTGGAAGAGATCGGGACAGCCGAGGTGGAAGAGATAACCGTGGTGGCAGAGATAGCCGAAGGGGAAGAGATGATCGGGGAGGAAGAGATAGCCGTGGCGGCAGAGATGATCGTGAAGGTTCTAGAAATGACTCTAACCTGCAAAGTTATCGCTTGGAGGTAGGCGATTACCATGGAGTACAAAAAGGTGACATTGTGGGTGCAATCGCAAATGAAGTCGGATTAGACCCCCGAAACATGGGGAAAATTAGAATGTTTAAGGATCACACATTCATGGATTTACCTGCAGACATGCCGAACGACATAATGAACGCCCTAAAAACAGTTTGGGTGCAGGGTCACCAACTTAATATTTCCAAAGACAAAGGTAGACCAAGACCGGACCGCGGAGGTGCTGGTCGATTTGACAAACGAAAGAAGTTTGGCAGAGGAGGTGACTTTAAGAAAAAATCAAAAGGGCGATTTAGAGATTAAGATTACTTGTGCCCGGTTACCCAACGTACCGCATTCCCTAGCATATCAAGATATTCTTGAGTCGACATTGTAGAATTATGATGTCCTAGAGTGGTTGAAAATATTCTACCTTTCCCATGGGTATTAATCCATGCACAAGCCTGCGGTTCATTAGGTCTTTTATCTTTTCCATTATCTCCATAAGCTAAAACCGTTGTTCCTTCATAAACTTCCTGAACATTATACAACTCGCCTTCTGGGGTTAACCATCCATCAGGCATGTCTTTCATAATTGGATGATTGGCGTGCTTCTTAACTTTATTAACGGTAATAGCTGCCTTGGGTCCATGCCCCTTGGAACTCGCCCCCAACATCTCTGGCCAGGCTTTCTTTTCTCCTTCTTTGGCAGGAATGCTCCAGTGATAAGAATGCATTGCACAGTGAAGAGCGATGGCAGGTTTACCTGCTTTGTGAATATCAGCAATTGATTTAACAAATTTCGCATCTTTTTCATGAGCAAAGCAGTGATTGTAAACGATATAATCATAACCATCTGCCCAACCTTTTTTATTCAGCCTAGCCTTACTTTTTTTCTCATCCATTTCAAAAAAGATATCCCACTTGGTTGGCACCCGCTCGCTAATGCCTTCGCTAATTATATTTTTTTGGTTCGGATAGTCATGACAGCATCCGCCTGTTATCATAAATGCCTTCATGGTTTTTTTTTCACCATGATGTTTTCCGAAAAGTGAAAAGGAACTTAATAAAAGAGTAAAAATGAGGAATTTTTTCATGTATTTTTTGAAGTTTAAAAGGTGAAAACAATTACACACGCAAAACAATGACCCCATTTTTGACAAGCACTGAATTGCAATCCATGAAAATTTCATAAAATAGATCGATGTAAAACTTGGATTTTCAAAACGCTATCTTAGAACGGAATCCCTCTTCAAAAAGTTCCCGAATTTTCTATTTAAGGATTGAGTCCTATCCTTTCCATTAGATTAATAAATAATTTATGAAAATCCCACCCGTTCTTTTGGCTTTTTTTCTTTGGAGTGCAATATTTTCCAGTGCTCAGATTGGAAAACTTAAAGTGGGAACTGCCTGCATTAATGTAAGCCCCACTGTATTCCCTATCCAGTTACGATCCGGTAAATCAAGTTTTGTGCATGACCCACTCCATGTCCGTGCGGTCGCTTTCGAGAACGGAAAAGGCCGTGCCGTGATCTGCCTGATCGACGCCATTGGGATTGGTCGCGAAATGTCCGATATTGCCAAGAGCAAAGCTGCTAAAAGAACGGGATGGAAAACCGAAGAAATGCTTATTTGTGCAACTCACACTCATAGTGCCCCCAAGGGTGGCGAGGGCATGCCCGGACGCGAAGCTTACGAAAAGCTAAAATACGAAAAATTGGAAGAGGCGATTGTGCAAGCTATCCAATCCATGGAACCGGCACGGGTTGGTTTTTCATCAGAAGACGAACCCTCCGAAGTTCGCAACCGTCGTTGGTTCCTTCAACCCGGAACTATGCCTCCCAACCCACTGGGTCAACAAGATAAGGTCAAAACCAATGCCAACCGTAATCATCTGGTCAAAGCAGCAGGCCCTATCGATCCGGAAATCTGTGTAATCGATGTCCGTAACTCTAGGAACAAGCCCCTCGCTTTAATTGCTAATTATGCCCTTCATTATGTGGGTGGTGTGCCCAAAAGAATTGACGATCAGGGTCGGGAAATTGGAATGGCTTCGGCCGATTACTTTGGGGAATTCTCCCGAATCATGCCCTACCGGATCGGGGGATCCAATCCATCCGCAGACTTTGTTGCCATGATGACCAACGGGGCCAGCGGCGATATCAATAACCTCGTTTTCACCGGATCCCGGGCTCCCCGATCCCCTTTTGAACAGATTCGTATCGTAGCCTCCAAGACCGCAGATGCCGCCTGGCGGGCCGTGAAAAAGATTGAGGCCTATGAAACGAAACCAATCATCGCTACCCGCCAACGGGAAGTCAACCTACCCTATCGGGAACCGAACGAACGAGAGATCAAACTTGCTGAAGATCTTCTCCAACGCACAAGAAAGGAGCGGGACGCGATCAACACCCGGACCACCTCAGTAGCCACAAGGGTAATCGAATATGCCAACCCCGAGCATCCAAGAACTGAACCCGTACTTATTCAAGCCTTTCGTATCGGGGAGCAGGCCATTGTCAGTATGCCCTTTGAAGTGTTGGTGGAAATCGGTTTAGAACTCAAGAAAAAGAGCCCCTTCGAACGAACTTTGTTGATTTCGTTAGCCAATGGGGGTTACGGCTACCTGCCTCCCCCAAATCAGCACAAACTTGGAGGCTATGAAACCTGGCTGGGAACCTCACGCTTTCAGCCACAATCTTCCGAAATCCTGACAAAGAATCTCTTAGAAATGCTTGAAGAGTTAAGAGCATTTTAAATTTTCTTTTAAAAGGTTCATTTACATGAATATAACTTATTCATCCGTTCATTCCTCTAATCTCTTCGTGCCTAAAGCAAGAAGTTATATGGTCATTCACCATCCCGACCGCCTGCATAAAAGCATAGCAAATAGTCGGTCCAACAAACTGAAATCCTCTCGCTTTTAATTCCCTACTCATTTTTTCAGATTCTTTTGTTTTTGCAGGAGTCTTATCCCAACTTTTCCAATAATTGGTTATTTGCTTATGATTAACAAAACTCCAAAGAAAGTCTGAAAAGTTTCCCTTTTTCTCGATTAACTCTAGATAAGATTTGGCATTTTGCCTTGCCGCTAAAATTTTCAACCGGTTTCGAATAATTCCTGAATCCTTAAGTAAAGTCTCAATTTTCATATCGGTCCAGTTGGCAATTTTATAGGGGTCAAATTGATCATAAGCCTTTTTGTAATTTGCCTGTCGCTTGAGAATTGTGATCCAACTTAACCCTGCTTGGGATCCATCAAGGATTAGTTTTTCAAATAATTCTAAATCATCATAAACGGGAACACCCCATTCTTCATCATGATACTTTAAGTAAACATCGTCTCCGAGTGGCCAACTACAACGATTCTCAGAAGAATTCAGCATGTATTTGAATTATTGATGAATTTACCCAATTCTTGAACAAACTCATTAGGATTTTCCCAGGGCACACGATGACCAGCGTCATTAATGACTCTGGACTTAACCAAGGGACAGGACCTGGCCAATCCTTCACCGATCTTTTGATATTTATTATCCTTCTCTCCCGAAAGAAATAAAATCGGAGGACTTTTCAGTTTGGCTAATTTCGGAGCCAGGTTTTGCTGAAGCCCCTTTGAAAAAACTTCAAAGTGTTGACTTAGCCTATCCGGATCCATCTCACTCAGATTCCGTGGAGCCTGATTTTCTAGGCCACAAAAAACAGACTGTTCGTCCCACTCGTTCACCAACTTTTCCAACGGTTCTCTCTTCAACCTTTCCGCCCAATTCCGGTCTCTGTCTAATTGAAGTCTTTTCTCTTCTTCTGATTCCAGCCCTGGATCGGCACCTACAATAATGACTGCCCGCCAAAGGTCTGGTCGGGAAAGACAAGCATGCAGAGCCAAGCGGCCGCCTAATGAATAGCCAAGTAAGATGGATTCCTCCCCATTCGCTCGGACTTCCACTCTTCCACAAAAATCATCCGTCCAGTCATCGAAGCGTTGAAATTGCCTTGCGGACAAGTCTTCAGTGATCATTTCTAAATCAAAGAACTCGGCTTTCATTCTTACTCCCAGCGATTGCCATACCTTCGTCGTTTGAAAATTTCCGTGTATACAAAAGATTCTCATTTTCTTTTTCTTAGTGCACTAAGGAAAAATTGTAAAAAGATTCTGGTTTCGTCATACGCTTCACTCTCTTCGCTCGCTCGTGGACCGGCAATATTCAATTCTTTAATTTTCTCCTCTTCCATAAATTTAATGACCTCTCCAATAATTGCCTCATAATTGCCAAATTTCAGATTCACGGAAAGAGAAGGCTTACATAATTTGCTACAGCATTCGACGGTAAATTGTGTGCCGCCCGAGATTGATCCAAGATGAAGAATCAGGCTTCCATCACTGTCGCGAACATTCGCCTCAGTTCTTTCGTCATAGTCCGCTCCTTCCAGTTCATCCAAAGGATAGTGAGTCGGGATTGTGCCATCCTCTGCCATCCGACATGCGGGGCACCAACCACCTACTTCCAACTGATTTTCAAGGCAGAAATCAAGAACTGCCCGATCCACACCTGCCTGCCCACCCGTTCGAAATTTCATAGAAGAAGGCTTATCGATAATTGTATAAATTTATTTTGAGGCTGAATCTCCAATTTGATTATTAGCGATACGGGATCCGGAAAGGGATTTATCTATTTGAAAAGGATTCGCATTCAAAGCGTAGCCTCGATTTTGCGAAGCGATCACCTTCGCGCCCGAAGCAAGCAGGGATTTTCGCCAACCTAAAAATTCATTTCCATGGGCAACAACTTCCGCCCCAGGTAAAGCCCAGATCGCGGAGGATGGACCTCTTCCACCCTTACTTCCGGCATCCGGTTTAATCACATTTCCTTCAGCAAGTACAGTTCCGGCACACCGGATACTCGCGACTCCTCCTCCGGTAAGTTGATTGTCAGTCAATTCAGCACGGGAGCCTTCAAAAACCATAACCAACGGAGGCATTCCTCCCGATCTTGACATTTCGTTTCCCACCAACTGAACATTCCATCCCTTGTGTATACCAACGGCAACCAGGTTATTGTCATGAATTCGATTTCCCACACATCTTGAAGTGGAATCAGCAGAAGTTACATCAAACCCCAGACCGGAAGCTCCATTGTGATGAATATGATTATCCATTACCAGGGTTTCCCCTACTTCCCGATGTCCTATGCCGGCGGCTTTATTTTCATTACATTCATTTCCGATGATTAACGCGGATGCTCCCGTTTGCAGCCCAATACCTGTAAGCGCGTTTTTGTAACAATGATTCCCACGAATTATGGCATAAGCTCCATCACTTACTCCAATTCCCGTCATTCCATTATCATGGCAATCATTATCAATAATAACCGGACGGGTATCTTCCCCTGTCCGCACCCCGATACCTGCTCTGCGGTTGTTATAACAGTGATTCTGGCGAACAACGGGGCAGGCACCCTCACTGATCCCAATTCCTGCACGGATGTTATTATGGCAATGATTGGATAAAATTAACGGATGTCCACCTTCCATTCCAATTCCCGCATAGAAATTTTCGTAACAGTGATTCTCCATTACTTCTCCCCGGGCATCCGCCATGTATCCAATGCCTCCTCCCATATTACGAAAACAGGTATTCCCTTTCACCTTTACCACAGCCGAAGCTTCCCTTGCTGCAATGGCAATTCCAGTATTTCCATTATGATGAACGATGCAATTGAGGATCACAGCATTTACGCTGTCTGCTCCGATCGCTGGGGCATTGTAACCTCCAATTCGATCATAGGACTGATTCATACCCTTGGTTTGAAAGTGCTTATTCCAGGCATCATCATCATATTTCCCAATCCCGGTAACGGTTATCCCATCGACCACTGAGCCCTCTCCTAATTCAATTCCTGCGTCCCCGGATACCTCTCCCTTGCCATCCAGAATCACGAGTTCCGCACGTTTCAATCCAACCTTACCCTTTTCATCATTCCCGGCACTTCGGAGTGTCACTCCATTCGGGATTTTAATTTGCTCGAAATATGTACCCGGAGACACGATTACTCGATCTCCCTCCTTGGCTTGCTCAAGAGCTTCACCGATTGATCTATAATCATTGGGGACTTCGATCGTATCGCAGTGAGAATTAAGGATAACAAAAAGAAGTAGCAGTAGAGGGAAAAAGACTGATTGATTCATAATATATAGATTTCTGAATAGATAATGGGTAAGAATTTATCCATCTTATTAGAAAGCTTGGTTTCAATGATTCAGTAAAGAATAATAAAAGAACGAGTCTCGAAAAAATTTTTGCAAATCTCACACTTTGCTCTTTCATCATGTAAACACATTGATTTAGATTTCCGTTATGTTTCGCCTAGGATTATTATTCATTTGTCTGCCTTTCGCTACATTTGCAAAAGATCCTTCCTTTGAGAAGTTTATCACCACCCACTGCGTAAGCTGTCATGGCCCAAAAAAAGAAAAGGGAGACCTAAGGATCGACACCCTCTCGCGTGATTTCAAAGCGGGAATGGATAGCCATCTCTGGGCGGAAGTGAATGAAAGAATCAATGCCGGGGAAATGCCACCCGAGGAACAACCTCGTCCAAATGAAAAAGAAATTTCCACCTTTATCGCTCAACTGGATCAAAAATTAAGCGAAGGCAAGGCGGCCCGTATGGCTGCCCGTCCACCCGTGGCTCACTACCGCATGAGCCGCAAGGAATATCAGAATACAGTCTACGATCTGCTTGGTGTTCGTTATGACCCGACCAAACCGGGAGAGTTGAATGAAGACACATTGTGGCATGGATATGAACGAATTGGCTCCCAGCTTTCATTGTCTCCCTCGCATATCGACCGCTATTATCAGGCCGCGGAAATTGTTCTCGACCGTGCATTCCCTAAGACTGAAGGTGAAGCCCGTAAAATCAAAAAGACGGCTGCCGATCTTCGCTATGGTGGGGGAGAAAAACAAAAGGAAGCCCTCAAACGATTTGGAATTAAACGCCCTCTTCGCCAACTTCTTTTTCCAGGCAGGGTGGATCAGGCACTTGCCCATCATTGGTTTGGCAAAACCGGACCCGAACACAGCGGGCTCTATAAACTTCGTCTGCAAGCCAGTGGCATCCGTCCGCCCGGAGGCCAACCCGCCCACCTGAGTATTGGAAGGAAGACCAGTGAGGAAAATGTCGATGGACTGATCGAACTGGATATCACCGCACCGGAGGATAAACCACAGGTTTACGAATTTGAAATCTTTCTGGAAATGCCCACGCAGTTGCATTTTGCGGTGGTGGCCACTGACGTCATTGACCGCCGGGGAGGAGGGGCTTTTCGCGGAGCACTCGCCAGTAGAAACGCCTACATTTTCACCCACAGCAGTGAGACCTCTCTTTTGAATCCCAATGCCCCGCAAATGTTTGACGGAGATGAGAACGGCATTTTCTCCACCGTGATTCTGGATTGGATTGAATGGGAAGGACCCATCATAACCCCTCAGGAGAAATCACTCCGCGAAAGAATTTTCCCGGAAAACAATGCGACCGTTGCAAA
>Ga0257126_1003212_pt1 | contig 10399 bp, 11 predicted proteins | sample SI060_120mmetaG_FD_190151 | JGI IMG/M metagenome (GOLD analysis project Ga0257126, IMG submission 190151) | Marine microbial communities from Saanich Inlet, British Columbia, Canada - SI060_120m | ecosystem: Environmental > Aquatic > Marine > Inlet | place: Canada: British Columbia | collected... | reverse complement strand
GTGTGACGTTTTGGCTGAGCACAATAAGATTCTTCAGGTAGTACACGAGTTTTACGACACCGACCTTACGTTGGCGCGTGTGGATCAACTGGCGGAGATAAGCCTGAAGCATGGCATTACAACCACATTGTCGCCGCTGTTTGTCAGTGAGGATAACGCAGAGGGCGCCAAGCTAATTATGCAGCGCGTTGTGGAGCAAACTGCTAGGGGCGCACGAGTTTGGCCCCAAGTTCAAACGCGGCCCATAGACATTAGTTTTACCTTTGCGGTGCCTAGTCTGCTGTTTATACGTTTGCCCGGTTGGTATGCGCTGATGCGTTTTAGTACGCCAGAGCAAATTATGGCAACCCTGCAAAATACAGAAGCCAGAGCCAAACTGGTGGGTGAAGCCCAGCGTATGAATTCACTGTGGAAGCGCTTAGTGCTGCGTCAGGTGCAGACCGATGCTAATCAGATCTATGTGGGTAAAACCTTGGCGGAGATCGCTGAGATGCGCGACTCTGATCCACTCAATGTGATGATCGACCTGTCCTTGGAAGAGTCGTTGGATGCGCACTTTCTCTCCAGCGATATGGGCCATAACGATGATGAGTTGGTGGCAAGTTTCTTAACGCACCCCAATGTAATGATTGGCGCCAGTGATGGCGGTGCGCACATTTTGTCCTTCTCTACTTATGGCGATACAGGTTATCTGTTCTCCCGCTTTGTGCGTCAGTGCAATGCGTTGGGTTTAGAGCAAGCGGTGAAGAAAATTACATCAGATACCGCAAGCTTGTGGGGCATGCATAATCGCGGTTTCGTGAAGCGTGGTTTTGCCGCGGACATCACCATATTTGATGATGAGAATATTGGTCGAGGCCCAGAATATTACGTGCAAGATGTACCCGGCGAGGGCTACCGTTATGTACGTGATGCCATAGGTGTAGATACTGTGATTATCGGCGGCGCGGTGGCTTATAACAGCAGTACTGGCTATACCGATGCACGCAAGGGGCAGGTCATAGGCTAGAAGCCAAAAGCTAATACGTTGCAGGCTGCTCGGTAACTGTGCAGGTCAGTCTATGACTTAAATCAATGGCAACGCGGGCGTAGCGGTGGAGGGCGTTAGTTGAAAGAGTGCCTTCCAATGGCTGCCATAATAGTTGTCCAGAGCAGCTAAATGCTGCCCTTCGATGTAGCCGCCTTGGGCTCATCATAAGGCGCCAGCTTATTGATGCGGATGACGGCCTGCAGTTCATGCACATAATCCTCGCCGCGTTCTGAATAGCGCAACAGACCCTCAGCTAAAATGTGTCCGGTGACTGTTTCATCGTCTGCTCTGAGTGCCGCGCGACTCATACGTAAATCTTTATACGCCCGGTGGGTATTGATGTTGCGCGTGTAGGAATACACCGCGTCACTCACATTTTTGAATTTTGCCACCTCGTGGTTTGCCCCAGAGTTTCGTTGGCTAGGCACCAAACCACAGCCTTTCTCATAACACCATTGGCCAAATAGGTTATTTGCTTGAACCGCAAATCTTGAGGTACCCCAACCAGATTCAACCGCGGCTTGCGCCAGCGCCAGAGAAGGCGGCACGGTGTCTACACGTATAAGTAATTCTTTGATGAGTTCTGGTGATGACAGGTCTGCATCCACCAATCGGTAAACGCCAGCCAAGTCCGCTAGGGTCTTAGTATCTTGGGTAGATAGAGCATTTTGGGTAGATAAAGCATCTTGTGCGCGCTCAGCAACAGCCAAAAGCTGCTGCCGCTGCCCTTGAATGTGCAGATTTCTTGCTTCAACCAAAGGCAGCATGTAGCCAAAAAACGCGGTTTTCTTGGCTTTTACGTCGGTGTAGGTAGAGAAATCTGGGAGCGCTGTAGAGTGAGGTACGCTGGCTGGCGGTGCGACTGCCGCCGACTGCTTCGCGCTGGGGTTAAGCATTTGGCTGGCGGTATAACCAATGGCCCCAAGGATGATAAGCGCTGCTAGCACATTAGCGCGGGAGAATAATTGCATTATTGGCCTTGCCCACGAACATGGGTATTAAAAAATTGTAAGGTTTCGCTGTTGAGTATCTCTTTCAGTTCAATGCTGGAGATTTTGCCAGCATAGCCTATTCGCTTAGCAAAGTTGGAGAATTGCGGTGCGTCTGAATAATCCATGTGCTTGGTTTCGCTAATCAAAAGCTTTTTGGTGAACCCCGCGCTGTTACTGATCAGCGAATCCAAATTTTCATAGTTTAAGGGCGTACCCTCCCACTGGGGCTGCCCCATGTACAACATAGGTACGTTTAGGCCGGCCTCTATGGTTTCCGGCGGCACAGGTACCATCCATCCGTCTAGCGCTATGACGGCGGAAAAACGGGGGTCTTGGGCAGCGGCCAAAATACTGGTGGCACCCCCAAATGAGTGACCAAAGATGCCCACCCGGTCAGTACTGATGTTTTGCCAAATTGCTTCGCCCTGACTTTTTCTTGCTTGGATTTGATCAAGCAGAAAAGACATGTCCTTGGCGCGGGTATTGAGTTGCGGGCCGCGGAATGCCCAAAATGCCTCTTCCGAATCTATGCCATCGTGGCTAGAGCGGTAGTCGGCAGTGGTGCCGTCGTCAAAAATAGTCAGGTACGCGTCATAGGGGTGGTCTACTGCAGCTACAAAGTATCCCTGGCTGGCCAGTTCTTCCATTTGCACAGAGTTTTGATTTTTCATGCCGCCAAGGCCGTGAGAGAAAAGCACCAGGGGAAGTTCGGTAAGCGCTGTTTTTATTGGCGCGTCCTCGTGAGAATTGGTTTCAACCCACTGCATGTGGTTGAGCAAGAATTTAGGCAGGCCAGAGGACTTTGCAAAAGGCCCCATACGTAACTCAGGGTCCGGTAAGTAGGTAACCGGCTGGCCTGAAGTTGGCTCTGCGGGATACCATATTTGCACCACTAAGCGCCGCTTGTCGCCAGCCTCGGCGGTGAAGGCCTCCTCTCTTGAGTTGTCTTGCCAAGTGAAGGTCTGGGTGCCAACAGCGTAAGGGCCTGCGGGTTCAGGCAAGTCATCGAAGGGCAGTAGCCTGGGAACAACGAGCGAGCAGCCCGTCATCAGCAAAATAAATAGGCCAAACCCGCCAATTTTCAGAGTGTTCTTGAGTAAAAGTCGCACGGCAATGTCTCGAAGTAAAATAAAGGCAGAAGGCTAAAGATAGGGCTGTGAGTAATGCGTGAATACACAGAGTAATGAGGCTCAAAAGTAACCAAAGATGCAGCAGGTTGAGTCCCGCTGCAATGGTCGTCAATGCCCCTGCTAGATTTGATCAGGCGTCTATTTAGGGTCTATTTAGGGTCTATTTATTAGGGTTCATTTAGGGTCCAGTCGAATAAAATAGCGAGGCGGGAATCCAGTTAGAATTCTAAAGCTGAGCGGTAAGGGGTGGTCTGCATCCACTCTGTCATGCTCAGCGCCTTCAACGGGCACGGCGAGATATTCAGCGGTTGCATTGCCAGCAGTGACACTCACATTGGGCAGGGCCAGAGTTTGGCGGTACCAAGCTCTAGGCCAATGGTTCGCAGCAACGTAGAGCTGATCTGCACTGTCAATGCGCGAGACCACACGGTCTTTGCGCACGCCCTCAGAATTGGTCGTGGTAATGACAATCATGCCATCGCCCTGAGGTTGAAAGTAGCCGAGCAAAGATTCAAAAGTGGCAACTACGCCGACATAGACAACAAACAAAATTAGGACAATTTTAATCACACGTTTCATCGAACATCTCCCCAAAGGTACGAAGGTTTAGGTTTGGATCGCAAGGATCATACGCCACCCAGAGGTTGTGTGAAGGGGGTGTTTGAACTCAATTGTCGGTTGTGGAGAGAGAGATTTAGGCAGTGTGAAAATAAAATGCCAAGAAATGGCTATAGCTCTTGAGATTCCGCGCCTACTTCTTCATCATTCGCCTCGCTGGAGGGATGGCAGAGTGGTCGAATGCACTGGTCTTGAAAACCAGCAAGGTGTTAAAACCTTCCAGGGTTCGAATCCCTGTCCCTCCGCCACTCAGTTCCGCAAAAATAACGAATTTTAAATTTTAGCGCCTCTTTTGTACTATCCTTTGTACTTTAAAGTCTACGCCTCATCCGGTAAGACTTCGACTTGCAGGCGTTGGAGCAGTATGTCCGGCGCGGACCTCCTCTGTTTCCTCTATGAAAAGCCTTCGAGCAGATTTCGCATATCCCTGAGTTGCTGGTGCCAGTAAATTCCTGCGCAAGCTTCATCCACGCGGCGGCGATGGTGCCCTGTGAAAACATGACTAAGCGGTAGGGATTACTGAACATTATTGGTTGTGAGTGACGCTTCAATGCAGAAGCTATCATTGACATCAGTTGGTTTTGGTTTTGGTGTTTGCCGGCAGATAAATTCTCTACACATTCTTGTATTTGCCCTAATTCCGATTCGATGGTTTCCCAACGCCAACCAAAATATATTTCCTTGCCTATCTCGATCCAAAAACTAGTGCTGCCTTCTGGGCGATGCCACCGGTCGAATCGTCCCAGTTCGTGGGGTATGTGTTCCAAATCGCGTTCTGATTTGTCGGCTAAATTTGCAAGTTCTATATGGATTCTAGACCCAGTATGTGCCCAATTAATGTTGATGCCCTTACCTCGAACGGTGTTCTTAATGTTGCCATGTTGCTGCACGACCTGCCGTTGAAGTAGCCATGTCTCGCCGTTGCTTAACTCTTCGAAGCAAAAGTCTTCGTCACTTGAGGGATCTGTAATCAACCAGGTCGAGTTTTCATAAACGTTACTCATGCGTTACTCAGTTAGAAGATTCCTTTTCAGCCTATATCCTAGTCCTCAGTTACACAACACAAATAAGGAAAAGCCAGGATGCAAAACAGGTACGTAAATGATTTATATGTTGCCAATAGTCTGGGAATAAGCCGCTCGAGTGTCTGGCGCTGGGTTCGTGAAGGGCGTTTGCCCCGTCCGATTAAGTTCGGCCCCAACACAACTCGCTTTGACCTAAGCGCAATAGAAGGGTTTGTTCTGGAATTTTCTGAGGCGCGTGATGAGAGAAACTAATCCACTACTTATTTTCGAAAAGCGCCCCACTCATAGAAATGCTGTGGCTGCTAAATGTGCCGAGTGTATGGGCTGTAGCCCAACAGAGAGAATAAAGGGCTTATCGACCATGGTTCGAGAGTGTTCGAGTCAATCTTGCCCATTACATCGATTACGCCCCTATCAGGCTGATTCAGGCCAAATAAGCCTCATAAAGTGCTTAGATGAGTAGAAGAAGCAAAGGTTCGCGAAATGGCAGGAGCGGCTCAAAACCGTTTGTGATGTTTTATAAGGAAATGCTTTTGCACCCAAATTTTATAGCCCTCTCGCCACGAGCATTGAAGCTGTTGCTTGATGTATCCTCAAACTATGTCGGCTCTAATAACGGTGACTTGTGCGTTACGCTTAAGGTGATGAAAGCGCGCGGTTGGCGAAGTAATGATCAATTGAGAAAGGCTTTGGCGGAGCTGGAGTACTATGAGTTCTTAACTATGACTCGACAGGGCGGCAGAAATCATTGTTCGCTATTTGCTCTTGGCTGGTTTGCCATTGATCACTGCAAAGGTAAACACGATTGCAAGGAGACTACTCTGCCAGTGAATGGTTGGAAAAAAGAGCGAGAAGCCTTTGATTGGAAGAAGCTGGGACTGGGCCGTAGTGCTGTGTTTGGCAGGTCCTTGGTGCGGACCAATAAGCCCTCCCACTGATAAAGTTTCTAATGATTGGGCCGAGTGCTGGATCAGTCTGATGCTTTAATTTGAGTTGCTTGGTCCTTCTTGCGGACACCTCTATATATCTAGCCATAGGCAGTACTATTTATTGGTAGTTGTTTATTGGGAGTGGGAGTGTGCTCCAGTCGCAGTTATGGGCCGAAAAAAGCCAAAGACGCCCGTCGAAGAAATTATGTTAGGTGAAATAAGTAAGACGAATAATGGTCTGCAACCTTTCACACCCACTATGGGAAAATTGATATCGAGTCTTGGTCGTATCAAAATCGCGTCCTAGGTGAACTTACGTAGGGCGAATAGCGCCCTCTAATTTGTCTTGGAATGAAAGCTCTACCCTCACCCTCCCTGTTTACTTCTGATTGATGGCTGTATTCATGTATTGGCCTGAGTTTGCTAAGATTTGCGCCGCGCTAGCCCTAAAGATTTAAACTGGGATGGCATAAAGGCCGAAAAAAATAACAAAACTCTAAACATATAAGAGGGGTCACCATGAAAAATTTCCAAACATTTCTTTGCTTGGCAGTGTCGTTGTTGTTGCCGTCGATATTGTCACATGCTGATGATCACAAAGGCGTGTCGTCGTTAGACGCCGCCGGTTTCGATACCATGATGAAAGAGATTTCAAATTGGGGGCGTTGGGGTGAGGCCGATCAGCTGGGTACATTGAATCTGATCACTGCGGCAAAGAAAGCTCAGGCTGCTGCATTGGTTCGCTCAGGTGTTTCTATCTCTCTGGCATTGCCAATGAACAAGGTTGGCGATCATGTAAACGAAAAACCGTTTAAGCATACGCCGTTTATTTTTCCTTCAGAACCCGTGTTTGGGATCGACCCTTCGGCAATGCCTCAAGCTGCGGGGGATGTGTTTGAGATTGACTACCATGGTTTTGCTCACTCGCATTTGGACGCTATTAATCACTTCGCCTACCAAGGCAAAATGTATAACGGCTTTGTTTTTGAGCAAGATGAAAATGGCTTTGCTAATCTGGGTATAGAGAATATTGCGCGTGAAGGCATTGTTACCAGAGGGGTGTTGGTAGATTTCCCCGCATTCTTTGGCGTGGACTATTTGCAGCCGGGTAGGGTGATTACTACGGAGGACTTCTTGGCTTGGGAGAAGGCTAGCGGCGTTAAAATAGGTTCTGGGGATGCGCTGATTGTGCGTACCGGGCGTTGGGAAGCCGTGGCGGATAGAGAGCCATGGAACTTTGTAGAAGCCGCCGCAGGCTTGCACGCATCAACAGCCAAATTTCTTAAAGAGCGAGATGTAGCGGTGATTGGCTGTGATGGTGTTACCGACGTTATGCCTTCTGGTGTAGGGCAACGTTTTAATCCAACTCACGAACTGTTGATTATTGGCTTAGGTATGCCGATCTTCGATAACTTGGATCTTGCCGCTTTGACTGCTCAAGTGAATAAAGAAAAGCGTCCTGTGTTTATGCTGGTGGCTGCCCCACTTAGTGTGGCGGGTGCCAGTGGCTCGCCGTTGAATCCGTTGGCTATATTTTAAAGGAATGGCTTTACGTGTTAAAAAGCCCGCAATTTGCGGGCTTTTTTGTGCTTGCCGTTCCGTGCTTGTCGTTTGCGCCTGTCTTCTTTGAGCTGGACCAAACTTACTCCTTCGCCATTTCTATATGGCCGACTGCTTCGTGGTCTAGGTCTTGATCATCGTCAGACCCCCTAAAACCTACTTTTCTCAAATCCACCACTAATGGATACCAAAGGTAACTACTATTATTAGTGTAGGGCTATAGATCCGCCTTTAGGTGAGCCGGCTTGGTTAGATGCGTGTGGGCCTCTGTGTGCGTTTAAACAGGTATATCTCCGCTGGCCTAGCTGTAAACCTCTGATTGACTGCTGTCTTCATGTGTTGGCCTGTCAAAGGTGCAGAGAAAGAGGCTGTGGTTGTTGAGCTTAATGGTTCAAATCAGTAGCTAGCTTACAGTTAGCTGAACACATTATTTAACCAACTGCAGCACCAACTGCGGACTAGCGTTGGCTTGAGACAACGTAGCTGCACCTGATTGCTGAAGCACTTGGGCTTTCGCTAAAGCTGCGTTGTTTTATCCGATCTTTAGACATCATCTGTTTTTCGCAACCAAACAAAAAACTTAAAAAATACAATTTTTTACTAAAGTTTCTAGAAAGACTGCCGATGAGAGATTTAAACGGCAACTATTTGCCGGTTCAACGAAAAAGCGGCAAATATATGCCGTTCTGAGCTGATTTTGGGATTAGCTGATCCGTTGATTTAAGGAGTCAGGATGTGAGTTTGGTTGTAAATACGAATATAGGGTCTTTAAACGCTCAACGCTCTTTAGCCACGTCTAGCAGTGAGCTAACTACGGCAATGGAACGCCTTTCCTCCGGAAAAAAAATCAATTCTGCGGCAGATGATGCTGCAGGCTTTGCTATTTCTGAGCGTATGACCGCGCAAATACGCGGCCTGGATATGGCTACCAAAAATACCAATGACGGCTTGTCTATGCTCTCGGTTATCGAAAATGCGGCAGGTGAAGTTACTGACATACTCCACAGGATCCGTGAGCTAGCGGTCCAATCGGCTAATGACACTAATAGTTATACGGACCGTCAGTATTTACAAAAAGAGGTGGAATCACTTGTCAAAGAAATAGATAGGGTATCAGGACAAACATCATTTAACGAACAAAAGGTTCTCACTGGATTTTTTAATAACAAAGCAATTCAAGTGGGGACTGATACCGGTCAAAAGATATCCTTGTCGGTGTCTTCTTTAAAATCCTCTACTTTGGGAATTGCAGCCGGATTCGGTGCACCAGCAAAACTGACCGCGTTGGATAATTCTACGTTGACGGCCAGTGGGTCCAGAACAGAAGTAGATTTATCCTCTTATTCTGGTTCGGTAAATGATATTGGTCATGTTGTTAACCATAATAATTGGTTCGGTAGCTCTTGGGGTTCTGGCACTCCTGATGCAACTTATCAGGCTCAGAAAGCGTTTGTTAGTTTTGAGGATGGATCTTCTTACGCATTGGGCGAATTTTATCCAGGGGGAAGCACTCTAAAAATTGACGCAAGCCTATCTGATATTCAGGCAAAGAAAGGGCAGCAGTGGATGGTTTCTGGCGGCGGCCTCTCGCAGGTGGACCTCTCTACTGCTAATGGAGCTTCGAATGCGCTGGATACAGTTACAGCAGCAATAGAGCAAGTTGCTAGTCAGCGTGCTGATTTAGGAGCTTTGCAGAACCGCCTAGAGTATACGGTCTCAAACTTGATGTCGGTCAGCGAATTCACTTCTGCAGCACGCTCAAGAATTGAAGATGCTGATTTTGCTGCGGAGAGTGCAAGGTTGTCTAAAGCTCAAGTACTACAACAAACAGGTACCGCAATGTTGGCTCAGGCTAACGCTTCTTCTCAATTAGCGATCTCTTTGATCAGATAATCTGAGACTCTTTTAAGACTTTAAAGCACCACTTGAATCTTGATTTGGCGCTTTTTTGCTTTAAATATTTATCCGCGGCCATGACTGCGCAGCCTAGCATTATAGCCCTTGCAGCTGAGAAGCCATTAGATAACCCTTTTCCTAAAAGCCACATCTAATGTATCCCACTGGTAACTACTATTATTAGCGTAAGGCTATAGATCCCCCTTTAGATGGGCAGGCTTTGTTAGATGCTTATGGGCCTCTGTGTGCGTTTAAAATGATGTTTTGATACGGTTTAGGCATATCTCAAAAGCAGTCATCCGTCCCACTATGAAGAAATTAACTCTAGCTACACTGCTAATACTGTCCTGCGCTACTGCATTGGCTGCTGACTATGAAAAAAGTTACGCTGTTGCTGAAGCAGGTGATTACGCTACTGCATTTTCTGAATGGAAGGCTCTGGCTGAGCAAGGTGAAGCAGAGGTTCAATACAATTTAGGCGTTTTGTATGCCAATGGTGAAGGCGCAACTGAAACTTTAAATAGCAAGGAGGTTTGTACATGCACGCAGTTGAACATTGGTATAAAGCGATGAAGGCAAAAAACTCAGGTGACTGGGATGAACTACTTGAAGAGGATGTGGTTTTTCATTCGCCGGTAGTTTTTACGCCACAGCAAGGCAAAAAAATAACGGCCATGTACTTACTAGCAGCCGCCCAGGTATTTGGCGAAATCGGTGCACTAGAAGAAGCCTCGCAAAGCGAAAAACCCACCTCTAATTTTCGTTATGTAAACGAAATAATCGCCGGCAACAGCGCGTGTCTAGAATTTGAGTCAGAGGTTAACGGCGTTTTTATTAACGGGGTCGACTTACTAGCATGGAACGATGCGGGCAAATTAACTGAAGTTAAGGTAATGGTAAGACCGTTACAGGCGGTAAATATGCTGCACCAGCAAATGCAGGCCATGTTGAAAACAATGTCCTAGGGTAATCGACGAGTTGCGCGGAGTTACCTTGCCAAGGGAGTAATAAAGATGACTTTCAGTACTTATTAAATCCACCTCTAATGTATACCACTAGCTACTACTAATATTAGAGTAGGGCTGTAGATCCCCCCGGGGGGTGCTTTAGATAGGCCGGCTTTGTCGTATAAGCCTCTGTGTGCGTTTAAACAGGTATATCTCCGCTAGCTTCGCTGTAAACCTCTGATTGACTGCTGTATTCATGTTTTGGCCAAACA
>Ga0257126_1003210_pt1 | contig 10402 bp, 13 predicted proteins | sample SI060_120mmetaG_FD_190151 | JGI IMG/M metagenome (GOLD analysis project Ga0257126, IMG submission 190151) | Marine microbial communities from Saanich Inlet, British Columbia, Canada - SI060_120m | ecosystem: Environmental > Aquatic > Marine > Inlet | place: Canada: British Columbia | collected... | reverse complement strand
TTTTGATCAAAACTGCATTTTCAGGAGGATCAGGTATTGTGAACAAAAACTTTCAAAAATTTAGAAGCAACCGTTTGATCATTGCCGATCGATTGGCTACTCAGAACGGTACTTCGCTTATCAACAGAGATGAAAATGGTTTTCCTGAAGGATACAGCAAAAACCATCAAACCGTTTTGGCAGCCTCTTTTATCTCTGCCTATTCTGGAAGCAATCCTGACAAAATTTCCTTTGATCCTATCAAAAGTACACTACTGCCCAATTGGAACCTGAAGTACACAGGTTTGACAAAAATCAAATCTTTAGCTAGAATTTTCAATCGATTTTCTATTGCCCACGGTTACCGATCCAGTTATACTTTGACCAACTATCAAACCAATCTCGAGTATGATTCCAGCCAACCTTTACTAAAGGATCGATTGGGGAACTACATGACCCCAAGATTTTATTCTAACATCAATTTGGCAGAACAATTTAATCCTTTGGCACGTGTCGATATAGAATTTAAAAATTCCCTAAAAATATTGGCTGAAATGAGAAGAGACCGTACCCTATCTTTGAGTTTAGACAATAGCTTACTCACCGAACAGAGTGGAAATGAATATATTGTTGGGATGGGTTATCGACTGAAAGACCTGAGAATTAGAACCAGTTTGGGTGGCAGAAGGATTACCCTTAGCGGAGATCTCAATTTAAAAGCAGATTTCTCTTATCGAAAGAACATTACCCTTTTACGAAACTTAGAGTATGATAATAACCAGGTAACCGCAGGACAAACCCTGATGTCAATCAAATTTTCGGCAAGTTACAATCTATCTAAAAACCTAACCAGTTTGTTTTTCTACGACCACAATTTCTCAGAATTTGCCATTTCTACTGCTTTTCCCCAAACCTCCATCCGATCAGGAATTACCATTCGTTATAATTTTGGAAACTAAAAGTGAATTGTATTACCTTGCAATTCTAATTTAAATCAATAAGGTCAATGAATATACCCTCCGATCTCTCGTATAGTAAAGACCATGAATGGGTCAAAATTGAAGGGGAAATTGCTACAATAGGTATAACAGATTTTGCCCAGCGGGAGTTGGGAGATATTGTTTATGTTGAAATAGAAACCGTGGGAGATACACTGGCTGCCGAGGAAGTTTTTGGAACTGTGGAGGCCGTCAAAACCGTTTCTGATTTGTTTATGCCTTTGAGCGGTGAGATTTTGGAATTCAACACCGCTCTCGAAGATACCCCCGAAGCAGTTAATGAAGACCCCTATGAATTGGGCTGGATGATCAAAATAAAAATGAATGATCCTACTCAACTCAATCTATTGCTGAACTCTGATCGCTACAAGCAGTTGATAGAAGCATAGAATCAAATCGTCTTGACTAAAAAAAACCTTGTTTATTATCGATTTTTTTTTAGTTTAGCATACTAAATACATCTAAACAAATGCAACCCAAAAAGAACGAAAAAGCTGATTTATCTAAGAATAGCAGTCTTTACTTTATCATTGGTCTGTCCTCTATTCTTTTCATATCGTGGCAAGCCATTGAATGGAAGACATACGATAGAAGTGGTTACGGATACGAAGCATTGAACGTTGAAGATGACGATGATGAGGAAATTCCAATCACAGAACAGATCAAGGTGCCACCCCCACCCCCACCACCTCCCCCAGCCCCGGAGGTAATTGAGGTTGTCGAAGATGAGGAAGAAGTGGAAGAAACCGTTATCGAATCGACTGAGACCGACCAGGAAGAGATTGTTGAGGTTGAAGAAGTTGAAATCGAAGACGATTTCGAAGATGTTGACGTTCCCTTTGCGGTAATTGAGGACGTACCCATTTTTCCAGGTTGTGAGCGTGTCTCCAAATCCAAAAGAAGAGAATGTTTTCAAGAAAAGATAAATAAGCACATCAGAAAAAACTTCCGATATCCAGAAATTGCTCAGGAAATGGGTATTCAGGGTAGGGTATATGTCAATTTCATCATCTCAAAAGACGGTTCGATTACCAACATTAGAATGCGTGGACCAGACAAGAACTTGGAGAAGGAAGCGGCAAGAATTATTGGGAGATTACCCAACATGACTCCAGGAAAACAAAGAGGAAGACCTGTTAGGGTTCCTTTTAGTATCCCAATCACTTTTAGGCTGCAATAAAATAAAATTTACACTTTCAGAAAAGTCTTAAAACCATCGTTTTAAGACTTTTTTGTTTTGTGAAAGGTTTTTTGGTCTGGTTTTTGATTATTAATTAGTAAAACCCCAAAAACCATGAAGTTATGTTACCTAAAAAAAATCCAAAAGTTGATTTGAACAAAAACAGTACAACCTATTTCTTACTAGGTTTGGTACTGGTGTTTTTTCTTACTTGGAGAGCGATTGAGATAAAAACATACGAAAGGGACATAGAGTTGGACCGGTTGAGTGTATTGGAAGATGAACAAGAAGATGTTCCTATTACAGATATGAAAATCACTCCACCACCACCACCAGCCCCGCAAGTGATTGAAGTAGTGGAAGATGAAGAGGAAGTGGAAGAGACTGTTATTGAATCTACGGAGACTGATCAAGAAGAAATCATCGAAGTCGAAGACGTTGCAATAGAAGACGATTTTGATGAGGTAGATGTTCCCTTTGCAGTAATTGAAGATGTCCCTGTTTTTCCTGGTTGTGAAAGGGTAGCTAAATCTTAGAGAAGAGACTGTTTCCAAGAAAAATTAACATACACATTAGGAAAAATTTTCGTTACCCAGAGATTGCCCAATAAATGGGGATTCAAGGAAGAGTATATGTGAATTTTATTATTTCTAGGGATGGATCTATTATTCATATCAGGATGCGTGGACCTGACAAAAACCTAGAAAAAGGGGCCCAAAGGATTATCAGTAAACTACCTAAAATGATTCCTGGAAAACAAAGAGGAAGAACCGTCAGGGTTCCCTTTAGTATTCCAATTACTTTCCGACTGCAATAATATTCAAACGAAAGCACACATTGGTTTAAGTTATTCCGTTATAGTATTTTGAATCATTTATAGAGTAAAAAAATGATTTTCAAAATTAACACAGAGGTTTGCAAATGGATGAATTCTGGACTATCTTTGTGCGAGGATAATTGATGATGAAGACCCACTCCGATAGTTTACCTGTAATATTATTCAACCCTGTGTCATTCCTAAGTGATTTTCTACAACTCACCAAGTTTCGTTTAGCCATAAGTGTGGTTTTCTCTTCCGTGGCAGGGTATCTACTCGCTGTAGATCAAATCGAAACTTCCATTTTATTGGGTTTATGTTTTGGTGGTTTTACGATGGTTGGCGCCTCGAACGCCTTCAATCAATGGATTGAAAAGGAAAAGGATGCCTTAATGGTTCGTACCAAAAACCGCCCCCTCCCGACGGGGCGTATGAATAATCTTACAGCCTTGATTATTGCAAGTCTGTTGACATTGGTAGGGATATATATGCTCAATAATATTAATTTTAAGACAGCGCTATTCGGAGCACTTTCTATATTTATATACACCTGCGTATACACCCCCCTAAAATCGGTTACTCCATTAGCTGTTTTTGTGGGTGCCTTTCCAGGCGCCATTCCCTTTATGTTGGGATGGGTGGCTGCTACAGGTAATTTCGGGATCGAGCCAGGAGTTCTTTTTATGGTTCAGTTTTTTTGGCAGTTCCCCCATTTTTGGGCCATAGGTTGGATGATGGATGAGGATTATAAAAAAGCTGGTTTTAAGATGTTGCCAACGGGAAATCCTGATCGGGCCACTGCTTTTCAAATTGTATTTTACACGCTTTGGACCATCATCATTTCAATTATCCCTTATACCCAATATAGTGGTGACTTGAGCCTTTCTGGAGGGGCAGTTGTTTTTTTGATTCTTTTAGGCATTTATTTTCTTTACCATGCCCTCAATTTGATGCAAAAAAGAACCAAAGAAACAGCCAGAAAATTGATGTATGCCAGTATTGCCTACATTAGTATTTTACAAATCATATATGTTTTAGATAAATGGATATAGCCATGGACGAATTAGAAATCAAACATAACAAAGCCAAAAAGATGATGCTTTGGGTGGGCATGATCAGTATGACGATGACATTTGCGGGTTTGACCAGTGCCTATGTGGTCAGTAGTTCAAGAGCCGATTGGTTATCACAATTTGAGATGCCTGATGCTTTTGCCATCAGCACTTTGATCATTTTGTTGAGCAGTATAAGTTTTTTTCTGGCCAAAAGAGCATTGCTTTCTCAAAATATCAAGCAAGCCAAAATTCTTGTTTTAACCACCTTCCTGTTGGCCTTAACCTTTGTTTATTTTCAGTTCAAAGGATTTGGTGACATCATCGCTCAAGGGTATTATTTTACTGGGGCAGAAAGCTCCATCACCACCTCCTTTTTATATGTATTGGTTTTGTTGCACTTGGCCCATTTGTTTGCAGGAATGGTTATTCTGGCGGTGGTTTATGTTAGATTACTCCAAGGAAAATATTCTGGTTCCAACCCCTTGGGATTTGAACTGGCCCATTTGTTCTGGCATTTTCTTGATGTGTTGTGGATATATTTGTATCTATTTGTTCTGCTATACAGGTAAAATATATAGATTTGTACTAACTAATTTGAATTTGACTTTATGGAATTAACTGCAGCTGAAAAAGAGGCCAATCTTTGGGCTGGAGGACAGCGACCACTCAACGCCAGTTATGGCAAACTGATGATGTGGTTTTTTATCGTTTCTGACGCACTTACCTTCTCTGGATTTTTGGTTTCTTACGGCTTTTCGCGTTTTAAAAATATAGATTCTTGGCCCATTGCCGATGAGGTATTTACTCACTTTCCATTTTTACATGGAGTAGATGCCCCCATGTACTACGTTGCGCTAATGACTTTTATATTGATTTTTTCATCTGTTACCATGGTATTGGCCGTTGATGCGGGACACCACATGAATAAGGCCAAAGTAACATTTTACATGTTACTGACCATTATTGGAGGGGCTGTTTTTGTAGGTTCACAAGCTTGGGAATGGAAAAATTTTATAAAGGGAGAATATGGTGCATTGGAAACCAAAGGGGGACAAATACTTCAATTTGTAAATGCTGATACCGGCGAAAGAGTTGCCATTGGTGACTTTGCTGTTTCTATTCCTACAGAACGTAGTGCTCACAAAGGCAGTAATGGAATTTGGTACCAAAGTGAAGGAACTCTTCCTAGCTATTCGTTGGCTGAAGTCGTAGAAGGCTTTGAGGCCACTGATAACCTCTTGATACGTAGCGAAAAATTAGATGAAAATGGCCAGAAAATTGTCCTCTCTCGAGATGATTCTTTGGACAAAATAGAAAATGCTGTGGGGGTAGTTGAGGGTGCCAATCTCATTCACAACGAATATGGCAACCGACTTTTTGCAGACTTTTTCTTTTTCATTACTGGTTTTCACGGTTTCCACGTTTTTTCGGGAGTCGTTATCAACATGATCATATTTTTCAATGTGATAGTAGGAACCTATGAGAAAAGAGGACACTACGAAATGGTAGAAAAGGTTGGACTGTATTGGCACTTTGTCGACTTGGTTTGGGTATTTGTATTCACATTTTTCTATCTCGTTTAAACCTAAAACTTTAATTAATGGCTGAAGTAGCTCACAAACTCGCAATATTTAGAGGACTTTTAAAATTCAAATCCAACGTTCAAAAAATATGGGGCGTTCTTATTTTTTTATCCATTGTAACTACTGTTGAGGTTGCTTTGGGGATAATTAAACCCGATTTTTTAATGAACTATTTCCTCAGCATGAAGCTGCTGAATTGGATATTTATCGTACTAACCCTCGTTAAAGCATATTATATTGCTTGGGATTTTATGCACATCAGGGATGAGAGGGGAAGTCTCCAAGGTGCGATTGTATTACCACTAATTATCTTAATTCCTTATTTGATTTTTATTTTAATTCTCGAAGCAGACTACATTTTTGAAGTAATGAATACTGGCTTTGTGAGTTGGAATTTCTAAAGTCTAAAGGGCAATTTTTTTGCATGAGTAAAGATTTTAAAAAATATTTTGTTCTTTTTATCCTTTTCATCTTCCCAATTGTCATCTACCTATTTTTTGCTTCGGGCAAAAATAACTTTGCTTTACTGCCTGTATTAACAAAAGAGGTAAACGAAATACAGCAATGGACTACTCTTTCTGGAGAGTCCGTTCAGTTTAAGGACCGCATTACCATATTGGGTTTTTGGGGAGGAAAACTTTCCAACAAAAAAGGAGATGCCCTAAACCTCAATCAAAAAATATACAAGCGCTTTTATCAATTTCAAGACTTTCAGTTTGTCATGGTTCTCCGTAATGGTCAGCAAATCCAAGTGGAAATGCTTAAAGAAGAGTTGAAATCTGGTGTCGGAACTGATTTGGTTAAATGGCGTTTTATTTTTGGAACTGATGAACAAATTGGCACCTTATTTGAGAGTTTAAAAACATCCTTAGAACTTACCTCTGAAAAAAGCCTACCCTATGTTTTTATCATTGATAAAGAAGGCAATTTGAGGGGACGAGACGACGACGAAGACGTTGGCACCTTATTTGGTTTTAATGCTCAATCGGTTGCTGAAATCAATAATAAAATGGTCGATGACATCAAGGTAATACTAGCTGAATATCGTCGAGCTTGGAAAAAGTACAATAAGGAATAAAACTGTTAGATGAATAATTACCGTTATGTCGGCTTGATCATCATTGTCATTGTTTTTGGCCTTTTATTTATTCCAAAAATCATCGATCGAGTGGCCAATAATACCCAGGTGGAGAGCAATCGTTCTGTTCCCGCAAAACCTTTGGCTTATATTAAGCTGAATGGTGAAGCCAAAAAAGTTCCTCAGTTTTTGATGCTTAATCAAGACAGCTTAATGATTGGGAATGAAGATTTTAAGGGAAAAGTCCATTTGGCTGAATTTTTCTTTACTCGCTGTCCAACCATTTGTCCGGTGATGAATAAAAATATGAAGGTTTTGGATGATCGTTTTGGTGATCGTCAGGATTTTGGCATAGCTTCTTTTACCATCGATCCAGACAATGATAAACCCTATGTGCTTAAAAAATATGCTGAGGCCTATGGAGTAAAATCTCAAAACTGGCATTTTTTGACCGATAAGAAAGCTACGGTATATGAATTGGCCAACACAGGATTTAGTATATTTGCAGGGATTAATCCTGCAGTAGCAGGAGGCTTTGAACACCAAGGGTATTTTGCACTGATCGACAAACAAGGGTACATCCGATCTCGTGTTGATCGATTCGAAAACCCCATCGTTTATTACTCTGGTTTGGATCGAGATGACGACCAGATGCAAGGAGTGGACATGCTGTTGGAGGACATCGAATTGTTGTTAAAGGAATAAATCATAAAGAAATGAAAGAACAAAATGCCAACGTCCCTTCAAAAAAATATAATAAGCTCATCACCGCCGTATCCATTTTGATACCTGTATTAGTAGCCATTCTTTTTACCGTAAGAATACCCAACGTAGCTCCTCTCGATTTCCTACCTCCTATTTATGCATCTATCAATGCCCTGACGGCGTTGATATTGATTATAGCCTATGTAGCCATTCGCAAGAAAAAAATTAAACTCCATGAGTCATTGATGAAGACAGCTATTGCTCTGTCCTTATTGTTCCTAGTAATGTACGTAGCTTATCATATGACCTCTGATCCGACCCCTTTTGGCGGAGACGGGAGCCTAAAGTATATCTACTATTTCATCCTTATTTCTCACATCCTGCTTTCTATTGGGATCATTCCCATGGTATTGATTACATACGTGAGAGCCATATCCAAAAGGTTTGCTGATCACAAAAAGATTTCTGTAATAACTTTCCCCATTTGGCTATATATTGCAATAACAGGTGTGATTGTTTATTTAATGATAGCACCATATTATTAATGCCATGCGTATTTGGATGTCTGTTTTGATGATCTTTCTTATGGTAGCAGAAACCACTGCTCAATGCTCTATGTGTCGCGCTGTGTTAGAATCGGGTAATGCGCAAGAAACTGCCAAGGGGATCAACAATGGAATCATTTATTTGATGGCCATTCCCTATTTATTGGTTGCCTTTGTTGGCTATCAAATATTTAAACTTCTAAAAAAATAATTTTTGCAATATTGCAATTATCTTTTTTTTAAGACGTTTCAATAAAAAGTAAATGCTAAATTTAAGATTCGATCAAATTTACTACCATGATTAGCATCAAAAATCTTCATAAATCCTACAAAATGGGGGACAGTTCCTTACACGTCCTAAAAGGAATTAATTTAAATATTGAAGCAGGAGAGTTGGTTGCCATCATGGGATCATCTGGATCTGGGAAGTCTACCCTACTTAATATACTGGGTATGCTTGATTTGGCCGATGAAGGGGAGTATCGATTGGATAAGGTTTTGATCAAAGGTTTGACCGAAACTACTGCAGCCAAATACCGCAATCAATTCTTGGGATTTGTTTTCCAATCTTTTAATCTAATCAACTATAAAAATGCACTTGAGAATGTGGCACTACCACTTTATTATCAGGGTTTAGGAAGAAAAATCCGACAAGAGAAAGCCCTTGAATACTTGGATAAAGTAGGTTTAAAGGAATGGGCCACTCACTTGCCTAGCGAACTCTCTGGTGGACAAAAACAAAGGGTTGCCATTGCCAGAGCACTGGCCTCTCAACCCAAGGTGCTCCTAGCGGATGAGCCCACAGGTGCATTGGATTCCAAAACTTCCAACGAAGTTATGGGCTTGATCCAACAAATCAACAATGAAGGTAAAACTATTTTGGTGGTAACCCATGAATTGGATATTGCACATATGTGTAAAAGAATCGTTACTCTAAAAGATGGGGTAATTTTAGAAGACCAGAAGGTAGAACAAGTTATTGTTGACACTCATGTTCAATAGAGATCGTTGGCAAGAAATATTTCAAACCATACAAAAGAACAGGTTGAGGACTGTCCTTTCCGGTTTTACGGTAGCTTTGGGGATTTTTATCTTCATCGTTCTCTTTGGTTTTGGCAATGGATTAAAAAACAGCTTCAAACAGTTTTTTTTGGACGATGCGACCAATACCTTATGGGTTTACCCAGGGCAGACTTCCAAGCCCTACCGTGGATTCAAATCCAATCGCAGAATTGAATTTGAAAACAGTGACCTTAAAGACATTAAAGATAATTTCAATTTTTTTTTAGAGGAAATTACCCCAAGGATCAACCGAAGCGATAGAGTCCGGTACAAAGGAGAGTCGGACAACTACTCTTCCAGAGCAGTCGCTCCTGCCCACCAATTCATAGAAAAGACCATCATGATGAAGGGTCGATACATCAACGAAGACGATGTAATGAATAAAACCAAAAATATCGTAATTGGACGTTTGGTAGCTAAAGACCTTTTTAAAGATGAGGAGCCCATTGGGAAATATTTAGAAATGGGGACAAGTGCTTTTAAGGTGGTTGGGGTCTTCCAAGATCAAAGCGGTGATAGAGAGGAACGATTGATTTATATGCCATACACAACCAGACAGTTAATCGAAAAAAATAACGATAAAATCAATTCCATCATCGTGAGTTATCGACCCGAGTTGGGTTATGCTAGTGCTTTGATTTTTGAGAAACAATTGCGTCTTTTTTTAAAAAAGAAAAAAGACATAGACCCCAGAGACAACAATGGAATTAGAATCAGAAATATAGCAGATCAAGTAAAACAAAACCAGCAATTTGCTAGTGTTTTACAAATCATTGTAGCCTTTGTAGGGATTGGAACATTGATAGCAGGAATTATTGGAATTTCAAACATCATGGTTTTTGTGGTCAAGGAACGTACCAAAGAATTAGGAATTAGAAAAGCCTTGGGTGCGACCCCCAAAAGTGTGATTGGAATGGTGTTGCAGGAGTCCATTTTTATCACAACACTATCAGGTATCTTGGGAATGATTTGCGGCATTGCCCTTTTGGGTAATATCGGAGATCGTTTAGAACAATTTTTTATTATCGATCCTTACATAGACAATTTTACGGCATTGATTGCCACTGTTTTGCTAATTCTATTCGGAGCCATAGCAGGTTATATTCCTGCCAAAAGAGCCGCCCGTATTAAACCTATAGTTGCCCTTAGAGATGAATAGCTTAAAAGTCATTTTCGATTTTGATACTTGGCAGGAAATCTTTGGTTCCATTGCCAAGAATAAAACCAGAACCATTATTACAGTAATTGGAGTATTGTGGGGTATTTTCATCTACATAACTCTCTCGGGAGCTGCCAAAGGATTGGACAATGGTTTTGAGCGAGAATTTGAGGATATGGCCATGAACTCCATGTTTGTATGGCCTCAAAGAACAAGTGTGCCCTATGCAGGTTTTAAAGTA
>Ga0257126_1003203_pt1 | contig 10411 bp, 10 predicted proteins | sample SI060_120mmetaG_FD_190151 | JGI IMG/M metagenome (GOLD analysis project Ga0257126, IMG submission 190151) | Marine microbial communities from Saanich Inlet, British Columbia, Canada - SI060_120m | ecosystem: Environmental > Aquatic > Marine > Inlet | place: Canada: British Columbia | collected... | reverse complement strand
TATAATATCTGCTCCAACATTAGCAAATTCTTCAATATATCTTTCAGGTTTTTCAATCATTAGATGAACATCTAATGGCTTTGTGGCGTGTTTCTTTATTGCTTTTATCACAGGCATTCCATATGAAATGTTTGGAACAAAATGTCCATCCATTACATCTATATGAAACCAATCAGCATCACTATTATTTACCATTTCACAATCTCTTTGCAGATTGCCAAAATCTGCTGCTAACATTGATGGTGCTATTAAATGACTCATAATATAAAAGTAAAAAAAAAAGAGGACAAATGTCCTCTTTAAATTATCCTAAATAAGTTTTTAAAATCTTGCTTCGAGTTGTGTGTTTTAATCTTCTCACGGCTTTCTCTTTTATTTGTCTTACTCTTTCTCGTGTAAGATCAAATTTTTCACCAATTTCTTCAAGAGTCATTGCATGTCCCGCATTTAATCCAAAATAAGATGAAACAACATCAGCTTCTCTTGGAGTTAATGTGTCAAGAGCTCTTCTAATTTCTTCTCTTAATGATTCAAGCATCAATTGAGTATCAGGGCTTGGACTTTCATCACTTCCCATTACATCATATAGATTACTATCTTCACCTTCAATAAGTGGAGCATCCATAGAAACGTGTCTACCAGTATTTTTTAATGATTGTTTAACCTCTGTTAGTGATAAATCTACTAATTCAGCAATTTCTTCAGCTGTAGGCGGTCTCTCAAATTTTTGTTCTAGCTGTGCGTAAGCTTTATTAATTTTATTTATTGAACCAATTTTATTAAGTGGTAATCTTACAATTCTAGATTGTTCAGCTAAAGCCTGGAGTATAGATTGTCTAATCCACCACACAGCATAGGAAATAAACTTAAACCCTCTTGTTTCATCAAATCTTTTTGCTGCTTTTATTAACCCAAGATTTCCTTCATTAATTAAGTCAGGTAGTGTTAGGCCTTGATTTTGATATTGTTTGGCAACTGAAACTACAAAACGTAAATTGGCTTTTGTCATCTTATCTAGTGCTTTTTCATCACCAGCTTTTATCTTTTGTGCTAACTCTACTTCCTCTTCAGCAGTAATAAGATCTACCCTACCAATTTCCTGCAAATATTTATCTAATGAAGCTGTTTCTCTATTAGTTACCTGCTTTGTAATTTTAAGTTGTCTCATATTTTTTTATTTATTAAAAATTAAAAATAAAATAAATTATTTCTTTTCAGGTCTTGGTAAAAGAACTTTTCTAGAAAGTTTTAGTTTACCACTTCTTTCATCGATATCAATTAATTTAACCTCAATCTCTTGACCTTCTTTTAAAACATCTTCAACATTTTCTACTCTTTCCCAAGCTATCTCTGATACATGAAGTAATCCATCAGTGTTTGATGAAATACCAATAAATGCACCATAAGGCATAATTGATTTAACTTTTCCTTTGTAAGTTTTACCTTTTTCAGGAATGAATGCAATAGATCTAATTTTTTCTATTGCTAAATCAATTTTTTCTTGATCAGTACCTAAAATCTCCACAACACCTTTATCATCAACTTCTTCAATAGAAATTACTGTTTCAGTGGATGCTTGCATTTCTTGAATTATTTTACCTCCAGGCCCAATTATACCACCAATTGTTGATTTTGGCACTTCAAGTTTAATAATTTTTGGGGTTTGAGGTTTTAATTGTACTCTAGGTTCAGAAATTGCATCAACTATTTTTTCTAGAATATGTAATCTACCATCCCTAGCTTGATTTAAAGCTTTATCTAAAATTTCATAAGATAAACCTTGGACCTTGATATCCATTTGACAAGCAGTTATACCATCAGCAGTACCACAAACTTTAAAGTCCATATCTCCTAAATGGTCTTCGTCACCTAAAATATCTGAAAGAACTGCATAGTTATTAGGGTCTTTTTCGTCAGAAATTAATCCCATTGCAATTCCAGAGACTGGTTTTATAATTTTTACTCCAGCATCCATAAGTGCCATAGTTCCAGCACAAACAGTTGCCATGGAAGATGATCCGTTAGATTCTAAAATATCAGACACAATCCTTACAGTATATGGGTTATCAGCTGGAATCATTTTTTTAAGAGCTCTTTGTGCTAAGTTTCCATGCCCAATTTCTCTTCTACTAACACTAAATTTCATTCTAGCTTCTCCAGTAGAAAAAGGAGGGAAGTTATAGTGCAGGTAAAAACTTTCTGATCCTTGATGAGTTACACCGTCTAGTCTATTAACATCAGTAGCTGAACCTAATGTTACAGTAGTTAGTGATTGAGTTTCTCCTCTTGTAAAAACTGCAGATCCATGAGGTGATGCTAAATAGTCTACTTCACACCATATTGGTCTAATTTGTGCTGTTTCTCTACCGTCTAATCTTCGTCTTTCAGTTAGAACTAAGTTTCTCACTGCTTCCTTTTCAACATCGTGATAGTAAACACCAATTAATTTGGAATCATATTTTTCAACTTCTTCTTCAGTAAGGGTAGCAATCCAATCAGTTTTAACTGATTTAAATTTAGTTGACCTTTCATCTTTTCCTAAACCTTCGGCAGCTACTGCATAAACAGCATCATAAGTTTCTTTCTTAATTTTTTCTTTTAAATCTTCATCATGTGTTTCATGGCAATATTCTCTTTTCTCAGATGTTGCACCTACTTTTTCAGCTAATTTTAACTGTGCAGCACATTGTACTTTGATGGCTTCGTGTCCTATTTTTATTGCTTCAATCATTTCAGCCTCTGAAACTTCATTCATTTCACCTTCTACCATAGCCACACTATCAGCTGATGCACCTACCATAAGGTCAATATCAGCATTTGCTAATTGTTCTGATGATGGATTAATCATAAAGCTACCATCAATTCTTGCTACTCTACATTCTGAAATTGGTCCGTTAAATGGAATGTCAGAAATTGCTATTGCTGTTGAAGCAGCTAATGCTGCAAGTGCATCTGGCTTAACATTTTCATCATGAGAATTTAACGATATCATGATTTGAACTTCAGCGTGATAATCACTTGGGAACATTGGTCTCAATATTCTATCTACCAACCTCATAACTAATATTTCTTGATCTGTTGGTCTAGCCTCTCTTTTTAAGAATCCACCCGGGAATCTTCCATCTGCTGAAAATTTCTCTCTGTAGTCCACTGTTAGTGGTAAAAAATCTACTCCTTCTCTAGCTTCAAAGCTTGATACTACAGTAGCTAGTAAATGTGTTTTACCCATTCTAACTTCAACTGAGCCATGGGCTTGTTTTGCTAATTTTCCTGTTGTTAGAGTGATTTCTCTACCATCATCTAACTTAATAATTTCTTTTTCTTCTTTTATCATTGTAATTTTTGTGTATAAAATAAAGAAGGCAATAGAAATTGCCTTCATTTTGGTTGGATGTTATCTTCTTAAACCTAGATCTTTTACAAGCTCTCTGTATTTGACAATATCTTTATTCATTAGATAATCAAGTAATTTTCTTCTTTTACCTACCATTATTTGTAGTGATTTCTGAGTTCCATAATCTTTATGGTTATTTTTCAGATGATCAGTTAGGTGTTTAATTCTTGAAGTAAATAAGGCTACTTGGCTGTAAACAGATCCAGTATCTTTTTCATTACTACCGTGTTTTTTGAAAATTTCTTGTTTGTTTATTGTACTCATTATTTTTATTGTTGTCAATATCTAATTTGGGCTGCAAATTTAGTAAAAGTTTTCAGATATACATGATTAATCATAGTAAATAATTACTATTTCATCATTCTTAATAATTGACTAAGTTTTTCTTTTAAATTTTTTCTGTGAACTATTAGGTCAATAAAACCATGTTCTTTAAGAAATTCTGATGTTTGAAACCCTTCTGGTAAATCTTTACCTATTGTTTCCTTTACTACTCTAGGGCCGGCAAAACCAATCAATGCATTTGGTTCTGCAATGTTTAAATCACCTAACATAGAAAATGATGCAGTAGCACCACCAAATGTAGGGTCTGTTAATAATGAAATATATGGAATGCCATTTTCATCAAGTTGAGCTAGTTTTGCAGATGTTTTGGCAAGCTGCATTAATGAAATTGCTGCCTCCATCATTCTTGCACCACCAGACTTGGATATGATTATTATGGGACATTTTTTCTTGTTTGCAAAGTCAACAGCACGCGCAATTTTCTCACCAACAACAGAACCCATAGAACCTCCAATAAATGTAAAATCCATTGAAGCAATTACAATGTTTTCTTTATTCATTTTTCCAAATCCTGTTCTAATAGCATCTTTTAGTCCAGTTTTTTTTTGCATAACTATTAAACGATCTGAATATTTTTTAGTGTCTTCAAACTTTAATGGGTCTGCAGAATTTATATCTGCATCCAATTCTTTGAACTTATTGTTGTCAAAGAGTATTTTAAAATATTCTTTAGAACCAATTCTGTGATGATAATCACAGTTTTTACAGACAGAAAGATTTTCAACAAACTCATCATTCGTAAAAATAGACTTACATTTAGGACATTTAATCCAGAGACCATCAGCTATTTCTTTTTTTTGATCAGTTTTGGTAGTAATACCGTCTTTAATTCTTTTAAACCAATCCATCTCTATTTATTTCTATCTATGTTATTTAAATCTTTGAAAGATTGTAAAAGTCTATTTTTAAATGTTAATTCTCCTTCTCTTATCCATTTTCTTGGATCATAGTATTTTTTGTTTGGAATGTCTGATCCTTCAGGGTTTCCAATCTGTTCTTTTAAGTAATCTTCAAATTTTTTAAAATAATCTCTAATTCCAATAGTAAATCCCCATTGAAGGTCAGTGTCTATATTCATTTTTATTGCTCCATATGAAATAGCTTCTCTAATTTCTTCAAATGAAGATCCTGATCCGCCATGAAAAACAAAATTGATTGGTTTTTCTTCAGTATTAAATTTACTCTGAACATGTTTTTGAGAATTATCTAATATTACTGGCGTCAACTTAACATTTCCAGGTCTGTATACCCCATGAACATTTCCAAATGCAGCAGCTATGGTAAACTTATCACTTATCTTCATTAATTCCTCATATGCATAAGCTACTTCTTCTGGTTGGGTATAAAGTTTACTACTATCTATATTTGAATTATCAACACCATCTTCCTCACCTCCTGTAACACCCAATTCAATTTCAAGTGTCATTCCTATCTTACTCATCCTTTGAAGATACTTTTTACACGTTTCAATATTATCTGCAATTGGCTCATCTGATAAATCTATCATATGAGAACTGTAAAGTGGAATTCCATTTTTTTCATAAAATTCTTCGCCAGCATCTAGCAATCCATCAATCCAAGGAAGTAGTTTTCTTGCACAATGATCTGTATGTAGAATAACACTTGCATTATAGGCCTTTGCCATATTATGAACATGTATAGCTCCAGAAATTCCTCCGGCAATTGCAGCTGCCTGATTTTCATTATTTAAACTTTTTCCAGCAAAAAATTGACAACCACCAGCAGAAAATTGAATAATAACAGGTGAATTAGCTTCAACCGCAGCTTCAATAACAGAGTTTACTGTACTAGTATTTGTTACATTTACTGCTGGAAGTGCGTAAAGATAATTTTTAGCATCTGTAAATACATCTTGTACATGTTTTCCTGTAAGAACACCACTTTGAAATTTTGTCATTTTATATTAATTGTTGTTTAAGACAAAATTAGAATATTGTTATAAATGACACACTTTTTTTATAATAATTTCTTATAATTGATTTTAACAAAAATTATGATAAGTAAAAACGAAATCAAGTTAATTAAATCTCTTAGTACTAAAAAAAATAGGTTAAAAGAATTATTGTTTATAGTTGAGGGGGAAAAGATGGTCGAAGAGCTTTTAAGTTCAAATTACAAAATCAAGAAAATATATGCTTCAAAAGAGTGGTTTGAAAATAATTGTTCAAAATTAGATCTAATTGATTTTCAAAAGATTTCTTATGATGAATTATCTAAAATTAGTAGCTTAAAAAACCCAAATAATGTATTTGCATTAGTTGAGATGTTTTCTAATGAACTCGACTACTTAAATCTTTCTGGTACTACTTTAATTTTAGATTCTATAAACGATCCTGGAAACCTTGGAACTATTATAAGATCTTGTGATTGGTTTAACGTTAGAAATATAATTTGTTCTAAAAATACAGTAGATATTTATAATAATAAAACAATTCAATCTACAATGGGTTCAATTTTTAGAGTTAATGTTCACTATTGTAATCTTACAGATTTTTTTGTTAGTATCAATAACAAACCACAAACTTTTGCAGCAACTTTAAATGGTAGAAATTTAAAAAATCTTAAAAATAATAAAGATAACTTTCTAATTGTAGGGAGTGAATCTCATGGTATTTCTGATGATCTGATGAAATTTGTTGATGAGGAAGTTAAAATAGAAAATATTTCTGGTAGTGGGGAGTCATTAAATGCTGCTATTGCTACCAGTATTATTTTATATCAATTATCCTAAAATTATTCAAAAGTAAAAGATAACATCCATCCGCTTGTTTTGAGATTGTTAATTGTTTGGGTGTATACAGTTTTATCTTTTGATAAAATATTTATTATTCCATGAGATATTTTAATTTGAGGAGAGAACTTAAAGTATTGAAGATAAAAATCAATACCAAAACCTCCTTCGATCATAATATCGTGATTATTTAATTTTACTAATTCTTGTCCCTCATCATCAATTGTTGATTGTGAGGCAATGTCTAAACTATATTTTACACCACACATCACATAAGTTCTAAAGTTATTGTAACGCTCAGACTTATATTTTAATGAAATAGGAAAGTCAATTAATGTAGATTCTATTCTCTTGCTTTTTAATGAATTATTATTTTGATCTGTAAATTGATAATTTAAAATTCTTTCTCCAAAGACTAAAGTTGGTATAAATCTTAGATCAGTGTATTTTCCAAGTCTTAAGTTAGATACAATTCCAAGATTAAAACCTTTTTGATCTTGAGATAACATTGACAGTAGGCTGTCATTATCTAGAAAATTGTCGTTTTTATTAATGTTAAAATTTAATGCATTAATTCCAAGAGAAAAACCAAAATGAATTTTTTTAAAATCATATCTAGCTAAATTTTGTGGCTTTTTATGTCTTTGAGCATTTGCTAATGATGGAATTGTTAAAAGAACAACCAGTAGATATTTGATGAAATAATTCATTTTCCTTGAAACGTTAACAAAATTATTTTATTGCTACATACATAGAAACAATACCAAAGCTTAAAGGATGATAATTAGTTTTCGAAAAACCTTGTTTATTTAAAATCTCAAGAAAATCAACTCCATCAGGAAAGCTTTTTACAGAGTTTGGTAAGTAAGAGTAAGCACTTTTATCTTTTGAAACTAAACTTCCTATAAAAGGAAGTATTTTTTGAAAATAAATAGAGAAAATTTGTTTTAAAGGAAATACTTTTGGGGTAGAAGGCTCTAATATTACTACATATCCATCTTTTTTTACCACTCTATATATTTCACTTAATCCTTTTTCTAAATTTTCAAAATTTCTAACTCCAAAACCAGCAGTTATTGCATCATAACTATTATCGTGAAATGGTAAGTTTTCAGAATCTTCAATACTTAACTTTATTCTATTATTTAGTTTTTTTTGTTGAATTTTTTTATTCCCAACATTTATCATTTGATCAGAAATATCAATTCCAGTAATGTTTGCTTCAGTGTGTTTTGCAGCAGAGATGGCAAAGTCAGCAGTTCCAGTTGCTATGTCAAGTATTTCTTTTGGATTGTTTAATATTTTCTTTATTGCTTTTTTTCTCCAAACATAATCCATGCCTAAAGATAAAGTATGGTTTAGAACATCATATTTTGAAGCAATCATATTAAACATGTGTTTAACTTGATTCTTTTTACTTTGTAATGAATTGTAAGGTTTTATTGAGGGTTTAGACATCAAGTAGCTTTTTTGCTCTATCTAGTAATTCTTTATTAGTTATTGGAACAACTCCAACCTTTTCACAAACTATTCCTCCAGCTATATTAGAAAGTATTGCAAGTTCTTCAAAATTTATATTGCATGCCAAACACATTGCTGCTACAGAAACCACGGTGTCTCCAGCGCCTGATACATCTATTACATTTGATGTTGTAGATTCTTTTATTTTGGAACCATTTCTTGTGTTTAAGAAAATTCCTTTATTTGACAGAGTTAACAAAATAGCTTTCGCAGAAATTATCTTTCTTAATTTTGAAGTAGTCTCCTCTATTTCACTGAACTTATTGATGTCAGGATTTGTATTTAGTCCTTCATTTATCTCTTTTAAGTTTGGCTTAAATAATGTACATTCTTTGTAGGATAAGAAGTTTTGCTTTTTTGGATCTACAACTGTGGGAATATTTTTGCTATTTGCAAGAGATATAATCTTTTCAATAATAGTTTCAGTTAAAACACCTTTGTTATAATCTTGTAAAATTATTGCATCAATATTGTGAGTTAACTTTTCTATTAAATTATAAAATTGATTTTCAACTTTAATAGGGTAGGTGTCCTCTTCATCAATTCTTAATTGATGTTTATTATCTGCTATAACTCTTGTTTTTGTAGTAGTTTTTCTTCCATTAGAAATTAACATACCTTCTAAAGACAAACCTTGCTCTTGCATTAATTGTTCAAAAATTATTCCTCTATTATCATTCCCAATTACGGTGCATAAAATAGATTCGGCTCCTAATTCTTTTAAATTTAGAGCAACATTAGCAGCTCCACCTAATCTACTATCGTTTTGATTAACAGCGACATCAACCACAGGAACAGGAGCTTCAGGAGACATTCTGTGGATTTCTCCCCATAAATATGTGTCAATAATAGCATCTCCAACTATTAGAATTCTTTTAGATTTAAAATCATGAAAGTATTTTGTGAGATTCATTATTATTTGAGGTTTGCAAGTTGATTTTTAATTCTTTTTGAAGCTTCTAACAATTTTTCCTCAGACGCTGCATATGAAATCCTCACACATTCAGGATTTCCAAAAGGAGCACCTGAAACTAATGCAACATAACAATTATTTAATAAATACATGCATAAATCATTTGCATTAGAAATTATTGTTTCACCATCTGATTTTCCAAAATAGTGTGATACATCAGGAAAAATATAAAATGCTCCATCAGGAATATTAGTTTTAATTCCTTCAATATTATTTAGTTCAGATAGTAATAAATCTCTTCTTTTTAAAAATGAATCTTTCATATGAGAAGTTGAAGATTTTGGATCTGACTTCATAGCTTCTTCTGTAGCTTTTTGTGCAACAGCGCATGTTGCAGATGTAACTTGTCCTTGAATTTTATTACATGCCTTTGCAATCCACAATGGAGCTCCTATAAAACCTACTCTCCATCCTGTCATAGCAAAACCTTTGGAAACACCGTTAACGGTAATAACTCTTTCTTTTACGCTATCTATTCTACCTATACTAAAATGTTCGTTTGTAAAATTTATATGTTCATATATTTCATCTGAAACGATAAATATGTTTGGGTGTTTTTCAAATACCTTTGCAATATCTCTTAACTCAGCTTCAGTATACACCGATCCACTTGGATTACATGGAGAGCTAAACATAAACATTTTTGTTTTTTCTGTTATTGCTTCTTCAATCTGATCAGCAGTTATTTTAAAGTTATTCTTAACACTAGATGAGATTTCTACAGGAATTCCCTCAGCTAGTTTTATAATTTCCGAATAAGAGACCCAAAAAGGACAAGGAAGTAGAACTTCTTCTCCAGGGTTAAGTAGACTTAAGCATACATTTGCTAATGATTGCTTTGCACCTGTAGAAACAACAATTTGATCTTTTGTATATTCTAAATTGTTGTCTCTCTTAAATTTTTCTGATATAGAAATTCTTAATTCATCAAGACCAGCAACTGGAGTATAGTGTGAAAAGTTATTGTTAATTGCGTCTTTTGCCGCATCTTTTATGAATTCGGGTGTATTAAAATCAGGTTCGCCTAGACTTAAAGCTATTACATCTTTTCCTAATACTTTTAATTCTCTGCTCATTCTAGCCATAGCTAATGTGGCACTTTCGGCTAATCTATTTATTCTGTCTGAGACTTTATTCATTGCTAAAATTCTAGGGACACAAATATAAGAATATTGAAATAATTTATATTTTTATGTACATTAAATAATTATTTAAATTATGATGAATATATATTTATTTTTTCTTCTCTTTTTTTCGTTGTTTGTAGTAAATTCTAATGCGCAAAAGATATATTCTGTAGAATATAAAAGCCAAGCTGATGTTAAGGTATTTGTTGTTAATTATAAAAGTCAAGCAGATTTATTGGTGTATAAAGTTGATTATGCTTCTCAGGCCGGTAAAAATGATGGTAATTGGTTTTATGTGA
>Ga0257126_1003202_pt1 | contig 10412 bp, 6 predicted proteins | sample SI060_120mmetaG_FD_190151 | JGI IMG/M metagenome (GOLD analysis project Ga0257126, IMG submission 190151) | Marine microbial communities from Saanich Inlet, British Columbia, Canada - SI060_120m | ecosystem: Environmental > Aquatic > Marine > Inlet | place: Canada: British Columbia | collected... | reverse complement strand
ATTATATACTGTATTTTGATATTGTTCTATTAAATCTAATATTTTAAGATTGTCTTCAAAATTTGAAATTAACCAAACTTTTTTAGGATACCATTTATTTGGTCTATCCTTGTATTTTTGACAAAAATCTAATATTTCTTTAGCTTCTTCCATTAACATTTTAAAAACGTAATCTTTTGAACTAGATTCAATGTAACTATTTTTATAAGTACATTGTTTATGTTCCAAACTTAGAGTTATATAATCTTCATATGGATTATTATGTTGATGTGTAAATGACCTTAAACCAAATACTAAATATAAATCTAGTTCTTTAATATATTCACCATCTATTTTTGTATATTCAAATTCACTTGAAAATTCAGGGTACAATAAATCTTTATTTATATCTTTTACCAGTAAACCATCTGTTTTCTGTAATACAAATATATTAGACTTAGTTATATTTATGAGTTCATGTGGTTTAATATGTTTAGGGAAAATATACTTATTTTCGTTTCCTTGATACATATGTTCTAGTTCATCCATATTTTTGTAAAAATATTGCCCTCCTCTTAAAATTAAACTGTTAAATTTTTCAGAATTTTCTCTAAAAGGTTTAGTTTCAAGATTAACAATTGATTCTTTATATTTAAATAAATGTGTTTTTTTATCTTGAATTTCCTTTCTAATTCTTAATCTTCTGATTAGATTATATAAATAAATCCATTTTGTAAGATCATTATGCAAATTCAAAGAAGTACATATTAATTGATACGTTTCTTTGAAATCAGAACCATTCATAATTAATGCTTTAGCAAGTTCGGTATTATTATATACTATAGCCTTATAAAGGAATGATTGAATATTGCCTTGATAAAAATCTTGATATTTAATATTATTTACATCTAAACCTGCTTTCTCAAATTTTTTAATTAATTGTAAATAATAATTTGTAGGTATATTTATTTTATTTTTATTATTAATTAAAATTTTTTTAGGTTGAATTATATTTAAAAATAATTTTTTTTTGATATTAATACATTGTTTTTTTAATGGAGAACAATATTTTAAAATTATATTTGTTTTATCATCAAACCATGAATAATCTACCAAACATTTGGAAATTAAATTCCAGAAATTATATTTGGGATTTATAATTTTTAAAAAATATTCTAACATTTCATTATCTTTTTCCTTTAAAATACCTACAAACATATTTTCAATTTCATTATTTACAAATATATTTAATATATCACAATCTTTAAAAATACAATCATTATAAATTTTTTTAAGAATCCAATATTTTAATTTTTTTGAATCCTTAAAGTATGTAGAATTAAAAACAGTTCTGTTTAAGAATACTTTATGATTTTTTAAGTTAATATATTTACTTAGTATTTGTAGTTTTTTAATTTTGTTTTCTATATTTCCAGATGATAGCAAAAATTCAAATTCTATATCTATATATTCTAAATCATTTTCACCTTTATAATATTCTAGACATTCTTTAATCATACTTTTATTTCTATTAAATAACACGTTATTAATAATATCTGAATTACTCAATATATCAAAAATATCAAATTTTTGTTTGAAAAAATCATAAGTTTCTCTATTTCCATATTTTAATATAGACATTAAAACATCTACTGCTTTATGAATTTGATAATTATTTTCATTAAATATTAATTCTAGAATATAAATACAATTTGGTAATCTAACAATATTACAAACTGTTTTTTCACTTAAAGTTCTTAATAGGAAATCCTTATTTCTTGTTTTAAGAATAAATTCTACTATTAGATTATATATTTTAGACTTTTCATAATGTTTATAATTACAATATTCATTATCATAATCATAAATTTTTAGAAAAATATCATTCCAATTCTCAGTATGAATAAAATCATTAGGAAAGTTAGGATGATATAATAAATATTTTAATAAATTTACTTTATTATCTATACAAATTTGATCGATCATAGAAATGACATCATCTGATTTATTATTATAATCTGTTTGTAACACAATATCAATTAATTTTTTCTTGGATTTATTATAATTATTTTTAGTAGCTATTTTTACTATATCTTCAATAATATTTTGCTCTTTTGAATAATTATAAATATTATCTAATTCAAATATTTCAAAAGATTTTTCTGAATTAAATGTAAAATTATTATCTTTTAAATTATCCCAAAATGTAAATTTATGATTTTTAATTAAATATATAATATTATTATAATTTTTGTTCTGTATAGCTGCTTTAATTAGGTTTTCATCTTCTATTTCATTATTTTGAAAATAATAAACGTAATTATAACTATTATAAAACATTTCTGGAAAATATTGATACCATATATCTAAATATTCTTCGTTCAAGTAATAAGAAATATCTGTTCCAATTTTATGTATTTCATTTGTATCTTTAGGAAATGTTAATTTTTCAGCTTTTTCGATAATTTTTTTTCTTAGATTTTTTTTATAATCATTAAATATAAATTCTTCTCGTTCTTCATAAAATAGAAACATAAGAGTTTCCATAACACTTAAATTAATAAATTGTTGATATTTATAAATAAAATTTTTATTTTCTATTTTTATATAAGTACTAAATTGTAAATCATTTGGATATAAATCAAGGTTAAATAATTTATTTGACATTTTTAATATCAAATAGAATATATAAAAATGATTTTTAAATCAATTTTTAAATTTATATGTTAAATTTAACATCCTTTTAGAATAGTTTGTAATTCTCTAATTGTATTTTCGTTACCAGTTGATATATGAAAAATAAATATTAAAACTAAAGATAAAAAGGTTATACCTAAAATTCCTATCATTAAGAAAGAATAATATTTAATAAAAACCTTTTTCCAAGAATCCGAACAATTACAATCATCGGAAGCAATAATATCACTATATGAATATAATACATAAGCACCTATTAATGAATTAAGAAGTGATAAAGTTTTAATTGTAGTATTCATTGATTTTAATTGTAATAACATAATTAGTAATCCACCGATTGCTAGAATTAATAAGGCATAACCATAAAATTTAATATACTTTGTTCTTATATTATCGGCACAGGGGCAATTTTTTTTATTTTCTTCTTGTGATTTAGCGTAAGATATAAATATGTATGATAATGTGAATGGTAATATTAAAGCTGATAAAACGGACATCATAAAAAAAATAGTTTTATTCATTTATTATTATGAAATAAAAAAAATATATATACTAATTATATAAAATGGTTAAAATTAGTTTTGATAAAGAACAAATTAAATATCTTAATAAATTAATGAATGATAGAAAACAAGAATTTTTAGATGAAGTTAATAATGATTCATTCGAAGCAGATGAAAAATCTTTTAAAAAATTAGGTGATAAATTATTTAATTTAGATAATTTAAGTAAAAGTAATGCTAAAGTTGGAAAAAAATCTTCCAAAAAACCTAGAAAAAAAACTGGATATATGAAATGGTTATGGGATGTAGCTATGCCTAGTTTAAAAAAAGAAAAGAAGGATTTATCACAAACAGAATATTTTAAATTAGCAGGTAAAAAATGGTCTCAAATGACAGATAATGATAAGAAGAAATATGATTAATTATTCCATTCCTTTCCTACTTTATTTCTTAATTTTTCTTCTTCAGATAATTTAGTATTTCTGACTATTTCTTTTATATCTTCACTTATAACATATGGGAGTTTCGGATGACATTCCCATAAATAATAATTATTTGTTGTTTCAATATCATATTCAATTGGATAATATTGTATTATATCCGAACTTATATTAATCATCTGATTTCCCAATTTAGGTGGTAATAAATCTTTACTTTGTTGTGGTAAAACCATTAATAATTGTTCGAATGGTCTGAATGGTTTAGATTTAGGTATTTGAATAAGATTTATATCTGATATATACTTATCCATATAGTTATAAATATCATTAAAGCTAGGTGGATAATTATAATAATAAGACCACTCCCAAGATATACATCCAAAGTTATAATATTGAAAGTTCCAGAATAAACCTTCTAAATATTTATGACATACCTTATCAATTTCATATCTATTCTGAATATCAAATAAATTTTTATAGTATCTATCTCTCCAACCTTCACTTCCCTGATCTATTTTAATTTCTATATCTCTATTAAATTGAGGAAACATATTTAATAAATCTTTCTCTCTTTCATATTGATTTTCATAAGTTTTATTAGGTGTTCTTCTTTTATTTCTTTTTTTTGTAAAAGTTTCTAGTAAAGAATCTTCCATCATTCCTAAATCTCTTATAATAAACTTTAGGAAATCATGATTAATTTTTTTTTCATCTAATAACACTAAATTAGATTTTGTATCAAAATAATATCTTACATATAAATCTAATAATAAATCTATTCCATTATTTTTTATTCCAACAGAAGGAGAATGAGGAATAAAATCATTTCCTAAAATAAATGATAGGAATATGTAATCATAAACAATTTTATTTTTTTTTTCTTCATTTAATAATACATTTCCTAATCTAGATTCAATTTCTATCAATAAATTTTTTTTTAAATTATCTATATTCAAATAAAGAAATTTATATCCTTCTACATGAATTTTATTATTAAATTCAACTGTTTCCCTGAGTAAATATATATTAGGTTTATTTGCTATTAGACAAAGCATAATTAAATCAGCATCTAAACCATATATTATATTAGTTTCATCTGAAACATAATTATTTTTTAGGTGATTTAATAATTTATGTTCTCCTTCTCCTGGAATATTAGAATCGGATATTATAACCTTAATTATTTTTCTATTAATAAAATAGGATTTTAATTTTTTAGATAATTTATCCATAAATAATGTACCGGGAGTAATAGCATTTGTATCCCATTCTGATTCTTCATTTATTTCTTCTTTGAATTTAATTTTAAGTTCGTCACTAGTTTTCTTATCATAAAATTTTTTGAATCGTCTCATTCTTTGTTGATTAAGCTTCGCTTTAGGTGCTGGACCATCTATAGCAATATATAATAATTTTTTTGGTTTAGAATATTGTACTAAAATTTCAATATATTGAATTACAAATTGAATCATTTTGTTTTCAATATCATTTTGTTTAGTTAAACTAAACTTTTCATTTTTTAATACTTCTCTACAGCAATAATGTATAGCACAATTTAAATCTAAATATAAATTGTCACAATCTAATAATTGTTTATTGGATGTTAATAAATCATCATAGTTATTTACAAGATAACGAAAAAATAAAGGTATTCCCATTTTATTAAATTAAAAAATTATATTTAAATGAATATATATATCAATTTTTTTTATTCCGAGTCTTCATCCTCAGAACTTTCTATTCCATAGTTATCTTTAACTATATTATTTTTCCCTAAACCTGATGGTTTTTTTGGCTTTACATATAAATCATTTTCATCTTCGAAATCTTTAAATTCAAAATCATTTTCTTGAAATTTAGAATCATTAGGAACTAATTTAGAATTAAATACACCTCTATTTCGGAGAGTAGTAATTTCATCGGGTTTATAAACATGAATTATATCACATTTGTCCTTATCAAATTCTCTTTCTGAAATAATAACAATATTATTAACATTTACAAAATTGGCACCTTTTCTTTTTCTAAATTTACCTCTAATATTTCCTAGAGAATCTATGGCATTACCGTCCGAGTTAATATAAGTAACTTGAACTCTACCATTGCCATAATGTTTAGTAACTAAAGCATAAAATTGTTCTCCCCCGTTTTCCGCGAGAAGTATTTCTTTATTCTGGCAATCAGTTGCCTTTTTGTATTTTTTGTGTTTTTTACCACCTTTAGTATTTTTAGGCATTTTATATATATTAAAGAATATAATAAATATCAATTTTTTTTTTGTTTGTAAACAAAAATATAAAATATTATAAAATATTATAATAAGTATAAAATGATTAATTATAAAAATTATTTAGAAAAAGATATTAAATCTTTAGTGAAATGTCAAAGAATAATCAGAAATAGAATAAAAGATATTAGGGAAATAAATAAAACAATAAATATTTGTTATAATAGTATTTATTCTATTATGAAAAGAATACATAGTAATTTTGTTTTAGGTATAACTAGTCAATATGAATATAATTTTAATAATGTCAAATTATATGAAGAGTTAGAATCATTTAGAATTATTCCGAGACCTTTAACATTAAGAAATTTGAAAATACATAGTATTGATTATATTAGAACAACGATTTATAATATTTTGTTTAATTTAATTGATATTATGAAAAGAGTAGGAATAAATTCAATATTTGATTCATTGTCATTAATAACTAAGCAATCATTGAAAAAAACATTATTACATTTTAATGATAAAGATAAAAACTTAATTTATTTCTTTAATAATGTATTTATACCAATATCAATCGATATTTATGATAATACTAGTATTAATGTTAATAATAATTCTATTGTTCCATATAATAATAAAAATATAACAAAAAAAAATTATGATATTAAAAATATAAATAATTATAAGGCTCCAGTATGTCATAAAATGTATAAAAATAATAAGACTTTTTTAGAAAAAATACAAGGAGCTAGATTATATATAAAAATTAATTTTAAAAATGTAATTAAATTTATAGTTTATGAAGGTTATTTTTTAGAAGATCCCTTGAATATATCTAGAATAGGTGGTATATTACAAATTAAAAACAATGAATTAATTGAAAAAATTGAGATATTAACAATAAATAAATATTTTAAAAATGCTTTTATTCAACAGATTTCAATTAGGGACTTTTTGACATATGATATTGATTATTTATGTGATATGTGTATGAAGTCATATAAAGAATTATCAGAATTAAAAAAAAAAACAATATCTTCTTTAGTTAATGATTTTTTAAATTCAGATTTATCAGCACAGAGACACGTATTAACTTTATTTTTATTAATGAAAGATGATGTGGATATGCAGTATATAGCATATTTAATGTATGATATGATTAGTAATGAATCTTATTTATTAAAACCACAGCCTCTGGCAGAACAAGTATTTAATAGTTTACATTGGTCGGTCCAAAAAATATTCAAAGTAGCTATTAAAAAAATTAATAAATATACTAATGATATTTTAAATTTTTCAGAAAAAGAAATTTCATATGAGAAAAGAATTTTATTAATGAAAACTAAAGATTATGTAAAATCAAGAGTAATGGAAAAATATAAGGAATACTGTAAAAGTGGAGAAAACGCAACAAAATGTTTACAATATATAGATGGTATATTAAAGATACCTTTTGGAATATTTAGAAAAGAAAAAATTCTATCATTTTTGAATAATTTTAAAGAAGATATAAATATATTTATTAAATCATATATTAATGAATATTTAAAAATTTATGGAGACTATCAAAAAGATTATATTTTAGATTTATGTTTAGAATTTAGTAATATAGCTGATTTAGATTCTAAATTGTTATCTAAAATTAAAAATATAAAAAAAAATAATGAAAATCTTAATTCTGTTGATATCGATGAATTCATAAATAGGTTTAATTGTTATATGTATAAGAATAACGATGAATTATTAGAATTAGATAATTTATATAAGTTATGTAAAAAATTAAAAAAAAATGAATTAAAGAAATTAATAAAAATGATTAATGATGATCTAGAAATAAAAAATCAAAAAGAAAAAAAAATAAATGAAAATGGTAAGGTAAAAAATTTATTAGTAAAAATAAATAATTTTATTATTGATCCATCTAATTTTGATATAGCTATTAAATATATAAATTATCTTGATAAAGATAGAAATAAAAAAAAATTCAAAAATAATAATTTATTTATGTCTAATATGAATAATAAATTTTTTGATTTAAATACCCAATGGTTTGATTATAAAAATAATTATAAAGAGTATTTGAATAATGTTGATACTATTTTAAATACTTCAATTTATCATCAAGATGAAGCTAAATTACAAATTAAACGTATTATAGCACAATGGATAAATGGAGAAATGAAAGGTTATTGTTTTGGATTTGAAGGACCTCCTGGTACTGGTAAAACATCTTTAGCTAAAAGAGGAATATCTAAATGTTTAACTGATGAAAATGGTAACAGTAGACCTTTCGCATTCATTGCTATTGGAGGAACTAGTAATGGTTCAACCTTAGAAGGTCATAGTTATACCTATGTTGGTTCGACTTGGGGGAGAATAGTTGATATATTGATGGAAACACAATGTATGAATCCAATAATTTATATAGATGAACTAGATAAAATTAGTAAAACAGAAAATGGTAAGGAATTAATAGGTATATTAACACATTTAACAGATTCAACACAAAATGATGAATTTATGGATAAATATTTTAGTGGTGTAAAAATAGATTTAAGTAAAGTATTATTTATTTTTTCATATAATGATTATAGTTTATTAGATAGTATTTTAGCAGATAGAATTCATAGAGTTAAATTTAAGAAATTAGATAGGTTTGAAAAAACACATATTGCTTTAACCTATATAATTCCAGAATTACTTGAAACGGTAGGATTAAAAGAAGGTAATTTAGTATTTACTAAAAAAATTATAGAGTATATTATAATTAATTATACCCACGAGGCAGGGGTAAGAAAATTGAAAGAAAAATTATTTGAATTAATTAGAGAAATAAATTTAAGGTATTTAATAAATAATATTCATATTTCATTACCTTTTACTATTACCATCGAATTTATAGAAGATGTATTTAAAAATAAAACAAAGGTAACAAGTAAAAAAATTACTGATTTTCCGATGATTGGAATTGTAAACGGCCTATATGCCACTAATTCTGGTATGGGAGGAATAACAATAATTGAATCTTTCAAAACTCCTACCGATTCTAAATTATCATTGGAATTAACAGGACAACAAGGTGATGTTATGAAAGAAAGTATGAAGGTAGCAAAAACTGTAGCATGGAATTTAATACCAGAAAATATTAAAAAGAAAATATATGAGGAAATGAAAGAAAAAGGAAATTTTGGTATTCATCTTCACTGTCCCGAAGCTGCAACTCCTAAAGATGGACCTTCAGCAGGTTGTGCTATTACTCTTGCTATAGTTTCTTTATTAACAAATACAAAAATTAAAAATGATGTAGCATTAACAGGAGAAATAGATTTAAATGGTTCAATACATGAAATTGGAGGACTAGAACATAAGATAGAAGGAGGTAAAAATGCTGGGGTGAAATTAATATTATATCCAGAACACAATGAAAAAGATATAGAACAAATCAAAGAAAAAAAGTATATATTAGATGATACTATATCTGTTAAAAGTGTTAAGAATATTTGGGAAGTATTAGAATTATGTCTTGTTGAAAATGATATAAAGTTTAATAAATATTCAATTTGATTTTAATAATAAAAAAAATCATATGGATATTATTTCAATCTATTTTTAAAAAATTAATTTGTTTTATATTTTTATAGTGTTTTTTTTATTACACTTTCTATTTTTTCTTCATAAAAAATATCATTAATTTTATAGATAAATGTTATTTTATCATTTTCTGATAAATAATTTTTAAAATTATTAATTCTATTATTATATCTTTTTTTAAATTCTTTAAAATTATTTCTAATATAAAAATTATCATCATTTCTACCTTCTTTAAATAAGTGAGAATGACTTCCTCCTTCGTGATTGAATATAATTTTACTTTTATTTGTTATAGCTGTTTTACCCATTCCTGCGAAATCTCTGTTTCCATCTGCATTTCCCCAAGGTATAACTTTTAAATCCTCAAAAAAATTTTCAAAATTATAGTCCAAAGTATCTAATAAGGAATAAAAATTTGTGATACATAAATCAAAAGGGCAAGTTTTATATCCGATTTCTTTTGATAAATTATATTTATTTTTTATAAATATTCTAGGACAACAATTATAACCCAAAGATATAAACATATATTTTATAAATATAAAACTTTATTATTATTTACTAATTAAAATATTATGTTAACAATTTATAAAACATATGATTCTAATATAGAAGATTTAGGCCCAATAGAATTTTTACATCAATCTATATGCTTTACAAGAATAATGGAAAGAATTAAATGCTTTAGTTGTTATATTCAAACCATTTACTGATTTAGAAAATATAGGAGGATATATAATTACTGGATTTTAATAATAAAAATTTTTTTAAAAATCAAAAATATATTAGAATTAAATATAAAAAATATAAACTTGTTTATCTAACATTCATAATTACTATCATCAGATGATGTAGAATAATATTTTTTCTCTAAACCTGAAAAAATATTTATACCTTTTTCAAATAATTCTGGCGGTGGAGGAGCACTTGGTAGAGGTGTTTCAATTTTAGGGAATGAAAAACCTTTTT
>Ga0257126_1003194_pt1 | contig 10433 bp, 14 predicted proteins | sample SI060_120mmetaG_FD_190151 | JGI IMG/M metagenome (GOLD analysis project Ga0257126, IMG submission 190151) | Marine microbial communities from Saanich Inlet, British Columbia, Canada - SI060_120m | ecosystem: Environmental > Aquatic > Marine > Inlet | place: Canada: British Columbia | collected... | reverse complement strand
AGATATTAATTTAGATTCATCATTTACATTGTAAAATCCTCTAACATAAGGTGTAGTTAATGTTAATCTAGTGTTTAATTGATTAATAACATTTAAATTTGTTAATTCATTAAAAATTACATATGAATTAGTATCAACTAAACAACCATTTTTTCCTATGGATCCTTTACCACCTTCAAAATTTATACCAACTTGACTTGTTTGTATTTCTCTTGCTTGTTTTTGACCACAATCATTTGGATAAAAATTTTCTAAACGATAAACACCTGGGTCTATAGATTGAGCAGTTTCTATATTTGCTTGCTGGTTATCATACATTAAATTACCATTATTATTTAATTGAAAATTATGATTATATACTTTAGACATAGTTAATATATATATATATAATATATATATATATATTTTTTATAAAATATTTATAAATACATATGATTAGGTGGATCTAATATGTTTTCTTTATTTTTAAGTAATAATTCTTGTAAATCTTCTTTTTTTAATTTGTAAGGTATTTTAAAATTTTTTATTGTATAAGACAAATTTAATATATCAGTTTCTTTTTTTGTATCATGTATCATAGAATATAAATTTACTTTAGATATTATATTATCTAAACATCTTTTTAAATTTCTAACACCTTCTTCTTTATTTGTATAATCTTTAATTATATCTTTTATTATGTCATCAGTAAATTCTAATTCACTGTTTGTATAATTATAATTTTTTAATAATTCAGGCAATAAATATTGTTTAGCAATTATTAATTTATCTTCTATTTTAAATCCTTTTGTTTTAATAACTTGCATTCTATCTTTTAATATAGGATCTACTTTAGATTCATCATTAAATGAAAATATAAATAATATTTTAGATAAATCTATTTTTATTCCTGGAAAATAATTATCTTGATAAACAGAATTTTGAGAAGAATCCGTTATATGTGTTAAAAAATGTACAATTTCATCTCCTTTAGATGTATTGCTTATTTTATCTAATTCATCAAAATAAATTATAGGATTCATACATCCACATTTCATCAAAATATCAACTATTCGCCCCCACATAGATCCTTCATATGTATAACCGTGTCCATTAAAATAAGATACATCAGAAGCCCCACCTAAAGCTATGAAAAAAAAAGGTCTATCTATTGATTTAGAAATTCCTTTTTTTACTAAAGTTGTTTTACCATTACCCATAGGTCCCTGTAAAGCTAATATATTACCACCTGCATCAGGGTTTTTTATCCATTTACTAAAAATTTGTAAAATATGTGTTTTTGCTTCTTCATGTCCATAAATAGCAGTTTTTAATGTTTTATAAGCATTTGTTAAAAAATTAGATGAATTTTCTTTTTTTACATTTAAATTTAAATATTTATTAAATGGTATTTTTAATATTCCATTCATCCAATTAGTTAATTTAGAATACTCACCACTTGATGTATCTATCATAGATAATTTTTTATAATTAGTTAAAGCTATGTTTTTTGTTTGTAAATCCATTTTAGAATTTAATATCTGAAATTTAATAGGAACTTCTTTATTATCAATTTTGGATATATCATTTAATATATTAATATAATCTTTTTTTTTATTTAAAGATAGTTTTTTAAAATAATCAAATAAAGTATTAGATTCATCTTCCCCCTCTTCATTATTTAAAAATTTTAAAAAATTTTTATCAAACTCATCCATATCTTCTTCTGTTTCATCTATTATTTTTTGAGCTTCATCTAATATTGCAGATGATATTACTTTAAATATGTCTTCTTTATTTGTATTTTCATCTATATGAATACTCATTACATTTTCTTCATTCTCATTATTTATAATCTGATTTAATTCATTTTTTAAATCACTTGTACAAGTTGGTGATGAGTTTTCATCAGAAGAACTATAAATTTCTTCACCTTCACTATCAAACTCAAAATCACTATCTGAATTATTTTCTTCACCCCCACTACTATCCAAATTTAAATATTCAACCTCAATATGTTTTCTTTTGTTTCTTAAATTATATTTCATAACAAATATTATTATATTATATATTATTTAATATTATTTAAATATATTATGTATTTATTTAAATATATACAAAATAAATGTATAAATCAATTATAAATGACTGGAAGCAAAGTAATTATAAAATATTATTTATATCAGGTGATCATAATGGATGTGGAAAAATGTATTTAGCAAAACAAATAAGCAAAGATTTTCAATATGTAGATTTATCTGAAATTAAAAATTTTAAAAATGATAATTATGAAACACATAATGTATTATCATTACTTAAATGTAAAAATAAAAATAAAAATAAATTATTAATTATTGATTATAATGAATATATTAAATATAAAATACCTAAAAAAATATTTATCATTATTATATTGTATGAAACTATTACAACTTCTTTAAAAAATTTAATAAAAAAAAACTATCATATTCATATTAACCGATCTACTATAAATTATAAACAAATTATAAAAAAACATAACAATAATATAAAAGATTGTCAAATAAATAAATTATTACTTTATTTTGATTATAATATAAATAAAATATTATCACATATAAAATTTAATTATGATATAAACAAAAAAAAAATTGATTATTTTCAAGATGATAGTATAATATTAACAAAAAATATATTTAATAATAAATATTCGATATATGATATTTTAAATATTACTTATGATGTAAATTTGATACGTTTACATATATTAGATAATTTAAAAAAAAATAATTGTAATATAGTATTTTTACTAAATTACTATAAAAATATAATATATTCTGATACTATTAGTGTAATACACAAAAAAAATATGAAAAATTATGAAATTTATCTAAATATTTTATATCCTTATTTATTTTGTAATAAATGGATTAAAAATATAACATATACAAAATATATTAGTAAAAATATTATTATAACACATATGTTAAATATAAATAAATATGATATTGAAGATTATAAAAATAAACCAATAATAAATAAAAAACTTAAAAATATGTATGAAAAATTTTTAAAAAATATATTATAAATCACTTGACCATTTTTGTCCACATACATTACAAATATAAATAAATTTGATATTTTGTTCATCATATTTAATATATTTTATATCAGTCTTATTTTCTTTATGAGATGTACAATTACTATTTATACATTTTATATTTTCATTATTTAAAGTTGGTAATGTATTATCTAAGTGTAAATATGGATTTGTATTTATTATTTCTTTTAAACATAGTTCTTTATTAAATTCTATATTTATATTTTTAATATCACTTATACTTTCTTTTTTATTACATCTAGTACACAAATATAAAGGATTTTTATCTAAATCTAAACAAAAATCCATTAAATTATTACAATCGTCGCATAATTTTATTGTATCTGCATCCATTATGTTTATATATAAATATATTTATATATTTTTATATTTATATTTATTTCAAATTATAATAATATAATATATATAATAATATATATTATTTAATATGACACCATCACCATCACCAACAGGAACAACAACAACAACACAATGTAACATACAAGACCCAAGTTGTGGAGGACCTGCTCCTACAATACCAAAATGTTCATTACCACTATGGCAATTTCCTTGTGGTAAAATATCTAAAAATATAGGTCCTTTTATAATATATATATTTTTAGGTATAGTTTTAATTATAGGAATGATATTTGCTGGAAAATTTTTTTTGAATGAAATGTCTTAATAATTAAAAAATAATATATAATATATATATTATATATTACAAGGACAATGAATAGAGAAATACAAATTGCATTAATTATTGGTTTAGTTTTATTTGTTTTATATTTAATAGGTGATCACTTTAATAATTCTTATGATACTTTTGTAAATGAAGCAGAACAAGATGTTAAAGATGTTGGTGAAAAAATAGAACATGGGGCAGAAGATGTTGTTCATTTTGTAGAAAAAGGAGCAGAAGATGTTGTGGATGAAATAGAAAGTGGTTTTAATAAAGTTGGAGATTTTATAGAAGGAAAAAAAGAAACAGATAGACCTTATGATGATGATTATAATAATGATTTTGATAATGAATTTGGTCCAACAAGTTTAGAAAATCCTTTGGCTGATTATGATACTAAAATAAATATAGCTCAAGTAAAAGGAGAAATGTCTACAAGTTCTGATGAAGGACAAGATGTAGATGATCCAAATACATTAATTAATTCTAAAGATAAAATGGCTTATGATTCTATTTTAAATAGTCAAGAAAATGTGCCTCCTCAAAATTTAATGAACTCAAAAAGAATAGAACAAATACAAAATGATAATGGAATTTTAGAAACAGATGAACATCATGGATTTCATGGATATGAAGAAGATTTATTTAATGATTTTAGAGAAATAAAAGGAGAAACAACAGTTGTACATGAAAATAATGATAAAAAAATAGAAACATTTAGCAATGATTCACAAAATGCAAGAATATGTATGATATGGGCCAATTGGTGTGGATATTCTCAAACTGCTATTAAAGATTGGAAACGATTAGAAGAAAGCCATAATGGAAGTAATATAAATGGATATACTGTTACTTTAGAAAATTATGAAGAAAGTGAACATTCTGATTTAATTGGACCAGGTAAAAAATATGAAGTTGATGGATTCCCAACTATTATTATAATGAAAGATGGGTCCAATGATCAAATCAAATTTAATTCAATTGAATATAATGATATGATAACTAAAATACAAAGTCAGTTACAATAATTAAATATTTAATTTATTAAGTGTATTATTTACTTTTGTTTCATTAAAATCAAAATTATTTTTTAAATAATCTATTAACTCTTTTTTATTTATATTTTGTTTATTTATAATAGTTTCATCTATTTTATTTTTAAATATGTCAAATAAATAAATTGCATTATTGTATAAATCTAAATAATTATCAGGAAATTCATATTTTTTATGTTCTTGGTTCCATTTTAATATATTTTCTATACTACCATGATTTTTTATTAGTTTATAAGCAGTTATATTTCCTATTCTATTTATAGGTGGCACATAATCACACCCCATTAAAATACACATGTCTTTAAATTGTTCTGTATTTAAATTTAATTCATTTAATATTTTGTCTAAACTAAATACACTATATTCCTTATTTTTGTTTTTATTTACATTTTTTCTTATTAATTTAGGTGTTTGAAATACTAATGAATCCATATCTTCCGTCATTACATAATCAACTATGTTTTTACGACAAAGTTCACTTGCTATACCTTCAGCTTCTCCATCAATATGAATCCACCCAACACCTAATAAATTTAATAATTCTTTAATTTCATCTATATGTTCATACGTAATTCTAATAGTCTTTTTTTTTAAATTATCTATTTTTGATTGACTTAAATCTTTACAACTATTTAATTCTTCTATTGCATTTGTTTGTATTTTTTTTCTAGCTTTAATTACATTTGTTTTTTCTATTGGAGGTTTACCATCAAATACTATTATAGGTATTACATTATTATATATTAAATTAACTACTTTATTAAAAATCCCTAAGGTATGACTTATATATTTACCGTTTTTATTTTTTATAAAATCATTATTACATCTATAATTCATCAAAGATTGATAAATAAATAATGATGCATCTAAAGCTATTTTTTTATTTTTAAATTTACCAACGTTATCATCAACTATTGCTCCTGTTGTTTTGTTTTTTAGTAATTGAGTTAGACATTTAATACCCATTTTATTTATACTATATTTAATTATTTAAATATATTCAAATTAACAAAGATAAATTAATTGTTAATTTGAATATATTTAAATAATTAAATATTATATAGTTAATAATATAGTTTATAATGGAAGACAAAGATTATGAAAATGATCAAATTGTTTTAAGTGACGATGAAGAAGATGAAATAGAAATAACTTTAAATGAAGATAAAACATTAAAAACAAATAAAAAAGTAACTAAATATGAAAAATTATCCATATTAATAAATAGAATAGAACAAATTAATGGAGGAGCAGAACCACTTATATCAAATATAGATAGTTTTACATCAGTAGAAGATATTGTTTATGAAGAATATCGACAAAATAAAATACCTTTTATTATAAAAAGAACTTTAAATAATAATACAGAATTAATTAAATTTAAAGAATTGATTAAATAAAAATTTAATTACTTAATAAATATACATTAAATAATAATGATAACATTATAGATACAACATATAAATTAAATAAAGTTTCATTTTTTTTTAATCCAAATTTTTTAATATTATTATTTTTATCATAAAAAAATCTTATATTTAAATTTTTTAAAATATATACAGTACTTATAAAAAATAATAAAGTATAAATTAGTTCGTTTGTTATCTTAAACATTATTATAATTTAACTTTTATTTTTTTTTTCATTTTTTTCTTAAAGTTTTCTTCCAACATATTCTAACCCTTCTTTACCTAACATTAAAGTTGTTCCTAGTAAAGTTAAAAATAAAGGTAAAAACAATAAAACCCAAGCTAATGTTTTTTGTCCACTGTTACATAAAGTATTAATAACAACACCCCAAATAACAGAAACTGTTACGTTCATAATTAAACTAATTAAAATATTTAATTTATTGCTTTCAATAAATTTCATTGATCGATTTGTATATACATTGTGTAAATGATATAAAATACTAAATACAGTTACTAAAATGTAAATTTGCACTTGTGCACAGAAAGAAGAGAATTTTGCCATGTTCCTATATATATATTATAAAATAAAAAAATTTTAATAAAATTATATATAAAAAATTATATATAAAAAATTATATATAAAAAAAATAACATAATATAAATTAAATTAAATTATGTTAAAAATAAATTTAAATGGAAATATTGAAGAAATAAAAGCAAAAAATTACAAACAATATATTAAAACAAACAATTTAGAAGAAATATATTATTGGCATTATAAAGATTTTAAAATTATATCATATATAAATATAAATTTAAATACATCTTTAGTAAATAAACATAAATTACCACCACTTGGAATATCTAATTTATTAGAAGAATCATCTCATAAATTTCATATTTATAGTGATATATATATTTTTAAATGTAAAAAAAATAAATATTATGTATTAAAAGAACAAGAATATTATGATTTTTATAGTTTACAATCAAGTGAATATGAAAGTGATGAAGATACTGAACAAATAGAAAAAAAGGAAGAAGAAAATGTTGACATAAAAAAAACATCTATAAATATAGACATTTATACAAATACAGATACAGATACAACTTTAAATAATATAGAATTAGATACAGATTTAAATAATTACATACAATTTAAATAATTATTGTTTTACACTTTTAGTTCTTGTTAACAAACAATCACCATCTTCTTCATCACTACTTTCTTCTATTTTTTTTGATTTTACTTTTTCTAGTTTAGGCAAATTTGTCTTTAAACTTTGATATTCTTTACATTTTACAAATTCTATTACATGTTCTACTTCTGTCATTTTTTCATAACCCTTTTCTAATGCTTGTTCTTCCATATGTGTTTTAGAAACCAAACACATATTCATAGCAATTATATGCACATGTAAATATTTAATACTTGCAGAATCTCCTACGTGTAGGAAACACTTTACATTTTGATTTATTTCATCAACAACACTATTAACCCCTTCTCGTTGACATTTTTCGAATGTAGATTGTGAGTCTCCTTCCTCAAAATCATCAATTGTAAGTTTTGTGCTTACAGTAGATCCATTTTGTAGTGCTATAGTGTCATCTTGTTTCATTGCCCATCTTAAAGAACCAACCATTGTATCTGGTCCATTTAGTAGTGCATAAAATGCTTGTTTTCCTACTTTTTGGAGTTCATTTAAAAGATCTTCATCGCTTTCTGATAAAGTAACTGCATTGTATTTCCTGATATTTGTAGGAATTACAAGCAAATGACCCCAAGAAGTAGCACATCCTTGTGGATTTGTTCCATCTGGATTACAAACACTTTCTTTGTAATAATTCATATTGTTTGGAGTATTTTCTTTGTTTCCACCTGGCATAAATACTTTACATGCATAAGGACCTTTTGTTTCCATAATAAGAGTTCCTCCATCACTTATATTTTTTATTTTCATTCTTTCATTTTGAGTGGTTTCTTGTAATTCATTCTGAAATACTGGCATTCCTTTATGATCTCCTCCTGGAATAACTCCATTGGGTACACTTTGCCCACTGTTATAAATCATAGTATCATTTTCTTCACTTTCCCATAACTCAACACAATAAGCTTTTTCTTTATCAGTATAATGTTTAGCGGCTTGTTTGATAAAGTTTGTTTTAGATTGTGCAGACATTCCATTTCCCATATTTACTTGTAAGTTTGTAAGTTTGTTTAAATTGTTTAAAATAATGTATAATGTTGTTTTTATAGTTGATTAATTTATTATATCGTTTTCAAATTAATTTTAATATTGTTTATTTATAATATGAAAAATAAATATTTTGTATTATCTAAAAAAGTAAATTTAAATATGTATAATAAATATAAAAAAATATTAACAGATGTTATGTTTATATCAGACACATATCCAGATATATCAAATGACGACATTATTTATTATCCGGATAATCAAAATTTAATCAACTTAGGATATTGTAATATGCACTCTCATATAAAAATTTCAAGTTGGGATAAAGTTTTTTATTTTTTTAAAAATATAACTTTAAAAGACGATACATATTATTGGATAATAGAAGATGATGTATTTATAAACAAAAATAAATTCGATGATTTTGTATATACATTAAATAATTTTAATTATGATTTATTATCGTTTGGATGGATAAACAAGTTTCATGATAAATGGGCGTGGTATAATAAGTATAAAAAGATAGTTTTTGATAATTTTTTAGAAAAAAACAGAATGATAAGTATAAATCAAATTATTAGAATATCTAAAAATATGATAAATGAAATTATAAATTTAAAAAATAAAATAAATAAATTTTTATTTCATGAAATTTTAATTTATTCTGTTTGTAAACAATCTAATTTAACATATAAGCAAATAAAAAATGATGAAATATTTATAACTGCTTTAGAAAAAAATTCTATATTTAATAAAAAAAATATACAAAAAAAAATAGAATTTGCTAATAAAAATTCTATTTTAATTCATCCATTTAAATATTGGTATAATATTTAATAATCATCATAATTTTTAAGTTTAGGTTTTTTTCCTTTATAAATTATTTTTTCTACAATTTTTTCTTTTATAATCGTTTTAGGTTTTATATTTAATAATTCTTCTATTTTCGTTTTTTGTATATTATTTAGTTTCTTGTAATTTTTTAATAAAGTTTGTAAAAATATAAAATAATTATCTGTATCTGTTAAACTACTTAATATATGATCTGCTTGTCCTATATAATAAGATTTAGATTTATTAGGTTCTACATTTATTTCATAACTTAATTCTGTTGAAAACATATCATTTATTAAATCCATATTTGAATCCATTTTAAAATAACTTTAGTTTAATATATATTTTAAATTTTATATTAAAATTTAAATTTTAAATTTTTTCTATCTTTTATATTTTTTAATTTAGATCGTTTTACTAAGTGCTCAAAATATTGTTTACTTAATTTAAATATTTTTGGTTTTAAATAATTGGCTAATTAGTAGTAAATTCATATTATATTTATATATTATATTTTCATATTATCAAAATAAATAAACATATTTTCATTTATTTGATTTTTAATAATATCGGGTACAACAAATACGTCTTCCCCTTTACCTACATTACCATAATACCAATATTTATTTCCACTAATTAATTTATATTCAAAAAATAAATTATAATTTTCATATTGTTTATTAAAAATATCTTTATTTTTATAAGTATTTTTAGAAAAAATATAAGGTGTTATGTGTTCTGTTATATCTATTTTTTCTGTATCTTTACTCCACATATAAGTTTTTAATAATTCCATATTTATTTTATATTTATTTTATATTCTTTAAATAAAAAAAAATAATATATATATATATATTATGCTAAAAAAAACATTAAAAAAAAATAAAAAATTAATAAAGGGTGGGACACCTCCTAAATATGATGGTAATATATATAATTATATGGGCACTAAGTTTGGACATAAAAATAAAAATAAATTAAAAGCAGAATATAAAAATGCAAAAAAAAATACCCTTAAATATGAAGAATTAAACAAATGGAAAAAACTCCAAAAAGAAAAATTTAATATTAGTGATAAACCTCAACCTGAACCTCAACTTGATTTATCGTTTAGTGCTATGCCTTCCCCTCATCCCAATTCTGTTGAAGCAATGCGTAGAAAACAACTCGCTAATCGACCAACGGTAGATCCAAATA
>Ga0257126_1003191_pt1 | contig 10437 bp, 6 predicted proteins | sample SI060_120mmetaG_FD_190151 | JGI IMG/M metagenome (GOLD analysis project Ga0257126, IMG submission 190151) | Marine microbial communities from Saanich Inlet, British Columbia, Canada - SI060_120m | ecosystem: Environmental > Aquatic > Marine > Inlet | place: Canada: British Columbia | collected... | reverse complement strand
ACCACCTCACCGGCACGCCCGGAGTACGCCCGTTTATAATCATCGATTTGCCGAGCATTGGCCCGGTGGCGGATGGACCCAAGTTTTGACGAGAAAGCGATCAGAGGCCCGGCACCTAACAAACCTGTTGTGAAGCGCATGAAACCAAACCTTGCCAACATGCTGATCATAAACGCGAGTTTGAATGGACCGGGCGCACCGGGGCCATGGCCAACGGCTAAGCTTTTGACGCGATGTTTATGGTTGAGTACATAGGCGAGCGCTGCGCCCATTCCGACATCAGGCGCGACCAGATGAATATTTTGCAGGTCAAGCTCATCAAAGATCGCAGCCAGATGAGCGCCCTGAGCGTTGGGCGACATGTCCTTGCGGTCACCTTCAGAGGCACCAAACCCCGGAAGGTCGATAGCAATGACCCGACATTTCTCTGTCAGGGCTTCCCAGCAACCGGTAAAGCTCAGGATGCTTTCCGGGAATGGGCTGAGTAATACCACGAGTGGCGCATCAATTGGCCCGGCTTCAGCAAGGCGAATATTGCGGCCCGCTATTGTCCGGGTTTCAGTTGGAATAGCGACATCCGGCGTTTCAAACGATTCCGCGGACTTTCGCGCGGCTTTAACTTTTCCCCACTCGGGTGATATCAATAGAAGCGAGGTTGCGTTGAGTTGATCGTAGAAATTAAGTTTTTTCATATTACGTCTCTATCAAAGTGGTTAGCACCCAGTTGCCCTGTGGGTTCTCCGATGTGCACTGGCGGCAGCGAAGCTTTATGGCCGCTCAGACCGTGTCGCTATGCTGGGTAAAATGGTGAAAATAGACCGTGCTAGCAGTACCCCGTCACTTTTAGGCTCGGCATCGGCGTTTCGTTGTGCTCAAGGTTGTGCGAGCCTTGAGGTCAGATTGCGCCAAGAACCTTACTGATATTCTTTCGGAACTTGTCACCAAAAGGCGGGCGCGCCCCTACAATGGGTAAAACATCAATCATAGTTTGACTGTAAATCGCGCGGGCGTGACTCAGGCTTCGAAAGCCTTCTGGGCCGTGATAGGCACCCATGCCCGAAGCACCAAAACCACCAAACGGCAGGTCCTCTTGCACGTAGTGCAGCGTAATATCATTGATACAAACACCACCACTTTGAACGTGGTTGAGTAAGTATTCTTGCTCACGTTTATCTTTGCCGAAGTAATACAGAGCAAGCGGGTTTCGGCGGGGTTCAATCATATCTGGCACTTCTGCTACATCAGAATAGGTCATCACGGGAAGGATTGGGCCGAATATTTCTTCCTGCATAACCAACATGTCGTCATTGACGTTTTGAAGAATGTGCAAAGGCATGCGTCGATTGCCAGCAGACGCACGCGTTTGATTAGCACCAACAATTGTGAGTTTTGCACCCTTAGCAACCGCATCATCAAGGTAGCTCTGCAACCTAGCGAAGTGCCTTTCGTTGATAATACCCGCGTAATCCTCATTTTCGGTGATGTTCGGATACATTGCCTGTACCTCCTGAACCACACGCGCTATAAGTTGCTCTTCGAGTTCATTCGGCACGATAACGTAGTCTGGCGACAAACATAATTGACCCCCATTTAAAAGCTTACCGAACGTCAGGCGGGTTCCGGCCAGATCAAGCTTTGCGCTACGCCCAATGACGACAGGTGACTTACCGCCAAGTTCAAGCGTCACGGGAACTAGGTTTTTCGAGGCTGATTGCATTACCTTTGCACCGATATTAGTGGAACCGGTAAACAGAAGGTGATCGAAAGGCAGTTCCGCAAATTTCTGACTAATCTCTGCGCCGCCGGTGACAACCGCGACTTCATCTTCTGGGAAATATTTGGGGACAATCTCGGCGAACAATGCCGCGGTTTCTGGAACGAACTCAGAAGGCTTCAGTATCGCGCGGTTGCCGGCAGCCAGCGCACTGGTTAGAGGCGCAACCGTCAGGCCGAAGGGCAGGTTCCAAGGCGAAATGATGCCCACAACGCCTTTGGGGTAATGCCTAACCTGGCTCTTTCCTCCTAAGAAGTTCATCGGCTTATTGGTTTTTCGTTTTTCTGGTTTCATCCACGCTTTCAAATGCTTCATTGAATAGTCGATCGCTTCGACCTTCGATGCGAATTCTGAGAACAAACTAAACTCATAGGATCGTGCGCCACCAAATTCGCGTTTGGTCGTTTTTGCAAACTCTGTTTTATTTTCAACAATCAGCGCCTTGAGCCGCTTTAGACGGTCAATGCGGGTTGCGTAGGTGACCTCACCCTCAGCACGGAACTGGCTTCTTTGGCGTTCGACTAACGCGTTTAAGTTCTGACCTGTCAATTCAGTGATGTTGTTTTGTTCTGCAATGCTCATAGCGTCTCTCTTAAATTGCGCTGGGGTTCAGCGGGTTAGAAATTTTGGGGGTGGGGTTCGATTCGCCGCTAGACACCCGTTTCTGCACGGATGCCTTCGATGATGCGAACAGCGTTTTTAACGAAGAGCGGCTCAGACGCAAAACTAGCAATTAGCGCTTGAACGTCTTTAGGCAGTGCTTCTTTATCTAATGCCGGGCCTTGGTCCGCTCGTGTTGCGCCAATCAGGAGAACGCCCATCGTTTTGACAACCTCTATTGCTTGCGCATCATTTAAGTTGAGTGACGTAGATGTGTACGCTGCAACAGTCTCCACCTGGTGTTTAAACACTTGTTTCGACTTGATTAGGCGAGGGATTGAAACATTGTGTTCAATCACATGTTCGAGCCGAATAAGCAGCGGTATAAAGGCACCGTCCGCCTGGGCCGTCGTAAAAAGCGTCTGAGCATAGGCTTTGCTCGTCATACCATCCGATAAATGATTGATAAAGACTTGGCTCCATCTAATCAGGCTTTGCTCATAAAGGGTTAGAAAAAGTTCCTCCCTGGTTTTGAAGTAAAGATAGAGCGTGCCTTTGACCAACCCGGTTTTTTTGGCGAGTTGCGTCATAGAGAATGCCTCAAAGCCAACTTCAAGAAAGTACGTCTCGGCGGCTGTCAGGACTGCTTGCCGCCGTAGCGCCTTTTGTTCATCGCTTCTTGCTCTTTGGTTAATCGCAACGACTGAAAGCACGGGTGTCTCCATATAGGGTTTTATGTGATTGCTCGGCCAGGGGTTGGTTATTGCGTCCCAGACAATAAATGACCACTAGTTATTTACATAACTGACCGGGAGTCATTACAAGTGTTTTCTGTTTTAAGCCCACTTAATAATTGAGATCGGCAAATTTTTTGAGGATGTCGGTGCAGTTTTCGGGGATAAAAGATAATGGGCCGCTTCACTAAGACCCAGATGCCGACTATCCAACACGGTTCCGATCATTGCGCTTTCTTGTCTAGCAAGGCGCTTACCGCGTCGATCATTATTGGATTCTTTGACGCTTTTTCAATTGACCTTAAACCAATGAAAAGACACCAAGTGTCATACTAGCCGCGACCCTAAAGGCGTTGGAATCGGGTTTCGAGGGCTACTTTAGGCCGTGACCATGTTGAAGGATTTAATCTGATCTTGAATATGCCGGGTTTGATAAGTCGTTCTAAACCCAACTTGAACAGTTCACAAAGGTGCTGTTTGGGTATCAATTGATGTCTGTTGGGCTTGGTCTGGTGTCAGCGCAATGTCTTTTTAATATCCATAGGATTGGGATAGTCCACACCAAGCTCTGCGTCTTTGGCATTTAATCTAGTTCGGGACCTTGGTTTAGAGGAACAAGGATGGCAGGACACAAGCCTCGTACAGCATTCGAGACAAAGAGGCTCTCGGCTTCGTACAGATTTTCTAGCTTCAGAACCCTTTCTTTTGCTACGCCTAGTGCTAAGAGATGTTCTCGATAAACGCCAGGCAATAAGCCCGAGGGTAGCGCGGGCGTGTACAGTACGCCCTGTATTTTGAGATACAGGTTGAAGATGGTTGTTTCCGTGATCTCTTTGTCCTCATTCCAGAGAATTACATCGTCGATATCGAGCCGAGCACCGCGGTTCTGATCATAGATCGTTCTCTGGGTTGTTTTGGTTCGCAGACGGAAATCCTCTCGGTTGATTGGCGCATCCGCAAGACCTAAGCGGAACACGGATTTGATGGGTGGGAAACTACTTGATTCGAGGTTTAGCGTGCCCGAGCGGTCTGCTAGTAAGCGTAATTTCATGTTTTTTGTGGCAGAAAAGCGCTGAACAGTTTCCTTGGCCTGGATAGGGTCTAAAGGGTAAGCATGGGTGTTTGCTGCAGCAATTAATCTATCTATATGGCGGTCCAATAAAAGGACACCTTCACTTGGATCATATTTCATTGTTTCAAGCAGCGCCGGGCTTACGCCGTTTAGGAGCCTCGATTTATCAAGTGACTCTTGCCATTCCGAGATTGGCGCTGAATCCCAAACAATTCCACCGCCGATACCATAGCTTGCCGAACGGGTATCAGTCTCCATGACAAGGGTTCGAATTGCGACACTAAAGCGCATTGAACGATCGGGTTTGAGAACGCCAATGCAACCGGTATAAACACCTCGCGCGTTATCTTCTAGATCATTGATGATCTCCATCGTTCGCTTTTTTGGTGCGCCGGTGATCGAGGCGCAAGGGAACAAGGTGGTTAAAATATCAGAGAACCCGGCCTTTGTTGTTCCGGTAACGCTGGAGGTTTGTTGCCAAACGGTAGGTAAACACTCAATGGCGAATAAGTTTGCAGCGGTGATCGTGCCGGGCTGACAAATTTTCCCGAGATCGTTACGAATCATGTCGACGATCATAATGTTTTCAGAGCGATCTTTTTCTGAGTTTTCTAACGCATGCTTATTCGCAAGGTCTTCTTGGGCATCAGAGGCTCTGGGCGCGGTGCCTTTCATCGGCTGGGTCGTAATTTGATTTCCATCTAAACAGAAGAACAATTCTGGTGATACCGAGGCAATCGCGAGATCGTCTAGATGAATAAAGGCAGCATATGCAGTAGGTTGCGCATCATATAGGGTCGCAAAAAGGTCAAGCGGCTCGCCCTCGTAGGTGCCTTGAAGGGTGTGGGTTAAATTGACTTGATAGCTCTCTCCATTTGCTAGGAGTGTTTTTATGGTCTGTATTTTTTGTGTGTATTGCTCGCAGGACGTACTTGGACGGAGCCATGCGGCGCTTGCCTTTCGCGAAGGGAGAGTCGTCATACGCTGACAGGACTTGAAGATGCCAAAGACTGCCAGGGGCCGCGCACTAGGATGCACTGCCAAGCTTGCATCCAATGCCGATGCCGCTTCATAAGCGACATACCCAACGCATTGTGAGCCTTGCTGGGTCGCCATTTCGACTTGATCTAGAACTGATCGCACCTCCTCAGGCTTGGTTGCAATCAAGACAGCCAGAGGGTTGTCAAAAAATTCCCAACCGGTATTCGCTTGGTCTCTGATAAAACATTGCATGAGTCCGCCTACGTTTCACAATTGAAGTTCTGCTGGGTCGTGGGCCGATTAGCCGTCCTATTTGCAGTGGTATGATAAACAATAATCTGAAATCTCAGTAGCGGTGCCAGCCGCGTTAATTAATAGTTTCTGGGCGCACGCGGCATGACGAGAACTGCGGCGGGTATCGAACCATAACAAAGAGGCTTAAGAATTGAGTATCACGCGTATTGATGGTGTTAATCGAGAAAACGGGTCGTGCATGAGCTTACAAGGCGGTGGATGTTTGTAAAGAAGGCCGGGCTTCAGCATCATTCTTAAGCGTATCTCATGAGCCAATTGAAAGCGTGACGGTAAGGGCTTCAATGAAACGGGTGGCCTGCTGAGGCAAGCTATTCTTGCTATGAGTTCAAGCCATAACCTGCGTGCTTTTAAGCCAGCAAACCGGTAGGTTAAATAACTGTTCTCGCCTGTCTTTTAAAGTTGGAATCTGCCGGTGCCGCCTCGACCCTCATCTAATCCTTCGCAATTCATCCAGCAAGCACCGGTTTTGCAAGTCCGCCGCGTTGTAGAAACCGTGAATTTTTATCGAGACCGACTAGGGTTTAACTGTGACTACCAAACAAAAACCTACGGTGTGGTTTGGCGGGACAATGCAGCACTGCATTTCATACAAGGCGAGACGACTCAGTCTGGCGTAAAACACTTTTTCTGGTTGATCGATGTGAACAAGTATTATGACGAAGTCGTTAATAAAAACGTAAAGATCACCCATGAGATCGGCGACAGAGATTACGGCGTTCGCGACTTTGGTGTTGCAGATAACAATGGCTTTACCCTGATTTTTGGTCAGGATGTTGATTGAGCTCGAAGCGAGATGGGTGCCGTAAAGATGCGCCTCGGCTTGATTGAAGTGCCCAAAATAATGGTTTGTCTGCGCTCCGTTTAGGGTGACGCTAACCAACGGGAATATTGGCAGTTTCCTCAGACTTGCTGACCGCCCATGATCAGCGGTTGAGGATTAGGTCCCGTAAGCCAGTGCTCGAGAGTATTTCAATCCAGTAGCCATCTGGATCCTTGATAAAGGCGAGGCCCTTCATGCTGCCATCATCCGGGCGTTTGACGAAGTCAACGCCGAGGGTGTCGAATCGCTCGCAGGCTTTGTAAACATCGGGTACAGAAATACCGATGTGGCCGAATCCTCGGGGTTCGTCATTACCGTTGTGGTAGCGGGCGGTGTCATCTGCTTCGGTTCCCCAGTTGTGGGTGAGCTCGAGCAAACCGGTCTGGTCAAAAATCCATTTTGCCCGCTCGGCCTGATCGGTTGGAATCGAACTGCTTGGATAACCCATAAAATACAGAGTGAACGACATCTCAGGGAAGTCGAACTGATCCAGCAATGTCATGCCCAGCACGTCTTGATAAAAGGCGAGAGATTGCTTTGGATTGGTGATCCGCAGCATGGTTTGGTTCATGATGAAATCGCGGGTCGGGTTCATTAAAGAGATGCTCCAAAATAGGGGGTCAGGTCGCCATTGTGACCGCTTTTGTAGCATTCAAGCTAGCGAAACTGGGCGCGTAGGCAACAAACCAATTGCTGATGTTCCTCTGACCTGAAAGCCTAGCTCGCTAATTCTGGCTCGCATCATTGAGGGGTTCCTTAGGACGTACAACGACTGCCTAATGGATGGCTCGCAGGCAGATGTCTTCCAGAGTCTTGTTTTCAAGCACTTGTGTGTTTTGACCTGAGGTGAAAGAGGCCGCTCGCTCGGTCATGCTTTGAGCCTTCGTGACGTAAAAGGCAGTTTTTTTGCTTGCGGCAGCCAGTATGGCGTTGACTTGGTGAGTTACGTTACGTGTCTTCACAATCGGTATGGCTCATGGGAAGCATCTATAAAACCCCCTAGCCTGCAGTCCTGCACCTTAAAAGTGTTTGAAGGATAAGCGGATTGAAAAAACGAACTAATTATGCTGACGACAGACCTAACCGGTCATCCCTCGAGGGTTACATTGCCCTTGTAAATGTACCGGATTTAAGCGGTGGCGCAGATGTGCGCTGTGTGCTTTTTTAGCATTGACCGATTAAAGAACCGACTGGATTAATCTCCATGGGTAAAAACAGTTTTGTCATTGTTGACGGTTTTTAAAACCTTCATGTTCTTGATGTTAGTGGCCTCGACGGTTAGTGGGTCCGCGTCCAAGACCACGAAATCCGCCTGCTTGCCCACCTCCAACGAACCTTTGATCGATTCTTCGAAATGCTGGTAGGCGGCCCAAATTGTCAAAGCCTTCAAGGCGTCCATCGGAGAAAGTCGATGTTCGGCTCCAAGGACCTTGCCTGTCCTCGTGGTCCGGTTTACGGCACTATCAATAATGCGCATTGAGTTTGGGAAGGTTACCGGGGCGTCTGAATGAATGCTAAAGCGCATAGCCTGATCAATCATCCAGCCGGTCGGTGAAATGTTATTTGCCCTTTCTGGGCCCGTCACAGAATCGCGGTGCCAATCTCCCCAATAAAAGGTGTGCATGGGATAGAGCGCCGGGAAAATGCCGAGATCTTTCAGGCTGTTAATTTGATCCTTCCGAGTAAATTGGCCATGAATCATCACCGTGCGATGATCTCGATTTTTAAGGTTGGATTGGGCGCGTTTGAGCAGCCTGATCAATTGATCGATGGCAGCATCCCCATTAGTGTGCACCAGTAACTGCCAATTGTTGGCGAAGGCTAAGGACATCCACTCAAGGGCTTCTTCATCCGTAAACGCGGGGTACCCTGAATATTCTGGTGGTTGCCCGCTCGGCGGCACCAGGTAGGGCTTTGTGAACCAAGCTGTCTTACCTTGCGGCGATCCGTCGAATGTCAGCTTGACGCCACCGATCCTAAAGCCGTTCAGGTACTCTTTAGAGATTTTTCGGTCCTTGAGTAACGTCTCTCTGCCGATCGCTGCAATGTCAGGGTACGAAATAATGTCGATATCAAACCCATGAGACGCGGCAATCTGCGGCAGTATATTGAGTGTTTCAAGATCTGTTTTTCCTTCTTGCACGGTTGTAAAGCCGTTAGAAAGGTAAGCGTGTTCGCCTGCTTTATATAAAGTAACCAAATCTGGCGTACTGAAATCTGGGATTAATCGGAAAAATATCATGAAGTGCGCATTTTCTTGCATCACCCCGTTGGGCGTCTTGCCATCGCTTTCACGTTCGATGACGCCGCCTGCAGGGTCTGGTGTCTCGGCGGTAATGCCCATGATTTCAAGTGCTTTTGAATTGTACGCTCCGATGTGCCCGGATTGGTGCATGACAACAATCGGGATTTCGGTCGAGACGGCATCTAAGTCATGTCGATTGGGGTGTCGCTGTTCAACGAGTTGAGAATCGTCATAGTTAAAGCCGATTGCGACCTTATAGTCGTTAGCAATCGGGGAGGTTGCTATAAAGTGCCTGATTTCAGCCTGCAACTCGGCGATGGTATTTACGGGTCCATCGGGCGCGGGTAATAAATTAGCGACCATAGCTTGGGTGCCAACGCCTGCGAAATGGCTATGGGCGTCAATAAAACCAGGTACGACGGTTGCACCAGCTAAATCGACGATCTTTGTTAACGGGCCTTTTAGTCTTAAGAGCGTTTCGCTGTCGCCAACGCCCGAAATAAGACCCTCTTTAGTCGCCAGCGCCTGAGCGAACGGCTGAGCTTCATTGACGGTGATGATATTGCCATGAATGTAAATAGTATCAGGATGATCGTTGATTTCTTGGGCGCAGGCCGTGGCCAACGAGATAAGGGTCCCGTACAAAAAAGCCCGGAGAATAATGTGCATGCTGAACTCCTAAGACGCATAAAAGTTTAAGGGTGTGGGCGTTGTCACCAACGCTGTACATTATCAATTCAGAACCCCAAAAAACATTGCCTTGATACCGGGGTGTTTTATGTTGCGTTACTCGCGATGGCTTCTGTTTCTGGCAGAGGGTCAGCGCCTCAAAAAGCGCCCGCTAACGGGATCTTTTTGAGGGAAATAGTGAGCATACATCATTGCCACGTTTTGGATGTCTCCTTGAGAAAACTGGCGCGAGCTTGGGTTGTACCGTGGCCTGTCAGCAGCTCTTTTTGGTTTTTATGGCGGCCCGTTGGATTCAGATCAAGATATGGTGGCGAATAGTCGTTGTTGCTTTTCTTAGTTGAAGTGCAGCAAGGATTCATTCTTAAAGCCGAGTAACCAAAAGGTGCAATGGTAGATTCTGTGTGATTAAGCCATAAAGCCTAGCCGCACTGGGTCGAGGCTCGATCGTTATTGGGTCAGGTTGTTTTGTGCCGCGAGATCAGTCATTGATTCTTGACCCGGAGCCTCAAACAGGAGCTACCCTTTCAAGCTTCGGCGATCTGGGCTCTGGCAGCGATTCGTAAAGAAGGTTTTTGAGTTCTTGCTGCGTCTCGCGGTGCTTAGGGTGATCCCAAAGGTTTGCGATCTGATCTGGGTCGTCATTTAAGTTATAGAGCTCGCCCTCGCTGCCATCATATAGATGGCTCGGCTCATAGCAGGTGATCAGCCAGCCATCCTTGTGACACAGGCTCTTAAGGTGCATGTCGATTGGGCCATGTTCTGAATCCCATTCGGTGAGCTGGAACTGCCGGTCCTGCACGTTGGCCTCATCGTTGGTTGTCGGCATCGAGGCGCCCTCGCAATAATCGGGTGGGGCGATACCTGCGATCTGGCAAAAGGTTTTGGCCAGGTCGACGTGCCCGACAGGCGCTTGGATCGTTGCGGGGGTGAGATTAGCGTTTTTAGCGGGCTGCCAAATCATTGGCAAACGCATAAGGGCATCAACATGATAGGGGCCCTTAAACATCAAGCCGAAATCACCCTGTAATTCGCCGTGGTCGGTGGTAAAGAAAATATCGGTTTGATCGATCAGGTTGTTTGTGGTTAACCAGGCGACAACCCGGCCCACTGCATCATCAATAAGCTCGTTTTCAATGTGGGTATAAGCGTTGATTTCCCGGATCTGATCGGGGGTTAGACTTGCCGGAACAAAATCCCTTGGCGATT
>Ga0257126_1003182_pt1 | contig 10453 bp, 9 predicted proteins | sample SI060_120mmetaG_FD_190151 | JGI IMG/M metagenome (GOLD analysis project Ga0257126, IMG submission 190151) | Marine microbial communities from Saanich Inlet, British Columbia, Canada - SI060_120m | ecosystem: Environmental > Aquatic > Marine > Inlet | place: Canada: British Columbia | collected... | reverse complement strand
AAAGATTATTCGGCATGTCATGTAATTGATGTTGCAAATAATGTACAAGTTGCGGAATATAAAGGACAATTAGGTACAAAAGAATATGGTCATTTATTAGTAGGGCTAGCCACAGAATATAATGAAGCAATGTTAGTAATAGAAAATGCTAATATAGGATGGGCAACTATACAAGTTGCTTTAGATAGACAATATCCTAATCTTTATTATTCACAAAAGAGTGACTCCCTAACATCTAATTCGTATTTTGATAAATACCAAGATCATTCCAAAATGGTAGCGGGTTTTACAATGTCTTCTAGAACAAGGCCTATGATAATAGGTAAATTCCAAGAATATATTAGCGACAAAGGAGTAACAATACAATCAAAAAGGTTAATAGAAGAAATGAAAACCTTTATATGGAGAAATAATAGAGCAGAAGCTCAAAGCGGGTATAATGATGATTTAGTAATGTCATTTGGTATCGGAATGTATATCAGAGATACAGCTCTAAAATTAAGACAACAGGGATTACAGGCAACTAAAAATGCTTTAGGTAATATGTCTGTAGATAGGACTTCGTATCAAGGGGGATATGGTTTCTCACAAGGTTCAGATAACCCTTATCACATGAATACACCAGATGGTAAGGAAAACATTAAATGGCTCCTTTAATAATATTTATAATAATAATAACATACTATGGCTGATAAAAGCGTATTTTCAAGATTAAAAAGATTATTTTCTACTGATGTAGTAATAAGAAATGTAGGTGGAAATCAAATAAAAGTAATTGATAGTGCTAAAATACAATCTACAGGTGAGTTAGAAACTAACTCATTAATGGATAGATATAATAGGGTTTTTTCTACAAGCCCTTCTTCTTTGTATGGTGCTCAATTCAATATGAATTATCAATATTTAAGACCTCAATTATATTCTGAATATGATTTAATGGATAATGATGCTATTATAGCATCTGCTCTTGATGTTTTAGCAGATGAATCAACTTTAAAAAATGATATGGGTGAAGTACTTCAAATTAGAAGTGCTAATGAAGATATACAAAAAATACTTTATAATTTATTTTATGATGTGTTAAATGTTGAATTTAATCTATGGATGTGGGTTCGACAAATGTGTAAATATGGTGATTTTTTCCTAAAATTGGAAATTGCTGAAAAATATGGGGTTTATAATGTAATTCCTTATACGGCATATCATATAGAAAGACAAGAAGGTTATAACCCACAAAATCCTTCCGCTATTAGATTTAGATACGCCCCTGATGGAATGGATAATCTAAGTTCAGGTATGTATCCTGTACCAGGTTCAACTGCAGGAAATTTAAATGATGAGCAAGGTATTTTCTTTGACAATTATGAAATGGCTCACTTTAGATTACTTTCAGATGTAAATTATCTACCTTATGGAAGAGCTTATATTGAACCCGCTCGAAAATTATATAAACAATATGTTTTAATGGAAGATGCAATGTTAATACATAGAATTGCTCGTGCCCCTGAAAAACGTATCTTTTATATGAATGTTGGGTCTATACCTCCTAATGAAATAGATGCATTTATGCAAAAAACAATTGGTAATTTAAAACGCACCCCATTCCAGGATAATAAAACAGGTGAATATAACTTAAAGTATAATATGCAAAATATGCTTGAAGATTTCTATATTCCTGTTCGTGGTAATGACCAAACAACAAAAATAGAAACAACCCCGGGATTACAATATGATGGGATTGCTGATGTTGAATATTTAAGAGGTAAATTATTTGCAGCACTTAAAATTCCAAAAGCATTTTTAGGATATGAAGAAGGAGTTGAGGGTAAAGCTACATTAGCACAACAAGATATTAGATTTGCACGTACAATTGAAAGAATACAAAGAATACTAGTATCTGAACTGAATAAAATTGCACTAGTTCATTTGTATACCCAAGGATATACTGATGAAACATTAACTAATTTTACTTTAGAAATGTCTAGTCCATCTATTATACTAGAACAAGAAAAAATTGAGTTACTTAAATCAAAAACAGAACTATCAGGTACAATGTTAGAACAAGGTTTAGTCCCATCAGATTGGATTTATGATAATGTTTATCATTTTAGTGAAGACCAATATGATGAATATAGAGATTTATCTAGACAAGATGCTAAACGTAAATTTAGAATAGCTCAAATTGAAGCAGAAGGTAATGACCCTGTAGAAACTGGTAAATCTTATGGTACACCTCACGATTTAGCTTCACTATATGGTAGTGGAAGAATGTATACAGACCCAGGTGCTGTACCTAAACCAGAAGAATATGCTGCTGACGATCCAAAATTGGGTAGACCAAAGGATACTAATGTAAAACGTAATACACAAGGTGATAATTTTGGTAAAGATAGATTAGGGGTTAAACGTATGAAAGATACAGATAAAAATGATTCTAATTCTATTAAACCTAAATTTAAAGGAGGAAGTCCATTAGCTTTAGAAGGTACTCGGTCTTCATATATGAAAAATTTAGATATGTTTAAGGATTTAGATAAAAAGGTATTGATATTTGAAGAGGATAAAGATGATTCTTCACTTTTAGATGAAAAACAATTAAAGAAGTAAAATACTCCACATATTTATAAATAAATATATTCTTGATGAAAATTAAACACTCAAAATACAAAAATACAGGTATTCTTTTCGAATTACTAGTTCGTCAAATTACCGCTGATACACTTAAGGGTGGTAATTCACCAGCTATAGATATATTAAAAGAATATTTCATAAATACTAGTTTAGGTAAAGAATATAAATTATATGAATCTATACTTAAATCTAAAGTAATTAGTGAAGGTAGAGCTACATTAGTAATTGATACTATATTAGAAGCATCAACTAAATTTAATAGAAAATCCTTAAAAAAACAAAAGTATAATTTAATTAATGAAATAAAAAAACACTACAATTTAGAATCCTTTTTTGGTTCTAAAATAACAAATTATAAGGAGCTAGCTGCTTTATATACTCTAGTAGAAAATGTTAATTCTTCATTTATATCAAACCCAACACAATTAGTAGACAATAAAATAACTTTATTAGAACATTTAACTAAAAAAGAAGTTACTGATAATTCTAAACAAACAGTACTTGAAGAATTTTCAACATATGATAAAGATATAAGAACTTTAACTTATAAAGTATTATTAGAAAAATTTAATAATAAATATGATACTTTAACAGATGGTCAAAAACAAGTCCTTAAAGAATACATTAATTCTGTAGATTCAACCCCAGACTTAAGAAATTTTTATAATGGAAAAATTCTAGAATTAAAATCAACTTTATCTAAAATAACTAAAAATATTAAAGATAAAGCTACTCAAGTAAAAATTACTGAAGTAACTAAATTTTTAAATGAATTAAAGAAAACTGATAAAGTTGGAGATAACAATTTAATCGATCTGTTACGTTATTATCAATTAATAAATGAAATTCAGATAGCAAATGGGATATAAATATAAGATTAAGGAAATAGAGGTAGGAGATACAAAAGTTACTGGGGGTGTTAAATCCGTAGTTACAGATAAAGATCCTGATACGGGTGCTATATCTTGGTCTATAGATTATGTTCCCAATTTATCTAAATTAGTCGAAGATTCCATGGAATTAGCATCTACAGCAAAGGGTGTATACCAAAAAGCTAAAGATGATAAAAAATTCTTAGACATATACGAACAAGCAAAACAATTAAGAAATATAATTCGTACCCATGTTAGAAATAACTACCCAGAGGATTATAAAAAGGCAATTAGAGAAGAAGAAGTAGATGAAGTATCTATGTCGGGTGCCGCAGGTGCTTATAATACCCCATATGCCTTTAAAAAGAAAAAAAAATCTAAATATAAAATGAAAACACCATCTGGTGTGGTGAGTTCTTTAGGTTATACTATGGATGAAGGAGCAATTGGCGATGGTGCTGATCTAGGCCCTGGACCAAAAGCAGGCCCTGATGGGGTTACTGATAATGCTTATACAAAACAATTTAAATATAGATTAGTTCCTAAAAATAAAGATGGTACTTATGTACAAAAAGGAGCGGGGATGATAGTTAAAAAACTTTATTAATATGTATAAACGTAATATAAAGGAAAATGAAGATAAAGCATCTAAATTCCATGAGGAACGTATAGAAGCTTTTGATAAGTTAGAAGCTAGATTTGATGATATTAAAAAATCTATTAAATTAGCTAAAATAGAAACAATAAAATATTACAGAGATAATCCAGAAAGTTTTTCTGTTGTAATAGGCACAGACATGCTAAATGATTACTTTAACGATATAGAAACATTATTACAATAAAACAATTATGAAACACACACCAAATCAATTATTCGAACAACTTTCAAAAGAATTTAGTTCTAAAAAAGACAAAGAATTAATTAACGAAGAATTAGGTCAAGTAGTAACTTTAAAACCTATCAATACTATTGAGGCAAGTGCTAAAGATCCATTTTGGACTAAATTTGAAAACTTCTTAGCTGAGGGTGGAACTTTAGATCCTCTTGTTAATAATGAAGATAAAGTTAAATACAATACAAAAGAACAAGACGAAAAAGTTAAGGCTGATCCTAAATTAAAGTATGAAATGGATAGCAAATTAGCTGGATCATATAAAATATCAGATGGTGTAGAAAATATTGATTCTCATAATTATGACTATGATCCTAAAGTAGAGAATATTAATAATGTTAATGCTCAAGAAGTATTAAGTGGTGTTCAATTAGAAATTAACTATAATAAAGAATTATCTTTAGATGAAGCAATGGAATTAGCTGTTAAAAACTTAGCTAAAGACCCATTACATTATGTAAAAGAAGGACAATTTGGAGTTCAAGGTTTAGGGTATAAAGAAGGAAAACAACAACAGTCTGATGGTGAAACATATGGTGGTAGTGGTTTTAGTTCAAAATTAAAAGATGGAGGTGATTCTATGGTACCTTTAAAAGAAAATATTAAAAAATTAGTTTTAGAAGCATTTGGTACAGTAGTAACTTCAGGTAATCCAAACTCATTAGCAGCACAATCAGGAAATATTATTCGTCAAATGATGGCTGAAAAAGAAGAAGAGAAAAAATTACCTATGGATGAAATGGAAGATGAAGGTACCGCAGTATCTTATTCCGACACTACATCAGAAGCTGCTAAACCTGATTTTATGGATATTGACGGTGATGGAGACAAAAAAGAATCTATGAAAAAAGCTGGTGAAGATAAAAAAGCTAGAAAACCTAAAAAAGAATCGATTGATACTAAATTAGCAGAAATAGGAAAAGAAGCTGAAAAAGTAAAAATGGAAGCTCAACTAGACTTCTTACATGATCATATTCAAGAAAAAGTAGACAGAGTTAATTCAATTCAAGAAGATGAAAATCTTAGCGAATTAATTGACAAGACGAAAATGAAACAAATGCAGAGAGAAATCAAAGATTTGGAAAGAAAGAAAATGAAAATGGAAAGAATTTACGAAAAATCTTGTGGATCAAAGTATGCTAAAAAAGAAATGGTAGATGAAATGGATGCTGTAAACTTTAATGACAAGAACAACCCAACACAAGGACCAGCAGGTGAACGTGATCCTAAAAAAGTAGGACAATCTACAGGAGATTATAGTGTAAATAAATAATAAAATGAGCAAAAAGCTATTAATAGAAACTCATACTGTAAAAATCTCCCCCTCCCAATTAACTGAAAATGTTAATACTGAGAGTGGAAATCTAATGGTAGAAGGTATTTTAGCTACGGCTGAAGTAAAAAACGGAAATGGTCGTTACTACTCAAAAGGTCTATGGGATAGAGAAATGGACAAATATTCTGAATTAATTGAACAAAGACGTTCAATGGGAGAACTTGACCATCCAGAATCAACTGTTATCAACTTAAAAAATGTATCACATCTTATATCAGAATATTGGTGGGATGGTGATAACTGTATGGGTAAGATAGAAATTCTACCAACACCTTCAGGAAATATTCTTAAAGAACTAATCAAAAGTGGAGTTACAGTAGGTGTATCTTCTCGCGGTATGGGTTCTTTAGAAGATAAAGGTGGAGTAATGGAAGTACAAGATGATTTTGAATTATTATGTTGGGATTTTGTTTCAACACCTTCAAACCCTGGTTCTTATATGCATACCTTAAATGAAGGTAAAAATGTAATTACATATGATTATACAAATGTTAATAAAGTAGTACATGAAATCCTTTGTTCAAAAGGTTCATGCCCTATAACATAAAAATATTTCTTCGGACGCTACCGACGGATTTAAAACATTAAGCGCTCATTTGAGCGCTTTTTGTGTCTTAAAATATTTTTACATACGTATGACCGCAATGTGTCATGAATATCTAGATATGACACCAATATATATTACTCCCTATTACGATTCTTAATAATCGTATTTCACAAAAAAAATTTTGAGATTATGGCAAACAATGATTTGTTAAAAGAAGCAATCGCTGATGCTAAAGCTGTTAAAGAAACTGCTATTGCAAACGCAAAACTTGCTCTTGAAGAAGCATTCACACCACATTTGAAATCTATGCTTTCAGCAAAATTAGAAGAAATGGACAAAGAAGACGTTGACGAAGGATACGACGAAGACGTTAAAGAAGAAATGGACACTAAAGATGATATGAAAGAAGAGAAAGAAGATATGGATGAAGCTAAAGAAGAGCTTGATGAAATTAACCTTGACGAGTTACTTGCTGAACTTGAATTGGATGAAGACGCTCGAACAGACGCTGAAGAAGAAGGCTACAAAGACGGTATGAAGGACGAAAAAGAGGACTTGAAAGAGGACGAACGTACGGATGCTGAGGAAGAAGGCTACTTAGATGGCGAAAAAGACGAGAAAGAAGACATGGAAGACAAAGACGACGAGGAAATTGACCTTGAAGATATGTCAGAAGATGACTTAAAAGGATTCATTGAGGATGTTATTAAAGATTTAGTAGCAGACGGAACAATTGAAGCAGGTGAGGAAGCAATGGAAGATGAAGAAGATGTTGTAGATGTTGAAGATGTTGAAGACGTTGAAGACGTTGAAGATGTTGACATTGATGTAGAAATTGATGAAGCAAAAGTAGAAGATTTAGATGAAATGTCTAAAAAAGAAAAAGCCGAAGGTGATGATCGTAAAAAAGACGACAAAATCGAGGATGAAACTGAAAAAATGAGATTTAAAGAAGCTATTGAAGAAATCGAAGCTCTTAAAGTTGAATTAAATGAAGTTAATCTACTTAATGCTAAATTACTTTATGCAAACAAGATTTTTAAATCTAAAAACCTAACTGAAGATAAAAAAGTTAAAGTGCTTAAGGCATTTGATAAAGTATCTACAGTAAAAGAAGCAAAAGTTGTATTTGATACATTAAATGAAGGAATAGTTTCTAAAACTAAACCAACAATTAATAATATTAAAGGCAGTGCTTCAAAAGCTACAGGAACAATTACTGAAGCTAAAAAACCAATTATTGAAAGCAATGATGTATACAATCGTATGCGTAAACTTGCTGGATTAATTTAAATTATTAAAATAACCCTTAAAAAACTAAAAAAATGAGCTTAAATACTCTATTAGAAAGCGCGAACCCATACCAGTCTTTACAGTCTGACGCGGCTAGATTAGCTAGCAAATGGGAAAAGACAGGTTTATTAGAAGGTTTGAATGGTGCCCACAAAAACAACATGGGTCTTATTCTTGAAAACCAAGCTAAACAACTTGTAGTAGAATCATCACAAACTAGTGGTGGTGTAGGAACAGGTGGTACTTTTGCATCTCAAACTTCTACCAACATTGGTGGACAGTGGGCAGGTGTTGCTTTACCATTAGTACGTAAAGTATTCGGACAAATTGCTGCACAAGAATTTGTATCAGTACAACCAATGAATTTACCTTCTGGACTTGTATTTTTCTTAGATTTCCAATATGGATCTAACAAATCTCCATTTACTGCTGGTGGGTCATTATATGGTGACAAAGGTGGTAATGAGCCTTTTGGTAACACTAACACAGGTGGTCTTTATGGATCAGGTCGTTTTGGATATTCTATTCAAAATACTCAATCCTTAGCATTAACTTCTGTAAGAACAAATGCTTCTTGGGATCAATTTAACTTTAACAGTGATTATTCTGCATCTGTTGCAGCTGGTAATTACCAAAGAATTGCTGTTGATGCTGGTGACCTAGGATTTGCTGATTTCGAAGCTGTTAAAGGATTCCAATTATTTACTGGATCTTTAACTGGTGTTGTACCAACAGGATCTGATGGATCTGTAGCTGGTGTACAAGTATCTGAATTTACAGAATACGATGCAGTAGCTGAAAAAGTATATTTCTATGCTTTAGATACTGCTATTACAGTTAATGCTGTAAATGTAAACTACCAAATCCAACCAACTGATAATAACAGAGGTGATTTTGAAGCAGGTAACCCACATCCAAATGCATTTAACGATGATTCAGGAGCTAACTGTTGCCCAGACCAAGTAATTCCAGAAATCAACATCCAGATGCAATCATCTGCAATTGTTGCTAAAACTAGAAAACTGAAAGCTGTATGGACACCAGAATTTGCACAAGATTTAAATGCATATCATGCACTAGATGCTGAAGCTGAATTAACTTCAATCTTAAGTGAGTACATTTCATTAGAAATTGACTTAGAGATCTTAAGTATGTTAATTGATTCTGCTGCTGCAGGAACTGAAACATGGTCGGTTAAAAATAACCAACAACTTTCAGGAACAGGTGCTGGTATTACAGATACTAATCTTGGATTTTACAATTCTCAAGGACAATGGTTCCAAACATTAGGAACTAAAATTCAGAAATTAAGTAACATCATTCACCAGAAAACTCTACGTGGTGGTGCTAACTTTATGGTTGTTTCTCCAACTGTAGCAACTGTTTTGGAATCTATTCCAGGATTTGCTGCTGACACAGATGGTGATGCTGCTAAAATGAATTATGCCTTTGGTGTACAAAAAGTAGGTAGCTTAAATAGCCGCCAAAAAGTATACAAAAACCCTTACATGACTGCTAACACAATCCTATTAGGATACCGTGGTACTCAGTTCTTGGAAAGTGGTGCTGTATTTGCTCCGTACATCCCGTTAATCATGACTCCACTTGTATACGATCCAGATACGTTCGTACCAAGAAAAGGTCTATTAACTAGATATGCTAAGAAAATGGTTCGTCCAGAATTTTATGGAAAAATCAATGTATCAGGTTTAGATCTTTTGTAGTAGAAGATTAATTAAATCTTAATAAAATTAACCCGGCTTAGGCCGGGTTTTTTTTTACCTTTCATATGTATAATAAAATGCGTTATACACAAACTATATTTATCTCATTATATAGCTATATCAATAATTTACTGTTTTTTAACGTATTTACAACGGTTGCATTCACTGATAACACAACCCCTAATCTAAAGAATTTATGGCAAGTAAACACCATACGGACGATGTATATCGCCCTAAGAGAATTCCAAAAAACCCAATTAAGTTCAAACTCCAACTTAATGAAGAACAAAAAGAAGCTAAAAAATCTATCCTTGAAAATACTATCACTCTCTTAGGTGGAAGTGCTGGTAGTGGAAAGACATTATTAGCATGTAATATAGCATTAGATGGTCTATTACGAAGACAATATGACAAAATTATAATCACTAGACCTACAGTATCAAAAGAAGAAATAGGATTTCTACCTGGTGATTTAAGAGAAAAAATGGATCCTTGGGTTCAACCTATTTACCAAAATTTCTTTGCATTATATGATAAAGTAAAAGTTGAAAAAATGATTGAAGATGGTAAAATAGAAATTGTGCCTGTATCCTTTATGCGAGGTAGAACATTTTTAGATTCAATGATAATTGTTGATGAAGCACAAAATGTTACTCATGAACAAATGGAGATGATTACTTCTCGTATTGGTTTAAGAAGTAAAATGGTGGTGTGTGGTGATGCACAACAAACGGATTTAAAGAAAAAATCAGATTCCGGCTTTAAATTCCTATATTCAGCTGCTAGAAGAATTAAAAATTTAGAAGCAATTACATTAACTACTAACCACAGAAATGAGATTGTAGAAGATTTATTAGAATATTATAAAGAAGCAGTTGATAGAGGTGTAAGTATTACTACTTCTGGTTCATATAATTATAATAATAAAAATTAGTACCATATTTATAATAAAATAAAACAATGGCAATATGTAATCCTACAGGATCATTATCTGTAACTATTAGGGAAGAAATAAGACTTCCTAACGGGAATATGGAGCAATCTATTAACACCGAGATTATTAAAGATGTTAATCAGATAATGAAAAGAACTGATACTATAGCTCCTGCCTTTAGTGGGAGTGGAATTGAAATATTAAGGTTTGTAGACTCTGAAGA
>Ga0257126_1003175_pt1 | contig 10461 bp, 8 predicted proteins | sample SI060_120mmetaG_FD_190151 | JGI IMG/M metagenome (GOLD analysis project Ga0257126, IMG submission 190151) | Marine microbial communities from Saanich Inlet, British Columbia, Canada - SI060_120m | ecosystem: Environmental > Aquatic > Marine > Inlet | place: Canada: British Columbia | collected... | reverse complement strand
ACATTCACAAAGAAATTTTAAAGGAGTAATACCATCACTTCCAAAAAGTATAAAAAAAACAGGTGTTTTTGTAAATGAAGAAGTGCCCATTGTTCTTTCTACAATTAAGAAGTATCAACTTGATTCAGTTCAACTTCATGGCGATGAGTCTGTACCTTATATTCGAGAGTTGAAGAGTCAGTTTTCAAATAAAATTGAGATCATCAAAGTAGTTGGGTTAAAGACTGTAGTTCAATTTGAGCAGTTAATACCGTTTGAAAAAGAAGTAGATTATTTTCTTTTCGACACAAAAGGGAAAAATCGAGGAGGCAATGGAGTAAAGTTTGATTGGTCTATTTTAAAAGGATATCCTTTTACCAAACCCTTTTTTTTAAGTGGTGGAATAGGGCCCAATGATGTGGAATTAGTTAAAAATATTAAAGTAACTGGATTACCAATATATGCTATAGACATCAATAGTAAGTTTGAAGATAAGCCAGGTAAAAAGAATATTAACAAAGTGACAAAATTTAAGAATCAGTTAGATTATGAAATCAAAATTTCACCCAGATAAAAGCGGTTATTTTGGACAATTTGGTGGGGCATTTGTTCCAGAATTATTATTTCCTAATGTAAAAGAATTAGAGGATAATTATATTCAAATTATTGAATCTGAAGAATTTCAACAAGAATACAAGGATTTATTAAAAGATTATGTTGGACGCCCAAGTCCATTGTATTTGGCAAAGCGTCTATCAGAAAAATACGGAGCTTATATTTACTTAAAGCGTGAGGATTTAAATCATACAGGAGCGCATAAAATAAATAATACCATAGGGCAAGTACTGATTGCAAAGAAATTAGGCAAAACAAAAATTATAGCCGAAACAGGAGCTGGACAGCATGGCGTTGCAACGGCAACAGTTTGTGCATTAATGGGGTTAGATTGTACTGTTTTTATGGGAGAAAAAGACATTGTAAGACAAGCACCTAATGTTGCTCGTATGAAAATGTTAGGTGCTACTATAGTTCCTGCAACAAGTGGAAGTAAAACACTAAAAGACGCTACCAATGAAGCTATTAGATATTGGATTCAACATCCAGAAACTTTCTACATGATTGGTTCTGTGGTTGGACCTCATCCTCATCCAGACATGGTTGCTCGCCTACAGGCAGTTATATCAGAAGAAATTCAATGGCAATTAAAAGAAAAAACAGGTAAAACAACACCAGATACTATCATAGCCTGTGTGGGTGGAGGTAGCAATGCTGCAGGAGCTTTTTATCATTTCATGGATAATGAAAATGTAGAGTTGATTGCTGTTGAGGCAGCTGGTCTGGGTGTTCATTCAGGCGAAAGTGCTGCTACATCTCAATTAGGAGAAGTAGGGATTATTCATGGTAGTAAAACAATTTTAATGCAAGATGAGTACGGCCAAATAAAGGAACCGTATTCTATTTCTGCAGGGCTAGATTATCCAGGAGTTGGTCCGTTACACGCATTCTTGTATGAGAGCAAGAGAGCAACGTTTATGAATGCAACAGATAAAGAGGCTTTAGATGCTGCATATGAGTTAACGAAGTTGGAAGGAATAATTCCTGCTTTAGAAACTGCACATGCATTGGCAGTTTTACCTAAATTAACATTTAAAAAAGATCAAGTAGTTGTTGTTAATTTATCTGGAAGAGGAGATAAAGATTTAGAAACATTTATTAAATATTTAGAATAATGAGTATAGAACACATTCAAAAAGAAATTAAAGGTTTAAGACAAGAATTAAAATCACATAGACTTTATCAAGAGTTAGATACTATTGAAGATATAAAGATTTTTACACAGGATCATGTTTTTGCAGTTTGGGATTTTATGTCATTACTGAAAACTCTTCAAAGAGAATTAACATGCGTTTCTATTCCATGGATTCCTAGAAAAAAAGGAAAGCTTACTCAGTTTATTAATGAAATTGCGTTAGCGGAAGAAAGTGATGTAGATCTTTTAGGAGAAACTAAAAGTCATTTCGAAATGTATCTTGAAGCCATGGGAAAAATGGGCTCTAATACTGAAAAAATTGAAATCTTCATGAATGAAATTTACAATAATCGTTCAGTAAGTGAAGCATTAAATGTGGCAAAAGTTCCAAAAGCTGTAAAAAACTTTGTAGAAGTAACTTTTAATACAATTTATAGTAATGATGCTCATAAAGTTGCTTCAGCCTTCACTTTTGGTAGAGAAGATTTAATACCAGATATGTTTGTTCAAATCATTCAACAAACTCAGGATAAAGAATCTTTTAAAGATTTTTTATATTATTTAAATAGACACGTAGAATTAGATGGAGATTCTCATGGTCCTCTTTCATTAGAAATGATCGTTGAAATGTGTGGAGATAATCAACAAAAATGGGATGAAGTTTTAGCTACAGCCAAACAATCGTTACAAGTAAGAATTTCTTTGTGGGATTATATTGCAGATCATATTTCTAAATGCAAACTTATAAAAATTTAGTCGTGAGTTCAATTTATAATTTATTAGAAGAAAAATCAGTAAATAACCTATCAATTTACTTTACTGCAGGTTTTCCTAAACTAGATGATACTGCTAAGGTGATTCAAGAGTTAAGTAATGCTGATGTAGATTTTATTGAAGTGGGTCTTCCATATTCTGATCCTTTGGCTGATGGTCCTACCATTCAGAAAAGTAGTCAAAAGGCATTACAAAATGGAATGAATTTGGATGTGGTTTTTGATCAACTATTAGAAATAAAAGCAACCAATAACACACCATTAGTTTTGATGGGTTATTTGAATCAATTATTAAAGTATGGAGAAGATAAATTTTGTCAAAAAGTAGTTGATTGTGGAATAGATACATTGATTTTACCAGATTTACCAATGGTTGAATATGAAAATCATTATCAATCATTATTTAATTCTTACGGACTCAATAATGTATTTTTAATTACACCACAAACTTCAATAGAGAGAATTTTAAAAATAGATTCATTCACTAAAAGTTTCATTTATATGGTTGCTTCAAGTTCCATTACTGGAGCAAAAGGAGAAATTTCTGAAGATCAATTAGCCTATTTTAAAAGAATCAAATCTATGAATCTGAAAAGTAAATTAATTATAGGTTTTGGAATTTCAGATCATCAAACTTTTTCTAAAGCATGTGAGTATGGAAATGGTGCCATCATCGGTTCTGCCTTTATAGAAAGTTTAGAGAAAAATGGAGTAGAAAAAACAACTGCATTTGTTGAGTCAATTCTGAACTAAAAAACATAGTTGAAGCAGAACATTTTTATTTACTTCGTCCTTTTTATAGAATTAGTTTACACTAAGTAGTCGAATATCAAAAATTAGAACAGAACCACCAGGGATAGTACCCCTTCCAGATTCTCCATATCCTAAATTGTATGGAATTAATAATATTCCGTCGCCACCTTCCTTAAAATATGTAATCCCCTCTGTCCAGCCCTGAATTACCTGATTTAATCCAAAAGAAATACCACTAGAATTACTTTCATCAAAAACAACTCCGTCTAAGAAATACCCTTTATAAGCTACAGTAACATTTGATGTGCTGGTTGGTCTAGTACCGGATCCCTCATTATTTATTACATAATACAATCCTGAGTTACTTCTAGTTGCATTTAAGTTATTGTCCTCAATGTATTGTATGATATCTGCTTCGGTTTCAGGTTCAAAGGTAGAGTCAGTTTTAGGTGAACAAGAGATAAAAAAAAGGAATGATACAATTAAATAGACAGCTCTTTTCATTTTGATGTTTTGATTATTTTAAGCGAATATACTTTGATTATTTTAATAAACCTTTTCTCCATTCACATAAGTAGCTGTTGCTTTAGTCTTAGGTATTTTTGCGGCATCAACGGTCATAATATTTTGATCTAATATTGTAAAATCAGCTAATTTTCCTACTTCTATACTTCCTTTTTCATTTTCTTCAAAATTTGAATAAGCTGCCCAAATAGTCATTCCTTTTAAAGTTTCTTCTCTAGAGAGTCTATTTTCTATTTGAAAACCACTATCAGGGTATCCATCTGTATCTTTTCTTACAGCTGCAGCATAAAATGTTAAAAAAGGATTTACTTGTTCAACAGGAAAATCTGTTCCTAAAGCTACTTTACCGTAAACCTCTAATAAATCCTTATAGGCATAAGCTCCTTTCATTCGTTCTTTTCCAATTCTGTCTTGTGCCCAATACATATCAGAAGTGGCATGGGTTGGCTGTACAGAAGGAATCACATTTTCAAACAATGTAAAGTCTTCTGGAGCTATTATTTGAGCATGTTCAATTCTCCAACGTTTGTTTGTTTTTCCTTGAAGAAAATTTTTGTAGGTCTTCAAAATCCATGTATTTGCAGAATCTCCAATGGCGTGTGTATTCATTTGATATTCTGAAGCAGCAATTTGTTTTGCCATTTCTCTGTAACGCTCTGGATTATATATTAAAGCACCAAAATGATTGCTTCGATCACTGTATGATTCTCTCATGGCAGCACCTCTAGATCCAAGAGCACCATCTCCATAAATTTTAAAGGATCTAACATGCAGCTTATCGGTCTTAATAATTCCTTTATTTATATAATAATCTAGATTTTTTTGGGTAGCTGAAACCATCGCATAAATACGAATCTTCAATTCATTTTCTTTTTGTAAACTATCTATGAGTTCTATAGTGGATTGTTCTAGTCCAGCGTCATCAACAGTTGTTAGGCCATAAGAAAAAGCAATTTGTTCCGCATCTTTCAATCCTTGAATTGATGTTGATTTAGTTGGTTTTGGTACCTGAATAAAATCCATAGCAGCATCAATAAAAACACCTGTCATTTTTCCGTCTTTTACAATGATTTCACCACCAGTAACCTGGGTGTTTTTTGTAACTTTTGTAATGTCTATGGCAGCTTGATTTGCGAGCAGAGCATGACCGTCTATTCTTCGAATAGCTACAGGGGTATTTGGAAATAGAATATCTAATTTTTCTTTAGTTGGAAATTCTTTTACTTCCCAATCATTTTGATCCCATCCACGACCCGTTATAAAAGTTACATTCTTTTCTTTTTGAAAAGCGATAAGTCTTTCCAGAACTTCATCATAACTTTTAGTGCCTTCTAAAGAAACTTTTTGTTGTTGCAATCCCATTCTGAAGAAATGGCAATGGGCATCTATAAGGCCAGGAACAATGGTTTCTCCTTTAGCATCAATGGTTTCTTTAGAGGTATATTTGGTGATTATCTCTGATTTAGAACCCACTGCAATAAATTTTCCATCTTTAATTGCAAATGCCTCTGCTTCACTAAAATCATCATTAACAGTATAGATTGTAGCGTTTGTTACAATTAAATCTACTTGTTGTTGTTTGCAAGAGGAAAAAAATAGAAGCAAACTCAGAGAATAAATAATTTTTTTCATGGTTTAATTATTGGGTTATAGGTAATGAATATAAGTATATTATATAGGCACCATACATTAATAAAAATTGCAAGGGTATTCTAATATATGCTAACTTTTTTGATCCAATGGCTGGTTTTATCTTAGTTGCATCCCAAATATGAATAGGCAGAAACAATATCAATAAAATAAAAATTCCTAATGAAGCATTATTTGTAGTAGCTGGAAAAAATAAGCCTATTCCTAAAAAAAATTCAATAAAACCGGCTATATAATTTACAGCTAATTTTGGAAGACCTGCAGGGATAAAATGGTTAAAAAACCTAGGTTTAATAAAATGCATGATTCCTGCATATATAAAAAATCCAGCAAAAATAATTTTAAGTATAAACATATAGTTTTATATAAATTAGGGCTTTACTGGGGTATCGGTGTAAAGGTACTTATCCATTAGGTATATTAAACTAGTCATGGAGGCACTTCCTAATTCTAACTCACGCTTATTTACCTTATCAAAGGTATCTGTGCTAGTATGATGATAGTCAAAGTAACGCTGACTATCTGGTCTGTATCCTACCAAGGTTACAGATTCTCCTTTTAATGGAGAAATATCTGCACCGCTTCCTCCTTTATCGAGATCATGCAATCCGTATGGTGCTAATAATTTTTTCCAACTTTGAACAAGGGCAGTGTTTGAAGCATTTGCATCAATTGAAAAACCTCTTGGTGTATGTCCACCAGCATCAGATTCTATTCCACCTATATGAGTCTCATTATTTAATTTTGACATTTCTGCATATTTTTTTGCACCACGAGTTCCATTTTCTTCATTCATAAAGAATACCACTCGAAGGGTGTTTTTTAAATGAACATTGTTCTTCTTTAAGAGGTAAGCAACTTCCAACGATTGCACGATACCAGTTCCATCATCATGAGCTCCATCTCCTAAATCCCAAGAATCAAGATGTCCGCCCACAACCATAATGTTTTCAGGTGTTTCAGAACCTTTAATTTCTCCAACCACATTAAAAGATGGTGCATCTGGAAGTGTTTCACATTGTTGTTTAAAGTAAAATTTTAAAGATGGATTGTTTTTTAAGTCTGTACTTAAGATACTTGCAGCTCTAGAACTAATGGCAGCCGTAGGAATATATTGTTCTTTTGGTAAATTTCCATAAGACATTGTACCTGTATGAGGATAATCATCCAAACCATTGGTCATAGATCTAACTATTACTCCTTTTGCACCATATTTTCCACAAACTGCAGCTCCCTGAACTCGCTGATCTACACAACCACCATATGCTTTAAATGTATTGATTAACGTATTGTCAAAAGGACGATTAAAAAACACAATTTTATCTTTCATCTTTAACCCCAGCGCTTCTGCTTCCTCTAGGCTTTTTACTTCAATAACTTCTGCTGTAACTCCATTTGATGGGGTAGCTACAGAAAAGCCAAGAGCACAAATAGGTACTTGCTTTAGTTTCCCATTAATGCGATAGTTAGCAACTTCTTTAGTGCCTCTAACCCAATGAGGTACCATTACTGGTTGAAGCCAAACAGAATCTAACCCAATTTCTTTCATTAAAGCTTCCCCCCATTCAACAGCTTTTTGAGCTTCCGGAGAACCAGAAAGTCTACCGCCAACATTTGAAGTTAAATCGCGAAGCCACTCATAGGATTGTCCTTTTGTTAGTGCCGTATCAAAAATATTTTTGATGTTTTTAGCGTCTACTTTTTCTTGATTTGATAATTCTTGAGAGGTATTGGTATTTGGTTCTTTTGTATTGCATGCGAATAGAATAACAACAGCAATTAAAAAAATAATTTTTTTCATAGTTAGTGTTAATTTATGAGAACATTAAATTTAAGGAAAGTTTTGAATATATTTTACTTTAATTTCTAATTACCGAATGGTTGTTTTAAAAATCAAATTTATAGGTAATTCCTGCCAATGCCTGAAACCCAAGAACATTATAATTTGCGTATCGATCGTAATCAGTTCCTAAAATATTATTGAGTTTAACAAATGCACTAAAAAAATCACTAAAATGATAGCCTCCATTTAGATTTATATCTGTAAAAGCATCTAATGATTCAATGCTAGCTGTTGTAGATGGGAATGTGCCATTATATAGAACATCCATACGGTTGCCAACAAAGAAAATATTAGCATTGGCGTACCAGTTATTGTTTTTATATTTCCCATAAATAGCACCTTCAATCTTAGGTAAATTCCAGGCTTCTTGTTGAAAGGTTGTTGTGTATGAATTAGTTTGGATAGTAGCACCAATTGAAAGTCTTTTACTAGCATCAACCTCAATTTCTCCAAAAATTGATAGGGTACTAATATCGTCATAAAAAACATTAAATGAGTTTCCATATTCATACCCTAATAATGAAGTTGAGGCATTAAAAACACCACTTGATTTAGAGTTATTTCTCACAAACAATGCACGGTCTTCATCACTCTTGTAACTAGCTTTTACATTAAAACTTATGTTTGAAGAGAGGGTCCCATTAATCCCTCCAAATAGATTGTATTGCTCATTAGTTTGAGTTAAGAAAAGAGTAGGAGAAACAAATGGATTTTGTTCGCTAAACTTTTGGAAAGAATTCATATGAAGATCTCCACCAGCTCCTGCATAAAAATTAATTAAATTGGTAATTACAGGATAGGTTATTTCTAGATCTGGATAAGCAAGAATGTCTGTTAAACTATTTTCTATATCTGAGGTGAGATATATTTTTGATCCTAACTTAATAGATAATTTATTCCAATTTAATCTGTAAACTGGATGAATTCCCAGATTAAAAAAACTGTATTTTATATTGCTATTGTTTAGATAGCTTTGTTCAAATTCACCTTGTAAGTAATTAATGTTAGTTTGAAGTTCTAGTTCTGAGAGGTTTTTACTTATAAAACCTAATGGTATTTTTAAAGATGGTTTTATTGATAAACCAACTTCGTTACTCCCAAATTTGTCATCAAAAAGACTCAAAGCTCCTTTAATATTATCAAAATATGAATCTTCAAAAACAACTTCACTTTCTACCTCATAAAAACCATATGTTTGCTTAGCTGCAATTGAGTTGATGGTGTTATTATCAAAAGAGATATTTGGTAAACCATACCAATTATATTGTTTTTGATACATGTTTCCACCAATTTTCCATGTAAAACCTCTCTCTTCCTTCAAGTAAAATCCACCTAGATTCAGAGTAGAAAACTCATTGTTTAAAAACGTATTTTTTACTCCATTTTCTGAGGAAGTATATTTCAAATATATACCATAATCAGTTTCAAACTTCCTATTTTGATGTAAGAAAAATTCTACGAAAGGAGTGGTGTAATTTCCAAATCCAAGTGCTAAGTAATTATCAAAAAGACGTTCTTTTTTACCAACATCAATCCCTTTAACTGCACCACTTTTCGGGACAAATGTAGAGGCAACAGGAGCCGAAAAAATGGAGTAACTTAATTTTTTCTTTGAGGTCGTATTGCTTAAAATAATTTTTGGTGTTTTCTTGATTTTAAAGGCGTCTGAAATTGTTGGAGTGTATGATGTAATTACATTAATTACTTCAACAATAGAATCCTTCTTTTTAGGTTTTTTTTGAGAGAAAACTTGACCTAAACTCATTATTAAAATTAATACGAAACTATATTTTTTCATCAGTCTTAATTTTTAGGAGTTGTTACCGAGTTATTTGTTTTGGATTCTTTTAGTTTTATCTTTTTTAATTCACTTTTTGCATCATTTATGATATCACTAAATTGAGAAAAATTCTTAATAATATTTTCTAAAATATAAGTGGCCTGATATGGATCAGAGTCTTCCAAAGCATAATAGTTTTTAGCCATAATAATAAAACTTTTTGCTCCCCAGTATTTATAGGTAGAAAAATCAGATGTGATTGTTTGTATTATTTTATTTGAAACATCATACTCTTTTTTCTTATTGGTAAAATAAGCGCTATAATACAATGCTTCTGCTTTTAATTCTCCATTTGCATTTCGTTCTACTTCGGTGTAAAATTCTTCTGCTTTGATATAATCTTCGGTTTGAAAGGCAGATCGAGCAATAATAATTTTGGCATCATACTCTACAGTAGCATCTATTTTATCTTGTAATAATATTTTTTCTGCATAAATAACTGATTTTGTATAATCTTGTAATTTATAGTAGCCTTTCATTAAATTACTCTGGGCATATATAATATTCAAGATCAAGTTTGCCTCTTGTTCAAGTCTTTCTAGCAGTGGGATGGCAGATTCCAAATCTTCTTTTTCTAATAAAATTTGTGATAATTTATTGAGAGCTTCTTCACTAAACTCACTTTGAGGAAGAGATATTACATATTGATAGTGTTTCATAGACTCTTCATATAATTCTTCATTAACTAGTAATTGAGCTAAGTAAAAGTTTGCTTGTAAAGCATGAAGACCGTTAGGGAAGGTTTCAATATATTTTTTAAAACCTTTAATGGCTAGGGGAGTATCGCTTTCTAAAAATTTATTTTCTGCAGACTGATACGTTGTGTTATCAATTTCTTCATTAGTAATATTCACAAAACTAATTCCTTGAACCCAGAGAGCGTATTCATCAACAGTTCCTAAATCTATATATACATTTTTTGCATTGGTAACAGCTTCTCTTGCCTCTACAGAGTTTGGATAATTTGAAACAATTTCTTGGTAGTTTTTTAAAGCTTTCTTGTTTTCATCATCATTGTAAAACAATAATCCATCTCTTAACAAAGCTCTAGGAATATAAGAGCTTTTTGGGAAGTCTTGAAATAAGATTTTGTAAGCTTGATGAGCTTTTTTGGTTTCTTTTAGAGAAGAATATGTATTTCCCAACTGAAACAAGGCATCATCTCTGAAATTTGATAAATTAAAATTATCTAGTAAGCTTTCTAATTCAGTTATTTTGGTAGTATTCCTTTCTAAGAAGCCGAAACACATAGCTATTTGATATTGAGCATAATCAGAACTGTTTCCAAGCTGATCAAGAACTTTTTTGTAAGCATCTATAGATTTACGGTATTCTTTGATGGCAAAAA
>Ga0257126_1003166_pt1 | contig 10473 bp, 6 predicted proteins | sample SI060_120mmetaG_FD_190151 | JGI IMG/M metagenome (GOLD analysis project Ga0257126, IMG submission 190151) | Marine microbial communities from Saanich Inlet, British Columbia, Canada - SI060_120m | ecosystem: Environmental > Aquatic > Marine > Inlet | place: Canada: British Columbia | collected... | reverse complement strand
GGTGGGAAAATGCACCGAAAGTGGAGGAATCCAAGCGACTGGCGAGCTTTCCTTTACAGCGTGCTGAGCAGAGGTCAGTGGTGACTTTGGATACACCTGAATTACTCGCTTTCCTCAAGGCAGATCAGAGTGGTGAGGTCGGGTTTTTAATCGACTGTGAGACACCGGGTTCCTCTTTAGTGCATGGGTTTGCTTCAAGTCAACATCGCGAAGCGGCGGGTCCTGTGCTTGAGCTTGTGATGAAAAAGTAATAAAAATAATCAAGTAACAGATGCGCCTTTTATCTACATTTCTTTCGACTGCTATCTCCTTCAGTCTGTATAGCCCTTGTGTGGAGGCTGCTGAGTTGCCTGATTCAATGAATCTTTTCTTTGAGAATCATTGCATGGATTGTCACGATGACGAAATTACCGAGGGAGGATTAGACTTTCTCTCCCTCACTTGGCAACCGGAAGATTCCCATAACGAGAGCATCTGGGTAAAGATTCACGACCGGGTGAAGTCCAAGGAGATGCCTCCTCCGAAGAAGAGTAAGGTGCAGGATTTTGAAAGGGAAGAGTTGACCCAAGCTTTGGGGAAGATGATTCTTGAAGCACGCGAAAGTGCCTATGCTCAAAACGGACGATCGGTTTCGAGACGGATTAACCGTTTTGAATACGAGAATATCCTTCGCGATTTACTCCATGATCCTTACCTCAAGATCGCCGACCAATTGCCCTTGGATGGGGAAGTTCATGGCTTTGCCAAAGTAGGCACTGCACTCGACGTTTCGCATGTCCAGATCGATGCCTACCTCGACGTGGCGGAGTTTGCTCTTCGCCGGGCCCTTGATTTCCCTGAAACCAAACCTGCATCCACCACTCGTCGCTTTTACGCAAGGGAACAGGGAAGAATGTGGGCAGGAGGCGGCAATGGGGCTTGGACGCGGTTCTCACTGGCGCTTGACGGTTTGGAAATCAATGACAGGAACTCCTTTGTCAAACGAGGCCTCGACCTTGAGAAGAAGGCCCCATCAATCGGTATTATTATCGACGACACAGATGCGGAGTCCCTCGGACCATGGAGAAAGTCCAATGTCCGTTCGAACCATGTGGGGAAGCATTACCTGGCAACTGCAAAGAACAAGGGCCCCCATGAAATAACATGGAAGACCATGTTGCCTAAACCCGGTACATACGAAGTGCGAGTAAGTTTTGGTGGAGGAGAAAGTCTGAGTAAGGCTGCCCCTTATACCGTTCATCATGCCACGGGAGAAACCCGTCTCCTTATTGATCAGTCAGCCAAGCCAACCATTGACAACCTGTGGTTTCCGCTCGGTCGGTATAGCTTTGGCGAAAAGGAATCGGCTCCCGTACCGGCTAAGATCTCGTTAACGGACAAGGGAACCGAAGGCTACCTCATCGCCGACGCCATTCAGTTTGTGCATATGGATGACCTAGGAAAGAAAACCGTGGAAGTACCTGACCTTGAGGAAGCCTCCACCGCTATTTTCCGTGGGGCGTACACTCCGTTTTACTACGGATTTGATGAATACAAAGCCCCCGTACGAGGCGACTACCGCATTCGCATGAAAGCGCGTTCCGTCCTTCGTCAAACGGACTATGTCGAATGGGAAGGGGAGAAAAAACCGCGATTCTATCCAAATCTCGTTCTCGATGCCACCCGCCGTTTCCCTACTCCGGTGAACGATCGAATTTTTCCCGGAAACCGGAGCGAACCGGTGAAGGTCTATTCATCCACGCTCGACGAACCCAATACTCAGAATTCGTTGCCCATCGGCACCTTCGAAGCGCCCCCGAATGCCCCCGAGATCTTCGAGCTGGAAGCTTTCATGGAAAAAGGCGCCATGGTGAAACTCGATTGTATGCGCCTGCCCTCCCCCATGGTACCTGCCATGCCGCACACGATTAAGAAAGGTCCGGACGGCTTTCCCGGAGTCGCTTTTCACTGGCTGGAGGTGGAAGGCCCGATAGTGGAGCAATGGCCCCCCGCCTCCTATCGCTCACTGTTCGCCGACCTGCCTTTCAAAAAAGAGGGAGGTAAGATTCAGGTAATTTCAGAGAACCCATCGAAGGATGCCCGAAAACTTTTGTCCGACTTCATGAATAAGGCCTACCGTCGGCCAATCACTAATACGGAATTTGAAAGATTCCACCAATATGCCACAGGGCTTCTGGATGAGGTGTCGTTCACCGAAGCGATGATCGCGACCTTCTCCGCCGTACTCGCTTCGCCCGAGTTTCTCTTCCAATGCAGTCAACCTGGTAAACTGGATGATTTCGCCCTGGCCGAGCGACTGGCCTTGTTTCTGGGTGAGTCGCTTCCGGATAAAAGCCTACGCGCTTTGGCCCGCGACGGATCGCTGAGAAAGCCCGAAAATCTTGAGCGACAGGTCGACCGGTTGATCGAGAAGCCTGATTTCGATCGATTCGTGAAGGAGTTTCTCAATGCTTGGCTCCAGCTCGATGAGATCAACGACACCTACCCCGATCGGGAACTCTACCCAGAGTACGCGGGGGATTGGTGGCTGGTGAATTCCATGATCAAAGAAAGTCAGCTCTTTTTCGCCGATCTGGTCGTAAACAACCGACCGGCTGCAGGGTTAATCGATTCGGACTATACGTTCCTCGACGAACGCCTCGCCCGGCATTATGGGGTCGACGGGCTGCAGGGCCCTGTTTTTAAACGCACCAAGCTTCCACCGCGAAGTCCCTATGGAGGAATTCTGACGCAAGCCTCCGTGCTCAAAGTTACCGCTAATGGCACTGTTACTTCTCCCGTCTTGAGAGGTGTTTATGTGCTGGAACGTTTGCTCGGTTATCATCCGTCTCCACCCCCACCTTCCGTACCTGCTGTGGAGCCTGATATTCGGGGTGCGAAAACCATAAGGGAGTTACTGGTCAAACATCGTGAGGATTCCAGTTGTGCGAGTTGCCATGCCAAGATCGACCCGCCCGGTTTTGCTCTCGAAAGCTTCGACGTAATGGGGCGTTGGCGGGACAACTACCGTTCACTGGGCGAAGGATCGAAACGCGTCGCAGGCCTTGGTCGCAGCGGCAATGAGTTTGTCCACTTCGTCGGATCACCGGTCGATGCATCGGGTAGGCTGTACAAGGGAGACACCTTTGACGGGATCACCGAATTTAAGCAATTGCTTCTACAGGACAGGGAAGTCATCGCTCGGAACTTGGTCCATCAACTAATCGTTTATGGTACGGGCTCGCCTGTTTCGTTCTCGGATCGTGATGAGGTGGCTGCGATTCTGAAAAAAACGAAGTCTTCGGATTACGGGGTTCGCAGTATCATTCACGCCATCGTGCAGAGCCCGCTTTTTGTAAGAAAATGATCATGAAAACAGACCGTAGAACTTTCCTTCGCGCCGCGGGCATAACCTTGGGACTCCCAATGCTTGAATCCTTCGGTGCTGCCTCAGGGCAGCCATCTCCACGCCGCATGATTGCGATCAACCAGGACTTGGGCTTCATTCCCAAATTGTTTTTCCCCAGTGGGGAGGGCCGTAATTATGAGCTTTCTAGTTACTTGAAGAAGATCGCGGATCACCGGGACAAGTTCACTGTTTTTAGTGGCTTATCTCATCCGGGGGTTGATGGTGGACATCGGGCGGATAAGTCATTCCTTACCGCCGCTCCTCATCCTGGTCGAGCCAGTTTTCGCAATAGCATTTCACTCGACCAACTAATTGCCAACGAGGTCGGACACGAAACTAGATTTCGCTCCTTTTCTCTCTCTATTAATGACTCAAGAAGTCTGTCTTACACTCAGGCTGGCGTAGAGATTCCTACCATCAAGAGTGCTTCCGAACTTTACAAAAAAATGTTTTTGCAAGGTGATGAGAAGGCGATGCGAGCACAAGTTGAACGCCTTAAGCGTAGGGGAAGTATTCTAGATGTGGTGATGGGCCAAAGCAAGGACCTCAATAAGCGAATTACTGCCACCGATCGTGAGCGAATCGATCAATATGAAACAGCGGTTCGCAGTTTGGAACTACGATTGACCGAAGCACAAGCATGGGAAACACTACCAAAGCCAAAGGTTGATGTGCAGATGCCTGACTATCCCTCAGATAAGAAGCATTTTTTTGAGATGATCCGTATGATGAACGACATGTCTCGACTCGCTCTACAGACTGACTCCACCCGAGTGATAACCTTGTTTCTGGGCAGTCAGCGAACGCCCGGGGTCGATTTGGGGAATGGACGCACCATCGGCGGATACCATAATATTTCTCACCATGGCAAAGATGAAGCGAAACTTAAACAGCTCGCCGAAATTGAGGTCGGTCAAATGGCATTGTTCAACGAACTGCTGCAAGGGCTGAAAGACGTTGAGGAGACCGACGGTACTCTGTTGGATAACACCATGCTGCTCTATGGTTGCCACATGGGGGACGCCAATATTCACAATAATAAAAACCTTCCGGTTATTTTAGCAGGAGGAGGTTTCAAGCATGGGCAACACCTTGCTTTCAATGAAGACAACAACGCTCCACTGGCCAACCTGTATGTTAATATGCTGGAAAATATGGGTCTGGAAAAATCAAAGTTTGCCAGCAGTACGGGTACGCTTACGGGTCTGAGTTAAGAAAAGGATGTAAGGAAGCGAGATTCGGAAACATGAATTGTTCGAATGAACATTTGTATGTCCTGAAAGAAATTAGAGGGAAGGGCTCAAGATTTATACCGAAGGATAAGCAGGAATCCTTCAGTCTAATGAGAAGTCGTCTCTTCGAATTCGGGGCGGATGCCGTGATCAAAGTCAGGAAGAAGAAAAATAAGAATTACGAAGGAATCGTGGTTCTTTTTGATTAGTCTTATTTCTTGTTCTTCTTGGAACTTTTCTTCAGGGCTTGGCTAAGCACTTCCTTTTTAGGTAGCCATTTTTTGAAACGGCTTAGGTCGGAAGTCGCGGCCAAGTTTTTCCATTCGTAGGGATCCTTTGCATGGTCATAGAATTCCTCGGATCCGTCTGCATATCGAATGTACCGTTCAGTGAGTGTGCGTACCGAATGATTTCCTCGACCATGGGTGGTGATGGCGGGATGTTGCCATTTAGATTTTGGGTTTCGCAAGAGAGCGGAGATGTCGTGACCACTGACATGTCCAGGCATTTCAATTCCAGTCAGGGAACATAAGGTGGGGTATATGCTCATAGTATCGACAGGCTGACTGCATTTCGTTCCGGGCTTGGTAACCCCCGGAGCCACCCATATCATTGGAATGCGGGTGGTCTCTTCCCAAAGAGCAAATTTTCTCCAATGCTGTTTTTCGCCAAGTGACCATCCGTGGTCGCTCCAGAAAACGATGATGGTATTTTTTCGGTCAGGACTTTTTTCAAAGGCATCGAGGAGCCTGCCCACATTCATGTCGGTATAGGAACAGGTCGCGAGGTAGGATTGGATCGCGGCTTTCCACCGTCCGCTTTTCAAAAACTTTGCATGATCCGCCTGAGGTTTGGCCATTTTAATTCCCGCCGGGGGTATGTCATCGAGATCATTTTCAATGTGAGGCGGAAGCTTAATTTGATCGAGAGGGAAGTCTTCATAATATTTTCGTGGAGCCACAAATGCCAGATGGGGTTTATAGAGTCCACAGGCGATGAAATAGGGTTTCTTACGCTTTTTCGAAAGTCGTTCCACGCAGTAATCAACGGAGTGCCAGTCGACAATGTCCTCATCTTTTAAATCAGGAAAGGTTTTTTCTATATGGTAACCGTCGTACTTATCGACTCCCGGACCATTGCTGAATAGTTTTCCTTTATTCATGTAATCACTCCACTCCTCTTCCAACGCATCCATTTGGTGATAAATTTTACCGGCTCCTGACACATAGTATCCCGCTTGTAAAAACTGTGCGGACAAACCTTCACCCGGTTTTTGGTAGTTTCGCCAGGCGTGTCCGTTCTTGTAGCAACCACTTACCCATGGACGCCGGCCACTCATGAGGGCGCAACGCGAAGGTTCGCATGCAGGCACGGCGGTGTGAGCGTTGGTAAAGGTGGTCCCCATGGCGGCAAGACGATCGATGTTAGGGGTTTTAGCCTGTGGGTTGCGACCCAAGTGACTCACCCAGTGGTTCAGATCATCAACCGCAATAAAGAGAACATTCGGATGGTCATTAGCGGTGAGAGTAAGGGTGGAGAAAAAGGCTGCAATAATGGTTAGAAAGCGATGACTCATAATGGATTATATTTGGTGTCTGAGGATTGTACTCTTGTCAGTTTTACTGAATCGAATCATCTTTGGAAGATGATTTTTAGATATTCATCCATTCTTTTTTTAACATCCCTTTTCTCCCTGAGCGCATTTGCACGGGATAATGTAAGCCCCGATGAAGTTCTTGAGTATAAGAATACTCCACAGGGAAAACTTTTCCTCCATACCTATTATCCAGATAATTGGAAAAAGACGGATAAACGCCCTGCTGTGGTCTTTTTCTTTGGGGGAGGATGGAATGGCGGAAGTTATACTCAATTTTCCCGACATGCGGACTACCTCGCATCACGAGGGATGGTTGCTTTTGCCGCAGACTATCGGACCAAAAGTAAACATAAGACCGAGCCAAAGGCATGCGTGAGTGATGGAAAGTCGGCGGTTCGGTGGATTCGTGGAAATGCGGCGAAATTAGGCGTCGATCCTAAAAAGATCATTGCTGGAGGGGGATCTGCCGGTGGGCATGTGGCGGCAACGACGGCGACGATAAAAGCCTTTGATGAAGCAAGTGATGATCTTTCCATCAGCCCGAAGCCGCAGGCCCTGCTTCTTTTCAATCCGGTAATCGACAACAGTGAAAAAGGATATGGACACTCCAGGGTTGAAGTGTACTGGAAAGAGTTTTCTCCCATGCATAATATTAAAAAGGGAATGCCTCCGACTATTTTTATTTGCGGAACTAAGGACAACCTGATTCCAGTTGCGACCGGAGAACTATTCAAGAAGAAGATCGAGAAGGTGGGGGGACGTTGTGACCTTCATTGGTATAAAGATCAAAAGCATGGTTTCTTCAATGCAATGTACAAACAGACTATGCTTGAGGTGGACAAATTTTTGGTTTCTCTCGGATACCTTAAAGGTCCAGCTACTCTGGAATAGAAAACTTCTAATTACTTACATCGTTTATTCATTCCAGGAATTCAAAGAAAACTAAAAGTATTGGGAACATCACTTATGTAATTTATGAGCATATTTTCTTTAAGCACCGAAACAGATTAATTGACAGGGTTTTCGATCACAGCAAATACCCCATAAATTCTTTATTTCTAGCAGCAACTGCAACCGCCCGATTTGGGTTTGGAGAACATCGAAAGAACGGACTCATCGGGCTTCGATTCCTCACATGAAATGAGGCGTCGGACTGGGGTAAATGGTGGAGTATCCCCCATGCGATGGTTGGCGAGTGAGCACAAATCGCCCCATGTCGTTAAAGTCTCTTTTATACTGTGGCTTACGGTGAGCGTCTCCCCGTTGGCATCACAATGGTAGTCGTAAGTGATCATAATTAAAATTTCGGATAAGTAATTGTTGGTTAATCTAGTGTTTTCCACATTGTAGATTGATCGAATAATAACTTAGGTTTTTCTCAAAAAATGACTAGCCTAATTTTGAGTTCCTTAATCTTTTTACCTGTTGTAGACAAGATACCCTTTACGATGAAATAAAGGTTCCTTAGCTTCATTCTTAGCCTTTCCCTGCAAGTCAAACTAACCTTATATAACTCCCATCAAAACATATGAAGCATTACAGTATACTGATTTCTTTAACACTTGCTTTGCTGGGCAGCAGCTTGGCAACAGGCAAAGTTTCTAAGCCACTCGAAGGTAGTCGTCCGAACATCATCTTTGTTCTGACGGATGATCAGGGGATGGGAGATCTTTCCTGTATGGGCAATACGATTTTGCGTACTCCAAATATTGATAATCTTTACAAATCTTCTACCAGGTTTACCGATTTTCAGGTCAGCCCGACATGTTCACCCACAAGAGCGGCAATCATGAGCGGTCGCTTACCTTTTGAGGTTGGTATTAGCCATACCATTATGCAACGGGACCGTCTTGCTTCGGATGTGATTACTTTTCCTCAGGCTTTGCAAAGAGCCGGCTATCAAACTGGCTTGTTCGGCAAGTGGCACTTGGGAGACGGGGATGAATATTTACCTCAAAATCGAGGCTTCCATGAAGTCCTGATGCATGGGGCCGGGGGCATTGGGCAATATGGATTTGGAGACTTTAAAGAAAATTCCAAAAACAAGTACTTTGATAATGTACTCTTGCACAACAAGACCATCGTGAAAACCAGGGGATTTTGTACAGATTTGTTCTTTCAGGCAGCGATTAGTTGGATGAAGGGTCAGTATGATAATGAAGAATCCTTTTTTGCCTACATTTCTCTTAACGCTCCCCACGGTCCTCTCATTGCACCGGAGAAATATAAAAAGCGCTTCCTTGATGCGGGGTACGATAAGTCAACCGCGGCCCGTTACGGCATGGTTGAGAATATTGATGATAATATGGGCATTCTAATTGATAAACTTAATCAGTGGAATGTATTGGAAAATACTTTGGTTATTTTTATGACGGATAATGGCATGGCCATGAAAGGCATTGGTCAGAAAGATAAAGGACGATTGATAGCATGGAACGCTGGAATGAGGGGTACTAAGGATACCAATTGGGAAGGGGGAACGCGTGTTCCTTCATTTTGGTATTGGAAAGGAATGTTGAGCGAGGGTGTGGATATATCCGCATTAACTGCACATATCGATTTATACCGAACTTTTTGTAAACTTGCAGGTGTGGGAATTCCAAAGAGCAGCCTCACTCCGAAGGGGCGGTCACTTTTGCCTTTGCTAAAAGATCCCACTGACAATTGGAAAGATCGAATTCTTTTTTCACATCGAGGACGTTGGGGTGGCGGTGGAAGAGGAAAGCCCACCCGCGCAGAAGCAAAGTATTACGGTGCATCCGTGCGTAATACGCGTTGGCGTCTTGTTTTCGAAATGGACAGTGCAGGTCCCTGGTTAAGTGATATTTCAAAAGACCCAGGCGAAACCAAAAACTTAATCAAAGTGCATTCTGAAGTGGCTGAAAAAATGAAGAAGGAATATGATCAATGGTGGGACTCGACAGAGAGCTATTTAGTTAACGAAGGCTTACCTCGAATTACAGCAGGGGAGCACCATCTTCAATTACTTTACGATAAACAGTTCACTGAGAAGGGTATTCCCGATTGGGAACCTGAAGATCTATAAAAAAGTAAAAAAACAAATAAAGCGTAAGTGTTCTACACTTGATTACATTTATTTTGTTAATGAACACTCACATTAAATTTCATCTTTTATTATTCCTCCTGTTTTCTATTAAACTGCTTGGAGGAGATCCAACCTTCAAATCTGAACTTTTTAAATCGGGGAAACTGATTTATTTCGATGATTTTGATGGTGAGTTGAATTTGGACTTTTGGGGGCAAGCCAAGGGAAAGAAGATCAAGGATGGAATATTAACGGTCGGTCCTCTTTACAAATTCAAGGAGGTTGCGATGAAAGCCCTTAAGCGTGATCACCATTTGGGTTTGGAACCAGTTGCTCACATTAATCTCATCCCGGAGAAATTCGTAATGCATTTACGCTATCAGTTTGCCAAGCCTGAGCTTACGCCTGGACGCCCATCCTTCCAGATTGGTCATCACATGATTAATCTTGGGATTGTAAAGGATGGTGGGCACCGGATAAAACTTCCGGACGGTCCTTCTTTCTCCGAACCCGAATCCGAGATGGCTTTGAACAGATGGATCGGCCTGACGATCGAATATGAATTGGGCAAGATCCGGGTCTTGGTCAACGGAAAGGGTAAAACCTATGAGCATGAAAAGGTGACAATCATTAATCCAAAGGCCAATGGAAAGCACAGGTTCACTTTCAAGGGCGGACCCGAATGCACAATCCTTTTTGACTCGGTCCGGCTCTGGGATTGCGAATAGAAAGCCAATAAATTTTACTAAACCTCGAAAATTTTTATAAGAAAAAAGGTACTAAAGACATTTGATATATAAAATTATCCTTTTATTATTATTTACTAAATGAAAACTGACTTTAATCGCCGAACTTTCCTCCGTGGGGCAGGGGCATTGATTGCTCTCCCTGCACTTGAATCTATTGGTTTCCGCCGTTTTGCATCTGCTGCTACGAAAGCATCAATTGCCATTCCCAAAAGGGCTGTCTTCATGGGTATTGGATTTGGGGTAACCAAGCAGACTTGGTATCCCGCTAAAGAGATAACGGGTGAGAACTATGAATTGACCGAAGGATTGAGCCCTTTAGCCCGGCACAAAAAAGATTTTACTGTCGTTCAGGGATGTGCCAATAACTACTCAAATGAAGCTCATTGGGGCAGTACCTTTTGGCTGACCGGGGCAAACCGTTATTCGGTACCCGGCCAAAATATGGCCAATAGCATTTCCGC
>Ga0257126_1003162_pt1 | contig 10479 bp, 6 predicted proteins | sample SI060_120mmetaG_FD_190151 | JGI IMG/M metagenome (GOLD analysis project Ga0257126, IMG submission 190151) | Marine microbial communities from Saanich Inlet, British Columbia, Canada - SI060_120m | ecosystem: Environmental > Aquatic > Marine > Inlet | place: Canada: British Columbia | collected... | reverse complement strand
CAGAATTTCTTTCAGCATTACTATTTTTCTTTAAAGATAAATTTTTACTTTGTGTTGTTAAATTTAGTTCTTTTAAATTTTTACTTTGTGTTGTTAAATTTTCTCTTAAAGAGTATTTAATTTTATTTACTATTTGTGAAAAACCACAATGATCTAAATTATTATCCATTACATAATTAAATAATTCCATACCACTTTTAGAATTTAATTCACTAGTAATAGTATTGACATGTTTATCTAGATCTTTTAATATTTCTTCAATCATTTTTAACACTTCTAATGAATAATTTGTTTTCTCAAATTCTATTAAATCATTATATGTTCCATAAATTAATGTTTCTATTTCATTTAATTCGTGTATTAAGTCAAATGCATTTTTATTTTTATTAGCTAAATGATTTATTATAACTTCAACTAAATTAAAATTCAAATATGGTATTTTACGTTGTTTGATAATTTTGTTTAATTCTTGGAAAAAACAATATACATTTAATTTTTCACATATATGATATTCAGAACTTCCATCTTCTGTTACAAGAGACGATGTATATTCATCTTGTAAAATATCACTATTATAATTTAATAATAATTCATAATTATTTAACACATGTAATAAATCTGTATTTTTATCTTCTAATGATCCACCACCAGCACCAGCACCTACACCAGCACCAGCATCAACTAGAACTAGTTTATCCAATAAAATATAATCAAATATTTCTTCACCATAACTTGTATTTCTACCTTTCTCAATATCATTTAAAAAATCAGTTATTAATTTTTTTAAAGTTAATAAGGGAATCTCGGTATTATCTGTAGAACTAGGCATAATAGTATTAATAAATTTAGTTTTTTCTGTTCCATGTGTTAAAAATAAACAAATTTTTTCACCAACGACTTCTAGTTCTATTAAATCAATATTTTTACATATTAATTTATATTTTTCTAAAGAAGAAGAATCTATTATATCAGTTATTTCTTTATTATCTTTCGTATTTAACAACATTTTAATATTTTTTTCTGGATAAATATTTAAAATATTTGTGAAATATATAAATTTTTCACTACTGATGTGTAATGTTTTATTATTACATAAAATATACATTCTTTTTATTAAATCAACAAATTTTAATTTTGTTTCGTCTTTTTTTATTTCGCCAATATAAACTTGAAAATATAAATAAAATAATAATATAGGATCATACTCATTTACTTCTTCTCTTTTATTATCTTCTTTAAAACTGTTATTTACTAATTTTAGTTTTTCTTTATAAAAATTTAGTTGTTCATCTTTTAATAATTCTTTATTACTACCATTATTTTCTGATCCATTATTTTCTGATGCACTACTTATATTAGAAGCACCACCAAATTTAGTATCAGAAAAAACAACAGGTTGTGAAAAATCATTATCTATATTTGTTAAATCAACCATATTCAATGAAACAATATCATCGACATTGTTTGGTTTAAAAAGGATTAAGATTCTACCATAATCAAACATAACCGGAATATTATTATATATTGCATATGCAAATAACATTCTATCATGGGTTACAAGTATAGCTCTTTGAGGTTTCATTTTGTTTTTATTTAAATTCTCAAATTCTATACCTTTTTGTGAAAATTTATACCAAGTATTTAAATATCGGACAACATTTGCTTGCAATTGATCACCGAATCTTTTTTTTGAAAATATTTTTATTGTATCTTTCACAAGTTTATCAATAATATCTTTATAATCACCGTCATGTTTAAATCGTGGTTTGGATTTAAGTTCATCACTTTTAGTTAATTTTGTTAATATTTCCGGATAAAAATTATAAAAAGATTCTGGTTTTGTTGTTTTTACTAATGATTGTCTTTCATTAAGCATTGAACTACTACTAATTTCTTTACAATATAATTTTCTACAAACATCAATACTATTTGGATGTTTTAATTGATTTAAAATTACTTTTTCCGCATCTAAAATATGAATATTACCATCATATAAATTTTGATATCTTAATGTTTGTGATATTTCATAATTTTTCATTACATCAAAAGATGGTTGCATAAATCCAGATACATCATTTACAGAATATGTCCTTTTATTATTTTCGTTATTGGTTTCTACATAAAAAGTATCATCATTAAACGGTCTTAATCCACCTTTTTTTAATGGATTTTTTTTTGGACTTGGATCAGAAACTCCTTCTTGTGTAAGTAAATATATAAAATTTTTCCATTTATCACTATCTCTTACTCTAAAACATCTTCTTTGAGCATCTACTATAATAGGTATTTTACCAGTAGATGAAGGATTCCCACTAGTTGTATCTATTCTATATTCTGAAAAAAACTCTTCTATTTTGGTAACATGTGTTTCAGTTATTACTGTATAATTTTTTCCATTAATTTTATTAAAAATACCTCTACGTGGTGCTGCTGGTGCTGTTGATGCTGGTGATGCTGGTGATACCACTACTGGTGCTGTTGATGTTGGTGCTGTGTATGATGCTGCTTCTGCTTCTGCTTCTGCTTCTGCTGCTTTTTTTTCTTCTATAACTCTGAAAGCAGTTCTGGCAGCAACTCTAGCATTTCTGTTAGAACCTGCGCTTTGTAAAGTATCATTTCCACTAGCATATTTAATAGCTAAATATAAAAATATATTTTCCAATTCTGATAATGGTATTTTAGATGGATAAACACCTAATCCCAACGAAGTAGCATTAATATTTCCATAGTTTATATAAAATTTTTTTTCTTCGTCAAATATATTTAAATCAAAATTTTCTATACCAAGTATTGAAAAAGTAAGTCTATCAAGACAGCAATCTTCATCCTCATCTAGATGTTTTTTTTTTGTAACAATATCCGAATGAATATTATATTTACTAAAATCGTGACCAGTGTCGTATAAAGATGTAACATCTTTTAAATTATTTAATTTACTACTATATAAATTAGTTTGAGATAAACCATTACCAGATAAACTTTCATTAAAAATAGGTAAGTATAATAAATATTGTTTCATCTTTTCTATAATTTGTTCATGTTTGTTCGTTGATTCATCTCCATTTTCCAAATTAAGATTTGAAAAATTAAAATCAGTTATTTCATTTGATATATCAGCTGTATAACTAAAATTACTTAAAGAACATTGACCAGATTTTGTCCATAAACCCCCTGGCATTAATATAACTATATATTTTTATTTTATTAAATAATAATTCCTTTGTCTAATTTAATTGTTCTATCTACTAATTTTAATAATGATTTATCATGTGTAACTATTAATAATGTTTTATTTTTAGATGCATTAATTATAAAATCCATAACTAATTTTTTATTTACGTCATCTAATGAAGAAGTTGGTTCGTCTAATATAATAATTTTACTATCTTGTAATATTGATCTTAACAACCATACAATTTGTCTTTGACCACCTGATAAATTATTACCATATTTTCCAACTGGTTTATCTAAGTCTTCTAAAAATCGTGTTCTAACACTTTCAATATTAATTGATTTTATTAAAGATATAACTTTATTTCTATTTATTTTATTTATACCATAGGTTATATTTCCATACAAACTTCTATTAAATAATTTAGGATGTTGAGGTATGTATGTTATATTTTTACGCAAACTCTTGATAGAAATGTCTCGTAATTCAATGTTGTTTAATTTTATACTTCCTTCGTCATAATCAAATAATTTTACTAGCAGTTTACCAAGTGTTGATTTTCCACTACCAATTTCACCAATTAATGCAACTTTTTCATTTGGTTTAATATTTAAACTAACGTTTTTAAGAATATATTTATCTTTAATATAATAGAAACCTAGATTATTAACATCTATTGTTATACCTTTATTTGGTGGTATATTTTTACTTAATCTATTATCTAGAGGAGGTAAATTTTCTAAATATGTAGTCAAAATTGATAATCTACCCTTTAGATCAATAAATCTTCTTGTTTGGTAATATACTGTCATAAATGTTCCTAACAAAGAATAATTTATAATTATAATTGCTGATAATGTTTCTAATTTAATTTTACCTTCATAGAAAATTTTAATAGAGTAAAGATTTAATATAGCAAATATTATAACAAATACAAATGAATATAATACACGATATTTACTAAAACATTTATAATATTTTTGTTCACTTTTATAAATTCCTTTGCTTAAATATTCAACACGTTTTTTTTCAAATGTATTTTTATCACTAGTATAAACTGAAATAAGATTACTCAACATATCTTCTATTTCTTCATGAGATTCATCAAAAATTCTTTCGGCTCTTTTTACTAAATCTGTACATGAATTTGAAAAAAGAACACATAGTGAAAATATTATAATCATTGATATAAGATATAAAATACCCAAAGTTTTATTATAATAAGAGAGATAGAAAAAGCTACTTATTACAACTAATGAATTACTAAATACAAAACTTTCTAATTCATGAAAAATATCTTCTAATATCCATGGAGCTTTTATAAGCTTTGTTATAGTATCTCCAACTAGTAAATCTTTAAAATTTGTTTGATATCTATTAATAATTTCGTCGACAATTCTAACTCGTGTATATGAATTAAATTTTGGTAAAACTCTTGAGTAAAGCATACTACTTATTGCATGAATAATTTGAATGATAAACCATAAAAATATTAATATTACTAAAAATTTTAATGTGGTGCTCATATTTGTTGATTTGACTGATGCAATAAGTTTGCCATATAAATGTGGCATACCAACCTTAGAGACTGGTATATAAGATAAAGAAAGAAAATACAGCATATAACTAACTTTATTTTCTTTTAAGAAATCAAAAAGAATATTATAAATCATTAAAATAATATTATAAAATAAAATTAAATTTTATTTATTATAAAGCTATATTCTTTTTCACCAGAAACATTATATAAATAAATATTCATTGTATTTTTATAAAAATCTATTTTTCCACACCCCAATGTATTACTAGAGAATTTTAATTCTTGATTATTATAAAATTTTATATTTTCTTCTTCTAAACTACCAACCCCACAAATCACCATATTTGGTTTATCTGGTATATAAATATGCTGTTTATTATGTTCATGTCCAGATAATATTAAATCAACCTTTCCAATATTGTTAATTTTTGTATATAACTCATCTAAATCATAATTTTCTTCGTGTTTATTTGAATAACTTTTCCATGGATGATGACCAAAAACAATAATCCATCTACTTCTACTTTCATATATTGTATTTAAAAGCCATTGTTCTTGTAATTTTCTATTTTTCATTTTTGATAAATTTGTATCTATTGCAATAAATTCAACTGGAACATTATTTATTTTTTTTCTAAAACAATAGAAATTATGAGGCATAACCCATTTATTACTTACTTTTGTATATTTTATTTCATTTCTCGGAGAAACTTTAATATTGTAATCATGTTGTCCCAAAATATTAAAAAATTTAATATTATCAGATAAATTAGAATAAGGAATCTCAAATTTATCTAAAAATTGTTTGTCATTTATAGATTTTACTCCATCAGGACATATATTATCTCCTAATCCAAGTATAAATTTGCATTTATATTTTTCGATTAATTTTTCAAGTAATTTTGATACTAAATATTGACCTTTGTTACCATAACCAAAGTCGCCTATAAATAATATAGAAGTCATAATATGTTAGAAGAAATAAAACCATAAACTTTTTTTTAAATAAAATATTATTTCATATTTTTATTTTATTATATTATATTATAATGAATTTGAGAAAACTCAAAAATCAATTAATACCAAAATCTTACAAGACAAAATATTTAAAAAAATCAAAAACCCCATCGATAAAAAAAGGTAAAAGAAAAGTGAAACAAAGTATAAAACTTGTTAAAAAAAAGGCAACTGGAGGAAGTTATCGTAGAAGCGGAGCACGCAGAAGCGGAGCACGCAGAAGCGGAGCACGCAGAAGCGGAGCACGCAGAAGCGGAGCACGCAGAAGCGGAGCACGCAGAAGCGGAGCACGCAGAAGAAATAATTATGTATCAAAACCACAAAATTGTGACAATGGAAACTATAATTTAGGAGATGCTATAATAAATTTATTTAGTTAAATAAGTTTAAATAACTTACTTAAAGTAAATTTTTGATTTATTTTATATGACTTTAAAAAACGTGCTTTTATTAAATTTGTTTTTATTTACATATACACATTCTTTAAATGAAGAAACGTTTTTAAGAAATGAACTATCTGAATCTTATAATAAATATGTTAGACCAGTTAATAATTACGAAGATAGTTTAGATATTAGAATGGGACTAGCTGTCCAAAATATTGAAGAATTTGATCAAAAGAAAGAAACTTTAGACTTAAATATTTGGGTAAGAATGAATTGGAAAGATGAAATTTTAAATTGGAATAGTTCTAAATATAACTTATCATTTTTGTCGATGAATGTAGATAATATATGGACTCCAGACATTGAATTACTTAATGCAGCATCAAAACCAACTATATATATTTTAGATGAAGCTTTAAATTTATATAGTGATGGTAGTATTTTTAGAAGCAAACCTGCAATATATAAATTTTCTTGTCCATTAGAATTGCATGAGTTTCCGTTTGATATTCAAAGTTGCACAATGAAATTTGGATCATGGACTTATAATAATAATATGATGTTAGTTCAGCCGTATGAAGATGTAGATAAGCAAATTGATGTTTTATCGACTTTTTCTCATAGTGAATGGGGAATCAATCGTTATAGTTTAAAGAATTATAATGAATCAAGAATTTGTTGTCCAGGAAAAAACTTTTCAATAAACGAATATACTTTTGAATTTCAAAGATATCCTCATTACTATAAACTATCAATGGGTATGACAATTTCATTAGTAATTGTTAGTTTTATTATTATGTTAATGAAACCTGACAATGTTAGTAGAACCGGAACTGCGGTTTTTATTCCACTTACAATTCTTGCATTACAATTAACAATAGCTGATAAAATACCCGTTGTAGGATATTATACTTTGATGGACAATTTCTTTTTATGTTGCTTTATTACTTCTATGTTTGTGTCAATTGAAAGTGGTTTAGTTTACTCACTAATTACTACAAAAAGCAATCTAATATATGATACATTTCATAAATGTTTTAATATTGAAAAAATGCATAAAATATACATATCAGAAAAAGTAGACATTGAAAATAAAAAAATTAAACACAATAATTTTATTAAAAGACTTAATGGACAAGGTGTCAAAGAAACAAGAATTAAGAAAACAAATCCTGATAAAGAATTTGATACAACAATTGAAGCATTAACAAATATGTCTAATAATCAAGAAAATATAGTAATGAGAAATATTGATATCGAACAAAATTACGAAGTAGATGAACTAGATTTTAATATTGTCGATAAAAATATTATTCGCGTTATTAATTTTGATGATGAAAATCTTTCATTAAGTTTGAAACAAAAATTGGTGTTTGATAAAATATCTGTTATATTTACAAATTTTGATAATATTTGCCGATGTTTATTGCCATTAATATTTATTATATATATATCAGTATTAATGAGTTATGAAAAATAGATTTGTTTTAAAATGTATATAAAGGATTTATTTTATAAATATTTATGTTTAAATTATTATTTTTTATTTTTTTATTAAATAATTCAATAAATTTTAGTTATTGTAATATTTCTAAATCTCCCAGATATAATTTTGAAGAAAATATGGATGAATATATTCTTAGAGAACATTTGTTTACAAGTTATAGTATAAGTAATATACCTCTAATAAACTCAAATGATAATATACTTTTAAAATATGGTATTCAAATAGTAAGTTTAGAATATTTTAATCAAGTTAGTGAAAATATTAAATTTAATACACTAATTATACAAAAATGGACAGATCATTTATTAAAATGGAGGGATGATGATGATTATAGTGATTATAGTGATTATAGTGATTATAGTGATTATAGTGATTATAGTGATTATAGTGATTATAGTGGTTATAGTGGTTATAGTGGTTATAGTGGTTATGGTGATTATAGAAATCATAATCATAGTAATCATAGTAATCATAGTAATCATAATCATAGTAATCATAGTAATCATAGTAATCATAGTAATCATAGTAATCATAGTAATTACAGCAATGATAATCATGATTATATTACTTTATTGTCGAATCAAGTTTGGAAGCCAGATTTAGAGCTTTATAATGCTGCAGAAAGACCTATTATTTTTGATACAAATGGAGGATTACAATTATATAGTAATGGCACTATTTATTATAGTAGACCTACACAATATAGTTTTTCGTGTAAATTAGATCTTAGAAACTTTCCATTTGATACACAAAATTGTCAAATGACATTTGGTTCATGGAAATATTCCAAAAGCACATTAGATATTGAACCATTTAATGAAACTGACTTAGTTAAAAATATATCAGTAAGTCCGTCTTTTTCACATAATGAATGGAATATAGTAAATGTAAGTGTTGTTCATGAAGATATTGAATATTTATGTTGTCCAGGAGACTATTATCCAAATTCTATATTTACAATAAGTTTAAAGAGAAATCCCCAAAAATACATGGTAGTAATTATTATGACTATTTTTATAACAATATCTGATTTCTTTGTTACGTTTATTAGTGTTGATCAATATAAGAGAACATTTATATTAGTTTTTATACCATTAACATTATTATGGTTACAAATTTATATAGCTTCAAAGATTCCAGTTATTGCATATTCAACACTAATGGAAGACATATTATTGGCAAGTTTTATAATAACTATATTAAATGCATTTGAAAGTTGTATTCTTTTTGTTTTGATAAATAATTCAAAAAATAAAATTATACCACATAAAAAAACAATTTATAGTGAAAGTATAAAAAATATAAATATAATAAAATATTTTGGTAAAAAATACTACGAATTAAATGTAAAAAATAAATTTATTCATATGCTACACAATTTTGATAATTTTTATAGAGCATTTATAATAGTATTCTTTAGCATTTATGTAGGATTATTAGTTAACCAAAGTTAATTATTTTGATTATAATAAAGTATAATACTAAATTTGGAATATGCACAAAATTGTGGATTAAATAACATTTATTCTAGCTGGGGACATGACGAATATTTATATCAAGTATTAAAAAATAAATTTCATTTGCCAAATGAAGCATTATAATTAGATTTATTCATTATACCATAAACATAATTTATATAAACAATTAGCAAATAAAGAATACGAGCGTATTTTAGGTTATATTTTAGGTTATATTTTAGGTTATATTTTAAGTTATATTTTATTTATATCTACTAATGGTATTTTTACACCAGACTTTTTACTAAATTTATATATTTTTATATTATGATGTTCTTTTAAAAATTTATGCAAATAAACACTAAAATCGTTTATTATATTATTTTCATCATGCCAATAATTTGAAAATGTTTCTTTATTCCAATATTTTTTTGAATTTTTTACATCCCAACCAATAGTTATAATATTTTCTGGTTTAAGTTCTAAACATAATGGTATTGCAAGCTCCATCATAATATGACCCCAGCCGGTATAAATTTTATTATTTTTATTTTTAAAAGATATATCATTTATGTTATCTTTAACATTTTTCAAATAATTATTTTTCATTTCCAAATTAACCATAAAATCAGTCCTTTTTCTTAGATTTTCTAATTTTCCATAGTTAAGTCCTATAAATAAAGGTTTATGCTTGTCAATAATTTTTTCATCAAGTGTTTCAGCCGCACCTATAAAATTTGTCACTAAAAAATCAGGTTTAATATTAATTTCATCTAAATAATTAATACTATTTTTTAGACAAATAATATAACAATTGTCCCATATATGTTTAGGGACATCTTCTTTTTTAAATTCTTTTAAAGTAGGTCCTGATGTAAAAATTAGAATATTTTTTTTTTTTTTATAATTCCCCAATGTTTGTTTAAAATTATTATAATCATTATTATTAAAATTTTCATTGATTTTAATTAAAAAAACAAATATAATAAGAATTGCAAAAATTATTAAACATAGAATCATTTAATATATATAAACATTTATTTTTAGTATATATTTTTTAAACTCTCTATACCTTCACAATTATCATTTACTTTTCTTAGGAAAAAACTTTTATTTTTTTTTAAAAAAGATATTTCTTCTGGACATATAAGTGTATAACTACTTGGTCTTCCACTTTTTCTTGATCTAATAAAATTTCTATATTCATTATATTGGCTTCTATAAGTAGTAGCATAATAAGAATCTTTATTAGTAATAATTATATTCTTCCTTTCACCTAAATAATTTAAAATTGTAATATAACAATATTCATCTGGACACCCAGCAAAACTATTTACATGACCTCTACCTTTTTCTGTAAAATAAATAAATATTTTTTTATTTAATTTTTCTACATCTCC
>Ga0257126_1003152_pt1 | contig 10514 bp, 9 predicted proteins | sample SI060_120mmetaG_FD_190151 | JGI IMG/M metagenome (GOLD analysis project Ga0257126, IMG submission 190151) | Marine microbial communities from Saanich Inlet, British Columbia, Canada - SI060_120m | ecosystem: Environmental > Aquatic > Marine > Inlet | place: Canada: British Columbia | collected... | reverse complement strand
TTCACGACTGCGATTTGAATGTAGCTAAAATTGAAGAATTTATTCGTTCCTTCGATTTGAAACTCGTTCATGTACACGCCAATAACTTTAGCCCAATTCGGCTGGATGACAAACTTCCGCTAACATTGGAGCTTTCCTTTAGCAAGTATGCGGACTCATTCACAGAACTCATTCTGCCGCACCCATTTGATATGCCAAACAACCCGTTTAGAAGTGAAATAACGCTATCAATTTGTTAAGAAAGATTTGGGATATTTAGAACATCAAAGGACATTCATATTACATATAACTTTTAGAGTCCTTTAAACTGACACAGAGACCCGGCTCTATCTTTGAAGCAAGTATGACAGATCAAGAACGCACAAAACTGATAGCAAAGTGGTACGATTGAGGTCAACCCTAACAGCCTCTCGCAAAACGTATTACTTCTCACGTCGATTACCTGAACTTATCCAAAAGCACTTGAAAACTGACCGTTTTAAACCCTGTCTACACATCCAGTCCATGCCGGCAGTCATCAGGCAGGCATCGGCGCTCGCCAATGAGCTTGACGAACAACTGGTAAATTCTAATATTAATAGACATTAAACGCTGCTTGGCAAAGGCTTTTGGAGCCGGTCAGTTTACCCTCGATGGTCATGGGCAAAGGACTGCCTGAGCACTGCCGCTTTCTGCAACACCCGAGACGGCATTGTTGCTGTAGGGCGCATGACGACCAAAGGCCGTTGAAACTAGCTTTAGCAGGGCCTTGGCCTACTTGCTTGAAGTAGCAAAAGATAAAAGTCTAGTGATGCTGCTTCCAAGCGATCGGAGAGCAACTTAGGGCTCTTGGTTTGTATTCAGTTACGATTAGCCGCAATTTGACGAGCATTAGGGCCATCCTCAATTTCATGTGCAAAGAGCAAGGCCTTCAACCAAACAAAAAATTCAGCAGTGCTTACTTTGGAGAACCCACAGTAAAGCAAAAGCCTTGTATACCGACACTAGCATATCTAAAGTTACTAGAGGCCCACTACCGTAAAACTGATGGTCAACAGAGGTGGCTGATAACACTGATAAATGACACAGGCCTAAAACTTTCTGAGTCTGACAACCAGTGTATCTCCGATGTGGCTTAAGATGCACCCCAGCCTCGCATCCACATCCAGTTTGAACACAGGCCTTGGAGACTTCTAAAGACCACCAGTAAACGAGTTGTGACTATTGGCACATTTTTTTGCGCAGCTGATCGCCCCTACAGATCACACACTACGACTTCTTGTTCCCAAACTACTGCAATTAAAGGGACATAGAGTAAACTCAACAGGTACTGCTGTAGCTGAGTGTTTTCAACTATTGAGCGCATATACTTAGGCTGTGTCTTAGACTTGATGTGAGTTCTAATTCATCTAACGGCGCCACCACTAGACATACTGGCTACTCACTCATTTGGGCCCTCGGCCGTAAATAAAGATCGTAAGTATACTTCGTCGCTCATAATCGTGACAAGAAAATTATATACCAGTAGGTTCTCAATATAAATTTCGTGATAAAATCTAATTTTGTATTTTCTGCGAGTTCAACGAGTGCGGATTTTTTTCTAGCCCTTGCTGCCATTTTTAAATATCTTTTCCATACCCATTTATTAGCTGGGCGATCAGCCTCCAGTAATTTTGAATGTCTAACTATAATCTTCTTGAAATAAGACGCTCGTTCCGACGCATTATATGCATTTGTGACCGATTTTGAAACTTTTGAGTTCCTTGGACCTTTATAAACGATTACGCCATCAAAAGAGCTAACATAACACCTTGCGCCAGATGCAACCAATTTTAAGCATAGGTCCGTGTCCTCGTTCACTCTGAGTTCAGGATCGAAACCACCCACTTCTTTAAAGATAGAATTTGATAGCCAAAAACCACGGCATAAGGCAGCCATTTTCATTCTTAACGATTTTTTTTCTTCAACAAAACTGGTAGTAACCGATTTTACGGTGTTTGCGATTGCGTACATTGTATCTCTGTCTTTTGAAATTGTTGTCTGACAAAATCCATAAGAACGATAATGCATCCCCTCTCCTTGGACCAATAATTCAAAGATCGATTGCCAATACCCAACTGAAACTAGATCATCATCATCTAAAAACAGTAACCACTGACCGGTTGCGCGTTCGGCGCCCAGGTTCCTGGCAGCTCCTGCACCAGTTCCACCTGCAGTTTTTAGCACTACGGCATTTAAAGCACCCAGCCTATTTCTAGTGGCTTCTGAAAGTTGCCGCCCATCGTTGACAATAATTATTTCTGTATTCTCAGGACTAGCATTCACTGCGGATAGGACTGCATCAAGAAGATAAACTTCACGGTTGTAGGTTGGTATTATAACTGAAAATGTTATTTGGCGCGCCATGACCGGATATACTTTCTGTGATAACCAATAACGTTACTAGTCGCTATAGAGGTTCCAATAGTCTGTAAGCCAAGTTGGACGATTAATTCCAGTACGCGGAAACCTTGCCCACTTTTTACCAATATTTGCGACTTGACGTGGGCGAGGATAACCATGAAATGCAACCATACGTGACTTTTCATGCGGCGCCTGTGGCGGAAGGAATAGGTCTACTAAGTATTGACGCCTTAGATGGTATTTAAAACTTTGGACGTACTCTAAATCAAAATAATCAATCTCTATCGCAGTACTGCCAACAAATTCTTGTTCAATATCAAAAGCATTATAAGCATAATTTGGATCTTTTGCAAAATTATTAAAAATATTTAAATGCCGGCTTACATTATATGACATTACACCAGTCGCAGGCTGTGGGGGAAGCTCACTATTAAAACTCTTCCAACGTGGCCCACAACTGAGAAGCCACAACACCTCTCCGGGCTCTTGTAAGAATGGGTCGATATTCCCACAGATTACTGTGTCTATGTCTAAAAATAACACCTGTTCAAATAATTCACAAAGGCTCGGATGAAACAAACATATTTTCGGCCAAGCACCTTTTGACTTTGGCATCTGACTAAGGCCTGCCGTTGGAATAGGTAACGCCACTATGTCGTCATCAAGCCCAGAAGCGTTATCGGTCAGACAAACGAACTGAAAACTATCCTCACTATTATCTCTCACAGCTCTTTTCAGGATATTCACATCCTCAGATATAAATTCTTCCCCCCATTTAATGGTAACAATGGATTTTTTCACTATCATCTCGACTGTTAACTAATACACTTTACGTTTCTCGTTTTTCCAACGTCTTGTCAAATACTGCATTTTAGATTTTACAGGTCCGAGACCTGCGAAATAAGAATTATTTTCAAATTTTACTATAAATTTAACCCCAAATGTTTAAACAAAAACGTGCGTAGAGATTACCGTTTAAGTGATTTTCTTGCAAATCACCTCGATTTGGGCCAGTGCACCACACCTTGCTGTTTGGTCAACAGTATAGCCATTAGATAATTGATATAAAATAATTGTTTTTCATTTTAGCATTATTTATTCGTTTCTCAATGCTCGACAGCTTACGATTCCAAACGGTGCATGTGTCAGCACTCATCTGGTGTGAGGGCCTCTTAAGCCAGCGACAGCGTGTGTTTATTTAATGATGTTTGAAGTGGCCTTCGTGGCATGTTACAATGTTTCGCGAAAATCATACAGCAGCGAAGTCGTAACGAATGCAAAAAATTGAGCATAGACCATACTCGTTTTTAAAAAATGGCGTTTTTCCAGACAAGGTTCCATCTGACAGAAATATGATTCCACGAAAGATTTGGCAAACCTGTAAAGATAGAAATTCAATGCAATCACAGCTTGTGGATTGCGTTTCTGCCCTTAAAAAAATGAACCCTAGTTGGACACACACTTTATTTGATGATGAAACTCAATATGAATTCATAAAGGCGGTTTGCTCTAAGCGTTTTTTAGAAGCTTACGAGCGTATTCATCCCTTGTTTGGAGCTGCACGAGCAGACCTGTTTCGCTATCTAATCGTTTTTTTTGCATGGCTGGGCATATTTCGACTTAAAAAGTGGGACATCTTGCCCACTTGATGAGATCTTAGTTAGCAACGACTCGTTTATTATTACGCAATGGGATAACGGACCTGACGGCAAGTTTCCTGGAGGCGGGATGAAGCGGCAACTAACGAGTATTCCCGGTGGAGAGTATGAGCAATGGAATATAATTGCAGCTCCAGGTCATCCTTTTTTAGCTACTGTAATTGAACAAGTTCTCGAAAACATTGAAAATTACAATGCGGTCAGATTTGGGCATGGGGCCGTGGGCATTCTTAACGTATTTGGACCCCATGCATTTACGCTAGCAATCCACCCACTTTTGAAAAATTACCCTCATCGAAAGGTAATCAGCTGGAAAGAGGGAATAAAGTATACAATGTTTGAAGGAGATAACAAACACTACAATCTGGATCCGTTACACTATTCGCGCCACATAATCGCGCCAGTCACCCCAGCTGGTCTAAAAGGGTGGAATTGGCTTAGCTATTGGCTGGCAGAATTCTTGTTCTGGCCCCTGTCAAAGCTGCGCACTCTCAATTATCGAAGACTTCAGTCGAGGCGAAATAAAACATTTACAATACGCTGAAACTATTTCAGGCAATTGCGATGGACCTTATTTAGACAAGGCTGAATTGAACTACTTATTTAATAAAAAGTCGTGATTTTCGTTCGAATGCACAAACAAGTAATTTGAAAAACAAGCTTTATCGGACGGTAGTTTTCTTACCTGTAGATTATTAACGGTTGGCTCAAACAACTCACCTTTTTTTTCATCAATCCCCCACCCGTTATAGCCCGCTGCCTCCATCAATTTGAACACATCCGAAAAATGCTTTCCATTGGCATCCAACGTGTCAGATACATCGGGATCCCATAGTTCAATTATAAAGTAATGTTTGATATTGCCACTAATAATATTCATTGATCCTTTCAAAACGTCTAATTCTGAACCTTCAGTGTCTATCATAAATATTATTTTTTGATCCTTAGGCTCAATAAGGTCATCGAGTTTGACCACACTTACGGTGTCAATTTGACTGAGTGGTGCAGCAGGGTTTGGCTTTATTAAAGATCCTGTATCACCTCCTCCAAAAAACTTCATTTCAGATGTTTTAGACGAAGCAGCAGCCTCATGAAGTTGGAAATTATCTCCGAATTCATTTGCTTTAATGTGCTTTTCTATCATCAGGCAATTGGACTTGTCTGGCTCAAAGGCGATAGTCTTCACACCTTTTTTTAATGCTATGCAACAATAGTATCCATGATGTGCCCCAACATTAACAAACAAGTTCACGTTATCTAACAAGTTTTTAAAAACTTGCGTTGAACCGGGCTCCCAAGTACCGTCGATATAGGATTGGAAGCCGCTAAATAAAAATCCATTATAGCTCATCCTAACCGGCTTGCTTTGTAAACGCCGGTAAAGTCTACGACGATTATAAAATCGCAGGTTATCTATAAAATCAAAAATCAAACTCATCGTGTTCCCCTCGCGAGACCTAGAGTAACTCTAGTAGGGCCATGTATCAATAGAGACCGCATTCTAAAAGAGCTTCAATTTCGTGTCTATATTATTAGAATTGAAAGTTTTTGCGAGGGGTTTGCGGCATCGTTTAAAACAGTATTTATGGATCTATTAGTATGGATTGACAATTTATCATCATTAGATCGGTTGATACAGAGTGTAGAGCTCGAACAGAGCATCTAATCTTGGCAAACCCTTCTCCGATATAGTTCAAATCCGTCAATAAACGTCCAAAAAGTTTATCACATCGGCTTTCTTACGGAGCTAACCTTCCCGGCTTCTTTCAAGATTGTCCAGGGTGGTTTTAAAAAGCGTTATCTCCCTTGAGATGTAAATAAGGAGCTCAATCACATCATTCAAGTTTTGAAAGTATATTTAGTATAGGCCTTATTAGAAGTGACGAGCCGAAAGTTGAGGGGTGGTTGCCATCCACGTAAAGTAATTGTCCCTCCTTGATAAGTGCGCACTCCGTCAAGCCACAAAATATATCTGCCGGGTCAACCAATTTCACAAGATTACCATCTTTAGGATAATTTGATGCTTCCTTAAGCATCTTGCGCCCAAAACTGGATTGAAGCACGAACATCTCGACTGGATATCCAACGTTATCATTTAGTGTCACACCGTTCCAAACTTGTCTGGCAAAGTAATTGGGGATGTTGATATCTGGACGTGGTAACGAAGCAACGAGGATTATCCTCTTACCAACCGCAGTTAACTCCTTTATAACTTGCTTTAATTCATTTGAAATTTTTTCTTTGCGCGTTTCATCAGAAAGATCAGGACTGTGGCCAACAGGGTAGGAATAAAATTCATCAACTCCCAATACGCCAAGCATATTCGGCGTTTCTTTATTTAAAAAATAGCTATCCCAAGTGGCAAACATCACAATTGTTTTAATTTCTGATGATATCAGCAGTTTTGAAAAGACTTCTGAATTGAATTTAGCGCATTGATCAGTTCTACTTTGGCCGAAATTTATTAAGTTTGGTATCGGCTGACAACTTGAAAGTGTAAACTGTTTCAAGGACAGTCCAATCTCACCTAATGCCTCGCCAAGGGGCTGGGATATTGAAGCGGCATGGCTATCGCCCCAAACAGCAACACTCGGAACAATATTAGCTCCAAATTCACAGGTCTCAGAGAGTGACATATACTGGACTTGTTTCCTGCTTAGTTGACATTCCCGCAGGCTATCTGGGGATTTTGCTGACTGCATAACTTGACGGACCGAACTGGGCACTCGTTCTGGATAGCCATTTGTAAAATGGCCACCAATTGCGAAAGCAGTAATAAAAACAGAGGCTAAAATTAGTAGTGAACGACTGTAAAATAATGGAAGGGTTTTCTTTCGGAATGGTTGCTCCACTAGTCTCCATGATAAGTAAGAAATTAGTAATATAAGAGTAAAAATAATTAACAAATCTGTACCGCTAGCGTGTGAAATATTTTTGATAGCTAAAAAACTTAAGATTGGTTGATGCCACAGGTAGGCCGAATAGCTGATAAGTCCTATAAACCGCAGCGGCGCTAGTTTTAGGACTGCGTGGGCGAATGATTTCTCTCGACCAAATAGTAAGATAAGGAGTGAGCCTATGACAGGGACTAGTGTCCAACCTCCCGGCCATAGGGAGTTGTTGGGTAGAATTGTCAAGCCTGCGACAATCAAAATTAGGCCAATATTAGACATCAACGCAGCATTGGGTTTAAAAGATTTTATGCTGTCACTTTTCAAAGCAGCGATAACTCCAATGAGAAGTTCCCAAGCACGCGTGTGCAAAAGGTAAAATGCAGTCATTGGGCTGTCCGAATTTGTTGTTAAAGCAGTTATGAAACTCGCAAACGCAAGACTAATCAGCACCATCAATAGTGTTTTTTGACCTAGGCCCCAAAACAGGCCAAACAAAAGTGGTACAAACATATAGAATTGTTCTTCAACAGCTAAGCTCCAAGTATGAACCAAAGGATCAAGAGCCGCTTCAGGATTAAAATAGTCAATGGTATCCCAGAACCAAAAATTTGATACCGACAACAACGCGCTGAGTGCGCCGCCACCAAAATACCGGAATTCATGCGGCAACATTATGAACCAACCAGCAATAGTTGAGCAAATGATAACGAAGAAGAGAGCCGGAAAAATGCGTAGTGCTCTTCGAGCATAAAAGTTCCAATAAGTGAATGTTCCTTGAGCTCTATCCTTTGCTATTTGCCCTCCAATTAAAAAGCCTGAAATTACAAAGAAGATATCAACTCCAGCATAGCCTGCGCCAATTTGAGATATGCCCATATGATATAGTATTACGCTCATCACAGAAATAGCTCGAAGGCCATCCAACTCGTATCTATAAATCATAATTGGATACTCAAAGTTTCAACTGAAGTGGTTGCTCAATTCTCTACCAGATACTGAAGCAACGAAGCCAAGTCCATTTGTTTCTAAAGATAATACTGTTGAAGCAGAAGTTGCAATCTGTCCAAGATGCCCTGCCCGCCTGTTCAGAAGTAATTATCGTCAACGATGGCCCCGCGTTTGAGCAGCCCACGCGTGACTTGATTGCCACATTGGGCGCCGTATCTGTCAAAACCAAAGGCGGGCTTGGAGCGGGCGCGGCGCGCAACATCGGTGCAGACCACGCGCGCGGGCAATGGCTCTTGTTTTGGATGATGATGATCCCATTGCTGTCGGATATTGGCAGGCGGTCGCCCGATATATCGACGCGCGCCTTCAATCTGCAAATCTCGCCTATGGATTTTGTCAGGCCAGCCCCCTGTCTGATCGTGCAGAAATGCAGCGCATCGCAGCGGCCCGAACCTCTTTTCATATTCGGCCGCATGAGACCACCTCTCTGAAGCCTAAATTAGCAGTTTTGGGCGTTGGATTTTGGGTGTCAAAAGCCCTGTTTCAAATGGTTGGCGGCATTAACAAAGAGTTGCGCACAAATGAGGATACAGATTTCTACCTCAAGCTTCTGAGTGCCGGCGCGCGCTGCCACCACACGCCGTCACAGGGCGCAGTAATTTTTCAGGGCGATCATGGGACCGCTGCTGCCAACTCCACCACAAAACACTACGGGCCAGCGCAAAGAGCCCGTTATTTCAAGCAAATTGTAGACACCCAAGCGGAAATCCTCGCCACAGACAGCAAGGCCGAGGTATGAGTCTGTAAGCGATACCTCAAGATGACCGCACGCAGCGGAGGAATGGACGGCTACCACCATCTGCGCACAGCAAAGGGATTAACGGTGAATCGCAAGCGCCTGCTGGCGATCTATTGGGCCGGCTGGCGAATTTTGGCAAGCTTGGACCTGCGCTGAGTGCTCAAATACCTTTGCTCCACCACAGGCCCGACCGCTTGGAGCAAAAATGCCACGCTGTATCTGCTTCGGCGCCGCTCAGGCAAAACAGGGGCATAAGACCCAAATCGGATGCGTCCAGGTGTTTACAGGGCGGTGCGATCCAAATTTTTTACGCTTTGACAACCATTTTACGCGGAACATTGGCCAGGCATTCCGGCCCGTTATTCCCAATGCGAATGCTTTCGGTAATCTCAAAGCCCCAATCGTCCATCCATAGGCCCGTCATAAAATGAAACGTCATATTCTCCTGCAACACGGTCTTGTCGCCGGGCCGCAAAGACATGGTGCGCTCGCCCCAATCTGGCGGGTAGCTCACGCCGATGGGGTAGCCGGTGCGGTTGTCCTTTGTAATGCTATATTTATTGAGAATATCGAAAAATGCGATGGCAATATCCTCGCAAGTATTGCCGGCGCGCGCCTTTTCCAGCCCAGCCTCCATACCCTCCAAGACGGCCTGCTCCGCATCCAAAAAGGTCTGGGTTGGTTTGCCCAGAAACACAGTCCGAGACATTGGGCAGTGATAGCGCTTCACAACGCCTGCGATCTCAAAAAATGTTCCCTCGCCCGACTTCATCGGCGCGTCGTCCCAGGTCAAATGCGGCGCGGAGGCATCGGCGCCCGAGGGCAAAAGCGGCACCAGCGCCGGGTAATCCCCACCAGCTCCAATGGCCGGATCATAGCGCAAGGCGGCGTCGTAAATATCGGCCACCAAATCACATTTACGAATGCCGGGCTCAACCTTTTCAACAATCCGCTCATGCATCCGCCCAACAATCTGCCCGGCCTGGCGCATCAAGGCCAGCTCAGCCTCTGATTTAACGGCGCGCTGCCAATTGACCAAGCCTGTCGCATCGGTGAGCTGGGCGTCGGGCAGCGTGGCATGCAATGTCATATAGGCGGCCGCAGAAAACCAATAATTGTCCATTTCGACAGCAATGCGACCCTTGGCCAAACCGCGATCGGTCAATTGCGCCGCCAGATAACCCATAGGATGACGCTCAGAGGACTGCACATAGTGATCCGGATAACCGATGATATTGGACGGGTCCATAAAACAGGTGCGCAGCGCGCCCTTGGCGTCCTGCCCACGCCCATACCAGATTGGAGACCCGTCCAAAGGTAAGATCACACATTGATGGACATAAAATGACCAACCATCATATCCGGTCAACCAATTCATATTCGACGGATCTGAAACGATCAGCAGATCGATCCTGCGCCTCTGCATTTCTTGGCGGGTTTTGAGCAGGCGCTGTTCAAATTCAGCGCGTGAAAAATTGAGCTTGGCTTGTGACATCTCAGGCACTCCTTTTTGGCATGCTGTGCGAAAAAATTATCAGAGCCAGCTGCGCTGTATATCCTAAGTGCGACATATTTTTGGAGTGACACGCAAATGGCCTAGACGGGTCAATCTGGCGCTTGAATTCTAATCGCCGACCTGCGCCTATGGCTCATGAGCAGATTGTTTTCAACAGGCATCCATCCCAAACCCGAGCGCGCCCTGTGAAGGCGCTGCGCAGCCAAAAGACCATTGGTCTCACGCTGGCCATTTTTGGCGCGCTGCTGTTAACGCCCGATACTTTGTTTATGCGGCTTTCACAGCTCGACGGGCTTAATATGTTGCTTTGGCGCGGC
>Ga0257126_1003136_pt1 | contig 10544 bp, 8 predicted proteins | sample SI060_120mmetaG_FD_190151 | JGI IMG/M metagenome (GOLD analysis project Ga0257126, IMG submission 190151) | Marine microbial communities from Saanich Inlet, British Columbia, Canada - SI060_120m | ecosystem: Environmental > Aquatic > Marine > Inlet | place: Canada: British Columbia | collected... | reverse complement strand
AGAAAACCTGGATGGATTCAGGCGGTAATATCAGTCTTGTGGCGCGCAGATTGGGTGTGTCGCGCACAACGATTTATAAACATATCAAAGGACTTTAGGCGATTTAGCGGTTTTAAGGAACAAACTTCCATTCGAAACCAGCAAAGCACCAATCACAACACCGCCTCCGGCAAGCGCCCAAAAGCCCGGATTTTCCGAAATCACCGCCCAGACCAACAGCGGAGCCAATACAGATTCAAGTAAGATCAAGAGCGACACTTCCGGAGCACTGATATAGCGCGGGCCAAGCGTCAGGAAGCAAGTGCCCAAAGCGATTAAAACACCGTGCAAAATATAAAGCACAATATTCGTCTCGATCTCAAGCCCCGAGCCAAGCGTGGGAAACAGCACGAGCGCAGACCCCAAATAAGCGATTGGAATCGCTGGAATCATTGAAACATGTTTCAATCGGCGTAGCATTGTAAGCGCCCCGGCATAGGCAGCAGATACATAGACCGCCCAAAGATCCCCCGTCCAATTTGCCAATTTGTTTTCGCCCGAGCCATAAGCGATGATCGCCAACCCAACCCCCACGAAAACTATCGTTAGACCAGTGCGCCTTGAAATATGTTCGCCCAAAAATATGCTGCTGAAAATCGCCGAAAACACCGGCATAGACGCAAAGATAAACACAACATTCGCAACACTGGTTTGACTTACCGCCATTACAAAAGCCGGAGATGTCGAACCGATCAAAAAGCAATAAGCCCAGCCAAGCTTTCCCATCAATAAAATATTGCGAAAGCTCGGTGCGCCTTTAAACACAAGCAAACCGGTCAAAATGACAAGACCAGAGATTAAGCTTCTCCAAAACGCCGTCACCAGTGGCTCGGCTGTGATCAACCGTACAAAAAGCGAATCCGGTACAACGCATAAAACGCCCAGAAACGTGTAGAGTAAGCCTTTATGAGTATCCGTCATGGCGAAACGCTGTTGCCTTTTCATATGCCGCGTTACTATCACTGCCTTTGCTTGATTAGACCAGTCTTTCTAAATACTCCAAGAGTGATCTGCGCAGATGCAATAGAATATCTTTTCTAAGGCTTTTGGTCAGGCTTGCAAGAAACGCATCGAATATTTTTTGAAAAACAACGGCCTTCAAACCTACTTAATTTGTGAATAAACCAGGCTAACAACTGGCAATATAACCTAATAAAGAAAGACTTATAATAAAATTTATATATTCATCTTCACGCTATCAAGCGTATCATTAGTCTGGTGCGATAGAGAAAAGTCGCACCAGACATTTTCTTAACGCGCCGGCAGAGGCATCCAACCAGTCATCGCAACATCAGCATGTTGAAACTGTGGCATCTTTGCGCCTAAATCGGCCATATTCTTAATACCTTGCTCGTTCAAAAACGCTTGAGTGATCAACGTTGGTGGCACAATAACACTCGCACCTGGATCTCCTCCTGCCAGCATAATGGCCAGTGAACGAATAGAAACTTCGCCAACAACTGCGGGATTGGTTGCCACAGTTGCGACCCATGCTGATCCCGGCTCCCGCATGGCAGAAATATCTGCAGTAGAAACGTCAGCGGAATAAATATCTACCTGGTCCGTCAAGCCTGCCTCATCTACTGCGATCTTAACACCTTTTGCAAATTCGTCATAAGGCGCGAACATGACAGTAATATCAGGATTTGCTTGCAGCACTGAACGCGCTTGGTTGGCATTGGTATTTGCGATAGGGTTATCTAAAGTGCCGAATACTGCAGCTTCTTCAATTCCAGAATTTGCCGCAAGGGTCTCTTCCCATGCAACATTTCTACGGTCTAAAGGAGCAATACCTGGAACATATACGTATCCCGCTTTAAATGTATTCCCGTTATCTTTGATAGCTTGCTCAAGCGCCAATTTTCCAAGTAGATAATCAGACTGTTCTACTTGTGGTATCGCGGCGTTTTCTACATTGACGTCAAAAGCCACAACCTTAATGCCGGCATCAACCGCTCTTTGTGCCGCTTCTTTCATAGACTCGGTTAAGCCATGCTGGATAACAATGCCATCAACACCAAGAGCTATGGCTTGATCAACCATGTCGGCTTGTAAAGCGGCGTCCTGACGACTGTCAAAAACGCGCAAATCCACACCTAACGCATCTGCTTGCGCTTCTACGCCACCTAAATAAGCTTGAAAGAAATCACCAGTTGAAAGATACCGTACCAATGCAATTTTCACAGCCCCAGCATTATCAAATGGCGCTGGCATATCAGCGGCGAAACTTGTTGTTGCCAGCCCAAAACTTGAGAGCGTAAGACCCACCAGCCTCAACATACTGCGTTTAATGTTTTTCATTTTTTTCTCCTTAAGATTACAGTTATAGATTAGTGACTTCCTCCCCGCACGCGAGACGACAGGGCAAATGTGAAGATAAGAGCAACAACCAAAACGGCGCCTTTTACAAAGTCCTGAGTATAATAAGGAGCATTCATCATTGTGAGCCCTTGCAATAAAATGCCAACAAATAATGCGCCGATGGCGGTTCCAAACGCATTTGGCTTAGCAGCACCCAAAACGGCAAAACCAATCAAAGCGGCGGCCACGCTATCGAGGAGCAAATTATTTCCTGAAGCAATATCGCCTCGTCCCAAGCGCGCCGCTAGTAAGATGCCTCCAATGGAAGCTGTGACACCCGATATCATATATGCTAAGATCTTATAATTAAACACATTTGTACCGGCCAATGCAGCTGCCCGCTCGTTAGAGCCTATAGCATACATAAGCCGACCGTGGCGGGTTTTTTCTAAAAAAACCCAAATTAACACCGAAATAGCCAAAAATATTATGACGGGCACCGGAATTAATTTTTCCAAAAACAAATCAATTCTGTGCCGACCGAGCCATAAGAAGCCTTCTGCAAAAGTACCATCTGCAACTTCGCCTCCGGGAAGCCTCATACCTGTCGAAATCGAACGGCCTTCAGTGGGGATTCTTTGTAAACCTATCAGCAGAAACATCATGCCTAACGTTGCCAATAAATCAGGCACGCGCATTTTTACAATTAAAATTCCATTCACAAACCCAACAGCCGCGCCCATTAACAAACAAGCGATCACGGCAACCACAGCGCTTTGTTCCAATACAACCATCATGTAAGCAGACAGCATTAATGCTGAAGTTGCGACCGACCCTATCGAAAGATCGAAACCATCCACTACCAAAGTGCAGGTAACTCCTAAAGCCAAAATACCAGTTATAGCCACAGATTGAAAAATAAATACAGCTGAGCGGGGGCCTGCAAAACCATTGGCAAAAATACTAAAAAATAAAACCAATAATCCCGCAAGAATTATAAATCCAAAACGAATGGCGAACTCTCTTAGTATATCTTTTTTCATTCTATAACTTCAGCCTGTTTGAGAGGATTAGAATTTCCAGAAACCTGGGACAACAGCTCTGAAAGGTCTATATTTCTATTCACATGCTCACCGACAATAGCCTTTTCGTGCAAGACTATTATTCGATCTGCTATTTCAATTGCCTCATCAAGCTCAGACACAAAAACTAATGTGGCGCGATTATCTGAAGTGGCCCTGATATGCCCGCCGATGTCGCGCCGCGCTTTAATATCCACACCCTGAAAAGGCTCATCAAGTATCAGAACCTTGCAAGGCTTCAAAAGCCAGCGACCAACAATAACTTTTTGCTGATTACCACCTGACAACGTTTCAATTGCATCTTTTCCGCTCTGGCACACAATTCCAATTGTATCGATCATATCACTGCAAGCGGAATACTGCCTTTTTCTATCGATAAAGCCAAGGTTTGAAAAATTCTTTGTAAACGGCAGTGTCAAATTCGCTTCAATGTCAAAATCGCCCACAACTGCATTATTTGCCCGATCTTTAGGGCTCATATGAACACCACGATATATTGCATCAGCAGGGCTCTTGGGCTCAAAAATCGTACCTTCTAGATAAACTTTGCCGCTTGCAGGCTTTTCCAAGCCAAATAAAATTGAAGATAGCAAGCTTTTGCCGCTGCCGAGTAAACCAGTAATAGCTACAATTTCACCACGCGAGACTGTAATTTCCACAGGGTCACTTTCGTCCGAGAGACGCAGATCACTTAGTTGCAAGACCGGGGAAGAACCCTCAGCTACATCGATCTTAAAATCACTCATTTTCTGACCCAACATTGCGGTAACTGCGCCTTCGTAGTCTAAATTCTCTCCCTCAAACTTACCGGAAATTTGGCCATCCCGCATCGCCAAGATACGGTCTGCAATAGCTCTTATATCTGACATCCGATGCGAAATATAAAGAATAGCGACTCCGTCACGCTTTAACGTTTTAATTACCTCAAACAGTCTTTTCGCTTCGACGGCAGATAATGAGGAAGTTGGTTCATCCAAAATCAGGAGCTTAGGGTTGCAAGCAACAGCACGCGCGATCGCAATCAATTGTCGGTCGGCAATACCCAATCTAGAAACTGCAACATCCAGGTCCGCGTCAAACCCAACAGATTTGGCTATTTTGGCAGCTCGCGCTTTCATTTCCGCACGCTTTAAAAACATTCTTTTTCCAGGCTGCGCCAAATTATCCAACAAAAGATTCGACGTCACATCAAGGTCGGGAATAACACCATCATTGATTGATTGATGTACAGTGATCACGCCATTTCTAGAGGCCTCAATAGGTGATCTTGGCTTAAACGGAGATCCAAAAAGTTTAATATGCCCGGTATCAGGTGAATGCACCCCACATAGAATTTTTACCAGTGTTGATTTTCCTGCGCCATTGGCGCCCATCAAAACACTGACCTGACCGGAAGGCAATTTCATGTCAATGCCGCGCAACACCTGGTTGGGCCCAAACGACTTTTCTAATCTGCTAATTTCGCACGCCACGTCGGACATTATTAAGCTCCCTAGCAACTACTTTTGTCTTGATTTAATCAGATGTCAAGCTTGTTGACATTTGATTAAATCGGTTGGATGGTCTACAAATGCTGTTAAGGAGTTTGTAATGATCGATGATAAATATGAACCGTTAACAATACAAAATTTACCTAAGCGATTAATGGCTGTTCGCGAATTAACGGACCAAATCGGGCAGAATATTGACACTTGGGAAGTTAAAGAGGTCGGCGATGGTAATCTAAACCTTGTATTTATTGTAAAAAGCCCTTCTGGAGCGGTAATTGTAAAGCAAGCTCTTCCTTATGTTCGACTAGTAGGAGATAGTTGGCCTCTTCCATTATATCGCGCTTATTTTGAGTATCATGCATTGACCAGACAAGCCGCGAGGGCCGAGGGCACTGTCCCGAAAATTTATTACTTCAACAGTGACCAAGCTCTCCTCGTTATGGAATATCTTACACCCCACAAAATTCTTAGAGAAAAGCTGATTTTGGGAGAAAAAGTAGAAAATCTGGCAACGGACGTAGGACAGTTTTGCGCCAGGACGGCGTTTCGTGGCTCAGACCTTTCATTAGACACAGCGCAAGTCAAAAACGATCGAGCGTTATTTGCAGGCAATGTAGCTATCCCCGCAATTACCGAGGCGTTAGTTTTTACAGATCCCTATTTCGATGCGAATATGAACAATCATACAGCCGGGTTAGACGTAATTGTCGAAACTATACGCAATGATGTAGAAATGAAGGCGCGCACACAGCATTTCTTTCGGCTCTATTCAGCGCAACAAGACACAATGTGCCATGGGGACCTTCACTCTGGTTCGATAATGTGCACCTCCACAGAGAGTAAAGTGATTGACCCAGAATTTGTAACCTATGGACCGTTTGGATTTGATTTGGGTATGTTATTCGCAAATTACTTCATGGCCTTTTTCTCACAAATCGAACATCGAGGTGACAATTTAGAAGATTATCAAAACTGGATATTGGAGGTAATTTCAGAAACTTGGTCAAGTTTTGAAAAAGAGTTTTCTGACCTTTGGCATACGGAGCGTACCGGAATGTTGTATCCTAAAACTATGTTTGAAGATCAAGGGCATAGCTCGGATAAGGCATTGATCAGTTTATTAAATGATATCTGGCGAAATAGCTTAGGGTTTTGTGGCATAGAGATGCATCGGCGCTGTTTGTCGCTGGCGCATAACGCAGATTTTGAACGTATTGATGATTTAGAGCGGCGCGCTCCTCTGGAGGCGCGCAATTTGATGTTGGGGCGAGACCTTATTTTAAAGAGTGAAAAAATTAGAAGCACCAACGATCTTTTAAATTTAGCCAGGAAATTTAACGCGGAGGACTTTTTATGAAAGTCAACGGAGTTGCATTCAGATCTATCTGGTATGACGAACATGAAAAAAATGTAAAGATTATTGACCAACGCTGGCTTCCGCACGAATTCCGGATCGTGAATCTTATAACAAAAAACGACTTTGCCAACGCAATTTCCGATATGTGGGTACGTGGCGCACCGCTAATAGGCGCAACCGCAGCCTATGCGATCGCCGAAATAATGGCCGTTGACCCAAGTAATACAAGTTTGGAAACTGCATGTATCGAGCTGAATGAAACGAGACCAACAGCAATAAATTTGTACTGGGCTTTATCACGCTGCAAAAGCGCATTGGAACGCGTAGAGGTAAACGTACGCGCAGCTGCCGCAATGCAGTTGGCACATGCCATTGCAGAAGAAGATGTGGTAATGAACCAACAAATTGGAATGCACACGTTAAACATAATCAAAAAACTTGCGGCGAAAAAATCCAATAATGCACCAGTCAACATCCTAACTCACTGCAATGCCGGATGGTTGGCAACAGTTGATTGGGGAACGGCGACGAGCGGCATGTATCAAGCACATGATGCAGGAATACCGATTCATATATGGGTTGATGAAACTAGACCTAGAAACCAAGGCGGTCTTACCAGTTGGGAATTGGGCAGCCACGGCATTCCTCACACCTACATAACGGACAATGCTGGCGGGCATCTTATGCAGCATAACAAAGTTGACATGGTTATTGTGGGAACCGATAGAACTACAGCGCGTGGTGACGTGTGTAATAAAATAGGTACGTATCTCAAAGCTTTGGCAGCCTTTGATAACAACGTGCCATTTTATGTTGCCTTACCCTCTCCAACTATCGATTGGAGCGTAAACGACGGGGTAGCAGAAATTCCAATCGAAGAACGATCTAGTTTGGAAGTGAGCCATGTTATGGGTATAGATCCCAATGAAAACTTGGCAACAGTCCAGATCACGCCACAAGAAGCAGAGACTGGAAATCCAGCTTTTGATGTAACGCCAAATCGCTTAATCACTGGCTTAATCACTGAACGCGGCATCGCAGAAGCCTCGTCAGAAGGCTTGGATGGCTTATTTCCCGAATTTAAAGGTAAAAACAATGATCGAAAATAGATTTTCTGAGCTTGAAGCTCAAAAATGGCGCTGTAATGCGGGCAGTCTTGCCGCTGATCAAGAGCTAGCAGAACGTGTCTATACCTCTCGTTTGATTGGATCTGATCGGGACTTACTTATGCATGGGGGGGGAAATACATCCGTAAAGCTCCAACGCGAAAACCTTTTCGGTGAACAAAAAGATGTACTTCACGTGAAAGGATCTGGGTGGGATCTCGATACGATTCAGGCTGCTGGATTGCCCGGCGTATGGCTGAGCCCTTTGCTAAAGCTTAGGCAGCTAGATTCCCTAAGTGATGAAGATATGGTAAATTATCAGCGCTCAAACCTATTAGACTGCGCTTCTCCAAACCCAAGTGTGGAAACACTGCTTCACGCATTTTTACCGCATCGATTTGTAGATCATACTCATGCTACACCTTTTTTAATTTTAGCAAACCTTCCTAATGCGAAAGAAATTTGTCATGAAATTTTTGGGAATCGACTCGGAATCGTTCCTTACATCATGCCAGGTTTTAATCTTGCAAAAAAAGCAGCCGAAGTTTACGACAGTAATCCAAATGTAGAAGGCCTGCTCTTGTTGAACCATGGGCATTTTGCTTTTGGGGAAACCGCTGAAGCCAGCTATAATTTAATTGTTTCACATACAAATGAAGTAGCCGATTATTTGAAAATGACGAAACCAACCTCAATTGGTTGGCGCGGGTCAATCGAAAAAAGAAATGTTCTACCAGTTTTAAGGGGCGCAATTGCGGAAGTTCATAAAAATATAGGCATCCAAATGCCTATATTAGATGTTAGGAATTGTGCCGATGTAATGTCATTTTTCGAACGCCCAGATTTAGAAAGCTTAGCCAAAAGAGGCATGGCATCTCCCGATCACGTTCTGCGTACTAAAGGTCAGCCTCTGATCTTAACAAAGCGTGAGCTGGCTGGCGGCAAAGAGAATATTATTGATAAGATTAAAACATTTGCATCAGATTACAGAAAATACTTCGAAAGACAGGCTCCAAATGCCTCTGAACCGAAAACGTTAATTTCTCCGGATCCAAAACATGCGTGGGTTGAGGGTGTAGGGATTGTTGGTTTTGGAACAAGCCCGGCCGCCGCGTCTGCTGCAGCAGATTTAGCAGAGCAAAATATGCGTGTCAGATCTGTAGGAGAAGATGCAGGAGGGTTTTATCCTCTTGGCGAAAAAGATATGTTTGATTGTGAGTATTGGTCGCTTGAGCAAGCCAAACTTGGAAAAGGTATTGCTCCGCCATTACAGGGAAAAATTGCTGTCATAACGGGTGGTGCAGGCGCAATCGGATTAGCTACCGCACAAGCTTTGGCGGCCAAAGGCGCTAGTATAATGTTGGTAGATCAAGCCCTTGACAAACTGGAGTCTGCGGCAGCGTCGTTGGGACATTGGCATGGTTTTTATGAAACGAATATCACCGAGGAAGGTGCTGCAAAAGACGCCATGAATGCCTGCATCGAAAAATTTGGCGGTATAGATATATTGGTTTCTAATGCAGGGTCTGCCCAAGGTGGTGGTTTATTAAACCTACATGAAGAGCAGCTCAGGGCGGCGTTTGAACTAAACTTTTTCGCGCACTATAAATTTGCAACTGAAGCTGCACAAATGATGCAAGCCCAAGGACATGGCGGTCAGATACTTTTCAACATATCTAAACAATCCGTAAATCCAGGCAAAAACATGGGAGCCTATGGGATGCCCAAAGCAACCACAATGTTTTTAATGCGCCAATTGGCGTTAGAACTTGGGCCAGAGGGAATTAGAGTGAACGGCATAAATGCAGATAGAATAAGATCCGGGTTATTAACCGACAGCTTTATCAAAGAACGGTCCAAGGCACGCGGTATGAGCGAAGCAGATTATATGGGCGGAAACCTACTTCAAAAAGAAGTGGAAGCCAGCCACGTCGCAGATGCCTTTGTGGCCTTGGCATTGATGTCAAGAACTACAGGACATGTTCTCACGGTTGATGGTGGGAATACAGCAGCCGAGCTGAGGTGATTTATTGGACGCAAATGAGACAAAACCTTATACTGCTATAAAATCGGATGTTTTGGTTACCGTATCTGAGCTATATTACAAAGATGGTCGCACGCAGCAAGATATTGCTGAGAGATTGGGAATTTCGCGTGCCACGGTCATCAATTATTTAAAGCAAAGCCGTGATCAGGGTCTCGTCGAAATAAAGATAAAAGGTTCCGCATATCAAGGATCTGCATTAGAACTAGAACTTAGGCGAAAATACGCACTCAAAGAAGTTTATATCACAAATACCGATCACAAACGAACGGCGCATGAAGCGCATCTATCAACAGCACGATTGGCCGCAAAAGCATTAGAGGGATTATTAAAAAATGGAGATAGAATAGGAGTTGCATGGGGACGAACTATCCAACTTGTCTCAAAAGAATTATCACGAAAAGATATTCATTCTCTGACTATTTGCCAAATTACAGGAAGCGTAATGTCAGAAGAATTGATTAGTGCAGAAGCGAGCGCGATCAGGTTTGCAGAAAACTTAAACGGACGCTGTTACACCCTTCATGCCCCTGCAATCATGTCTCAGCCAAATTTGGCTCATCAACTTCGGCAAGAGCCAGTCGTGAATGATCAACTTGAAAGGTTAAAGGGGTTAAACAGAATTATATTTTCCGTTGGCGGTATAGATTTGGCAGATCCAACAAGAATTAAGATGGCCACAGATAAAGAACTTTCTTCTTTTCTCATGAATGGGGCGAAAGCCCTTTTGTGCGGACATATACTGGATGCCAATGGGGAACATATTGAGCATGATTTTAGTGAAAGAATAATTGGTATGAAACCAAATGAGATACGTTCGGTTCCATGTAAGATATGCGTCGCCTCACAACATCACGATGCGATTGCCGTACGAACTGCACTCATTGGAGGCTATGCAACACATTTAGTGATCGATAAATCTTTAGCTCGTTTATTGTGAATTGTTTTAGCGGAGCCAGAAATTTGTATCGCTGTATTTGAACCCCATACCTTTAATTTTTTTAAGGCTTAGGTGTAGATAGAACGCTGAGATACCTGACAAATAATGATATGATTTTTCTGCAGAAGATGCCAGTCGGCTTACAGATACCAAGCCTATCAGCTCTGTATATGGCGTTATTTCCC
>Ga0257126_1003134_pt1 | contig 10548 bp, 10 predicted proteins | sample SI060_120mmetaG_FD_190151 | JGI IMG/M metagenome (GOLD analysis project Ga0257126, IMG submission 190151) | Marine microbial communities from Saanich Inlet, British Columbia, Canada - SI060_120m | ecosystem: Environmental > Aquatic > Marine > Inlet | place: Canada: British Columbia | collected... | reverse complement strand
TATGAACGAAGCAGTGAACCAAGGCGGTGTACATGTGGTCGTTGACGATCACGGTTTGGCAACAGTCGAATTTTTCCATCCGCTGTCCAATTCTTTGCCGGGCAAGGTCCTCGCGAAATTGGCCAATACCATTACGGAACTGGGGGAGAATGATGCTGTAAAACTCATCCTTGTGAAGAGTGCGGGCGAACGTGCCTTTTGTGCCGGGGCCAGCTTCGACGAACTCATTTCAATCGAAGATTTAGACACAGGTAAGGTCTTTTTTAGCGGCTTTGCCAACGTGATCAACGCCATGCGCAAGTGTCCGAAGCTCATTATCGGCCGAGTTCAAGGGAAAGCTGTTGGCGGCGGTGTAGGCCTCGCTTCTTCGGTAGATTATTGTTATGCTACCAAGCACGCGGCGGTGAAGCTCAGCGAGCTGGCGGTAGGCATAGGACCATTCGTGGTGGGCCCCGCAGTTGAGCGCAAGCTCGGGTTAGCGGGGATGTCAGATTTAGCGATTAATGCCACGGAATGGCGCTCAGCAGAGTGGGCCTTCCAGCGTGGTTTGTACAATGATATTTTCGAAGATGCTGCAGCCATGGATGAAGCCATTGAGGTTTTGGCGGGTCGATTGTTGACCAAATCCGTCCCTGCCATGCGCGGACTGAAGAAGGTCTTTTGGGAAGGTACGGAGCATTGGGATGAATTGTTAGCCGAGCGTGCTGCGATTAGCGGAGAGCTGATCCTGAGCAAGGAAGCTAAAGATGCCATTGGCGCATTTATGAGCAAATAATGCGCGCACTTTTCCTAGCCGTTCTCTTGATTCCTTTTGCTCTTTTGGGGCAAAGTGATACTGCAGTAGCGGGTTATCACAGGCAGGCGATTTACAGTGTTTCAGGCGCTTTTACAGAGGTAGATAATTGGAACGCTGGAGGAGAAAATAGTGCAAACATCAGTCTATTGCTACGCGAAAATTGGATCAAAAAGGGAGAAAACTTTACCACAGTTCATTTATTGGAGGGCAATTATGGACTTAGCCGCCAGGCCGGTACGCTCACAAAAAACGCAGATAAATTGGAGTTTACCACTACCCTTACAGGTTCGCCAAGGGTTACAGAATGGAACCTTTCTGGACAACTTAATGTGCGAACACAATTCGCCCCAGGCTATGCAAAGGGCGACACTAATCGTACGCCGATTTCAAACTTCGGCGCACCCATTTATGGGCAATTTTCCTTTGGCTTAGGGAACAACTCGTTCGAACATTGGCAGATGTTTTTATCTCCATTGGCGGGTAAAAGCACTACGGTCTTAGATGCTGATTTGAGAGACAAAGCCGCTTTTGGTGTGGAAACTGGCGCTACGTGGCGTTTGGAGGCAGGCGCTAAGATTACTTTGAACTATAACCAACAGTTTAGCGATGTATTTTCGGTGACTGCGAAGTCTGATATTTTCTACAACTATTGGGGTCCGGTATTAGCGACCGATTTTATGCTGGACATCATCGCTCTGTATAAGATTAAAGAGGCGTTTTCTGTCAATGCTCATGTCCAACTCATTCGGGACATTGACCAAATAGACGCCTGGCAACGCCGTTCGGTGTTGGGAATTGGCTTAGCCTATACGATTAAGTAGTCCGAGATAGCAGACTGAGATTATTCAACTCAAAGGATAGTCTTTGCAGCCCCTCTGATATGGTTTGAAGCTTATCATCGGAAAGCGGCGCCAATCCAGAGGTGTACTGACGAAAAAGACTGGTATTCATCCCAAGATATTGGGCAAAAGCGGTCTTGTTTAGCACCTTGAAATAGCTGAAAAACTGCTGTAGATCCACAAAGAACAGAACTTCATAAGGGTGCTTCTGATCTTCAAAGTACAGATCTAAGGCTTCATAGATGTTCTCTTTAACCTCGCTCATCTCATCCCCAACGGAGATAACCCCTGCCAACTCTTTGATATAGGTACTGTACCCCGTGGAAGTGATTTCAATGATTGCACTATAGCTCGTCATAATTCTGCTGCTTTTAAAATGGATTTTAAAGTTCCAGTGGCCAATTCTTTTCCAGGATGTCGAGGAATCACAACTCGTCCCTTTTTAATAGGGTGTTTGTATATATCATGCTTCGATTCGTGACGGTGGAGGAACCATCCGTCCTTTTTGAGCCGCTTTAGAATTTCATTTATCCTTGCCACAAATATAACGATTATGTTATAATTAATTCTCCTTCCTCTTCAAATTCGAAAGAAAGATTAGGCGTGACAAGAATTGTGGAGAAGTGTTATTTGTGAACTACTGCAGTCTTTTACGCCACCTTCTCTCCCTTCTCCAAAGCAAGAAAAAGAGGAGGATGAGCCCCGGCTGGAGCGCCACAAAAACGAGAATGTTGACGAGGTAGTAGCCGTAGCCGTATTCGCCCGGTGCGCCGCCCATCACTTGGAGAATGTAGACGCACTTCATAAAGAGATCAGTGATAAATGCTTCCATGAATTGTAAACGCTCACCCATAGACTAAAATTGTTTTTCTAGACAATTTCAGTTGTCCATTCTTCGATTGCATTAAAAACGGGACATAGTTTCTTTGTGGGAGGAGTAAGGGAATATTCAACTCTTGGCGGAACTTCTAAAAACTGATTTCTAACAATAAGACCGTCTTGTTCAAGCTCTTTTAATTGGCTAGAAAGCACCTTCCTCGATATACCGTTCGTTAACTGATGAAGTTTTCCAAACCGCACGGGTTCATGCTTTCTTATAGAGTTAATTATTGGAAGCTTCCATTTGCCCCCAAGTATATGCGTAAACCGCTTAACGGGACAATATTTTTCTTCTAGTCTGTCATTAGTAACCATTAGGTATCTAGTTTTTTATTGGTTACCAAAAGGTAACAAGTATCATAATGTAACCAATGTACATATGTTTGTTTAAACAATTAATATTTTACTATGAAAAATCGACCAATTTGCCAGTGCGGCAACACCTCAAATTCAGAAGGATATTGCGACGGATCCCATTCAAAGATTCAGCGCATATGAAAAATTTAAAAACTGCGGACCTTGCAAGAACACTTTTGGGACTGCTATTAGTATTTGTTGGGGGTAATAAAGTTTTTCAGTTTATGCCAATGCCCGAAATGCCTTTAGCAGCCTCAACCTTTATGGGGGCGATAGTCTCTGCCGGATTTCTTTTGCCATTGATGGCGTTGTTGGAAGTTTTGTCTGGGGCCTTATTGGTAACGAATAGGTATTCATTACTATCTGCCATTATAATACTCCCTATAACTTTAACAGCGATGATCTTCCATTTGGTGCTAGACCCAAGTAATATTTTATTCGCGGGGATTGCATTTTCGCTGAATGTAATAGTGCTTTTTAATCAAAAGAAAAAAATAAGTACACTGGTATTTAATTAGCAAAAAAGCCACCCAACGGGGTGGCTTTTTTAAGTCATTTTATTCTGAGAGTTACTTCACAAACACCTTGATCGAGGCGCTCATGTCGCGGCCGTAAGAAGCGTGTACGCCGTTGGCAAACTGCATACCCAAACGAACTTCACCCATCGGAAGGGTTACTGTATCAGAAGTTTGTCCGCCGCCGTAGTGAATGTTATTTTCATCTGCAGGGACCACCTCACCTTTGGCGAGGAAAGCATTGCCAATCAATAAATGGTGGTGGCCCGTGCCTTCCACAATCTCACCCGCTGGACGAACATCCATCCCTTCCACACCGAACTCTACGTAAACAGGGTTGCTCACGGTATCGCCGTTTTCAAGGTTGGCAAAGAACACGCCGCCAGTAGCTTCGTCCATATCCTCAGGAGCCATGCTCTCGTGGTTGTGGCCTTCGTGGTTTTCTGCTGGAGCTTCAGCAGGCTGGCTACAGCTAAATGCGATGGCGCCGAGCGCTGAAAGTAGTAGGGTCTTTTTCATGTTATTCAAATTCTATTAGTACGTTGTTCTTTTCAACAGCATCACCCACAAAAACGTTCACGGATTTTACCGTTCCTTCTTGTTCGGCTTTGAGCATGTTTTCCATCTTCATGGCCTCCAAGATGAGCAGACCTTCTCCTTTGGCAACTATTTGCCCCGGCTGTACCATAACTTCGAGAACCTTTCCGGGCATTGGAGCTTTTAATTTGGTCGCCTTGGAAGAAGCTCCCCCGGCGATTCCCATCTTCTCCAATAAAAGATCGTATTGGTCTTTCGCCTCCAATACCATCACTTGCCCATTTATTTTTAGGGTAAACGTCTTGGAGTCTTCAGCGCGATCAACCCATTGCACGTAGTAGGATTTATGGTCCTTTAAAATATGCCAAGTGCGTACGTCAATCTTTTCTATGTCCAGGTTGTAGTAGGTGCCGTCTAGTAATCCTTCGCCCGGGTTATTATCCGGAGCGACCTCAAAGGTGTTCTTTCCTGTGATTTTGTACATATGGTGGTTCTTTCGACGCTTAAAGGTACAAAGGAATTAGTCCAATTTTGAAGCCCAAACTTGGGCGCCATTAATGTCAATTACTAGGTCTAAATTTTGAGGTATATCGAACGGATTCGGCAGTTCACTAAATTCAAAAACGGCAGCCACTATATCCTCTTCACCTTCTTTGCTGCGCACAATCATCATACTATTCGTTGCAGTGTCGATGTCTAAATTCATGTCATAGCCAAGCTCTCCATTGAACAATGCATGATGTTCGTGTTTTAATGCTAGCATTTGCGCAAAGAAATCTGTCTGAGCATGCGGCGACGACCATTCTATGCCAACAGTGTCTTTGGTAAAGAATGGGTAGCGATGATTTAAACCAGCCTCTTGTCCGGAATAGATTAATGGGAAGCTTCGCTGAATCATAGAGGCCAAGACGTACATGGCATTACCCAAATCACCCATACGCTCCTGAACTGTGCCATTCCAACTATTTTCATCGTGATTGGTGTTGAAGTACATTTTCATAGTTTCCGAAGGCCACAGTGTGTCGCATTTCGCTGCATATTCCGCAACAGCACCTACGTTTTTATGACCTTGGGCTATTTCGTTCATGATATGATGAAATTCCCAGCCATAAACGGCATTGAAGCCGGCTTCTACAAGCGCAGGATCTTCCCATTCTGCCAACATGAAAAGCGGGCCGTTATTGGCGCGCAATGTGGTAATTGCGGTATTCCAGAATTCCGTTGGAACAAAGCCAGCAACGTCACAACGGAATCCGTCAATACCCGCGTTTTTAACCCACCAATCCATGTCTGCAATCATAGCCTCACGCATTCCGGGTGCATCATAGTTTAAATCGGCAACATCGGTCCAATCTGTTGGGTTTCCATCGTTGTCGACAGCAACAATCGGAAAGTTCCCGTCCACATCTTTGGTATAGAATTCAGGATGCTCGGCTACCCACACATGATCAAATGAAGTATGATTAGCGACCCAGTCAAGGATGACTTTCATGCCAAGTTCATGAGCCTGGTGTACGATGGATTGAAAGTCTTCTAAGGTTCCAAAATTCGGATTTACTGCTGTATAATCTGAGATACTGTAGTAAGAGCCGAGCTCGCCTTTGCGGTTTTCTACACCGATGGGTTGAATAGGCATGAACCACAAAATATCTACGCCCATCTCAGCTAATCTTGGTAGGTGAGACTGGAAGGCTTTCAATGTGCCTTCCTCTGTGTATTGCCTGACGTTTACTTCATAAATATTATCGCTTGCAGCCCATTCTGGGCGATTAGGGCCGTCGTATACGGCTAAAGGGGCGACGGGCGCAGCAGGCTGGCAAGTAATCATTGTTGTTGCGGCAGCTAAGGCAATAAGTATTGTTCTTTTCATGTTGTGTGAATTAATCTTGGTTGAATTGGCCGCAATTGCGGGTTTGGTAGATTTCGCCATCGGCAGGAACTGTGATGTCCCAATTTTCTAGATAGCGGTCTTCATTACTGTTGTTAAAGAAGAAGCGCACCTCCTGTTCCATATACTTGCGTACAATAATGAGCAGGTGTGGTTCAGGTTGGTAAACGGTCGTTGAACCGTAGTTCAAGGCAATGATGTTGGTCCGATTTTCATTGAGTCGCGCAATGCGATCAAAGAGCTGCTGTTGGCGAGGTGAAAAGTCGAACGGCATCATCTTTCTGTTGTCCGGGTCGTTCCCCCCGTGAAGGGCAATCTCGTCGCCGTAGTAGAGGATAGGAATGCCTGGAACTGCGATATTGAAGGCGTGCATGGCGGCCATTTTTCTATACCCACGCTCTGTAGGTTCTGGAATTTCGCGTGTCCAACCGGCCAGCTTGCTGTCTTCACTCATGCTGAGGTGTCCAGAGGCCATAGAGGAGAAGCGCGGCTTGTCCTGATTGCCAGAAATATTACCCATCAAATGGTGGTGGCCGTAGTAGGTCAGACTGCTCTCCAAAGCCTTGCGGAGACGGTCGAATGTGGCCCCTTCTTGCGTGAAGGCTTCGAATGCAGCATCGTAGAGGTTGAAGTTGAATTGGGCATCGACTTTACCGCTACCGACGTAGCTGGCAATGAGCTCATCCGAGCCGTAGGTTTCCCCAATCTGGTACACATGGTCATCGCTTGCAGCACGAATTTTCTCTGTGAGCAAACGCGTAAAATTCATCGGGATGTGCTTGGTTGCATCGTGACGGAAGCCGTCGAAATCATATTCTGTGATCCACACCAGGGCGCTATCGCTCATGAGTTCTGCGACGGTGTCGTTACGAAGTTCGAGGGTCGGCATGAAGGTGTCGAACCAAGTCGTCAAGCGTTCCTCGTCCCAAAGTTGGGTATTGAGTCGTCCGTCTGCCGTGTATTTGTTGGTGGCCCAATTTGGATGTTTCTGGTACACCGGATGTAACTCATGGACGTGGTTGGCCACATAGTCCAGAAGTACATTTTGCTCCTTTGCATGGGCATCGTCGAGGAACAAATGCAGCTCTTCAGGAGAAGCGAAACGATGGTCCGGTTTGATGTTACTAATGGGCCAATAGCCGTGGTATCCAGAGAACGTACTTACGGATCCGCCTTGGTTCCAAAGGCCCCAAGCATCTTTTGGGTTTTGTGTGATTGGACTGATCCAAAGTGTGTTGGTGTGGAGCGCATCAAAATATCCATCGGCCAATTTTAGACGCAATCCCTCAATATCCCCGCCTTGGTAGTTGGCGCGAGGGTGCACGGTAGAATCTTGAACGGGCTGATCGTTAGTAGGGTTGCCGTTGAAGAATCGGTCCACCATAGCGAAATACATGATGGAAGTATGCCAATCCTTGCGGTCCAATTCCTTCGTGTCAATAACCACCTCGCCAAACTTCAAAGGAATCAACCAATCCCCGCCTTGCTGACCGTTTCGTGCGGTATACAATCGGATCCAAGCACGTTCCCAATCCTTCGCATCTGCAGGAATCACAATGCTTAGCCCATCTTCATCTCGTACAACGTCAACAACGCGGTTGTTGAAGAAGGCCAGTATCTCTTGGTCTTCAGGGATTGCAGAAAAACGCAACGACCCTTCACTCACGAACTGGAAATCAATGGCCACTGGAGCTGCACCACTACCGCCTTCTACAGTTAAAACATTGTTGAAGCTTCCAAATCCATTGGGGACAGTCACCGCATTCGAGGGATCCAATACTTCTTCGCCGTTCACGACGAGTTTGTAGGCATATTCGCCCGGCGCAAGCACTAGCGGCGCTTCCCAAGCGTTTCCGTTCCATTCCAAAAAGGTGGCATCGCTGTTCCAGGCGTTAAACACACCTTTGACCTTCACTTCTTCGCCTTCGAAACCAGGAATGCTCAAGGTGATGGCACGCTTTGCACCTCTAAAGAAGGGCACATCCATGCTTGAGCGATGTCCTGTTATATGTGCTACGTTAAGTTCATGCTCGAGGGTCCCAGACATCATTCCGTGGCTGTAGCTTATACCCGCTGGCAATTCGTAATCACCAACCATATAGTCTTGACGGACAAAATGACTCTGTGTACCGTGATGAACGTGCGGCGAAGCCAGATCAGAGGCTTGCATGCGAAGGGGAGCTGAGGGCTGAACGTCACAGGCAGCGAGCACTGCGCTAATGGAGATTACCGTAAAAAATTTCTTCATGTTCTGTGGGCTAAAAAAAGGCGCACGTGGCGCCTTTCTAAGATAGTATCAATTCATTATGCCATTGCAGCTGCTGCAGAGTAAGCTTTTTCGCCGGCAGCAACTTCGAACCATTGGCCGTCGATCGCGAATTTGGCAGAAGTGCCACTTACGTTCTCGATGGTCATGCCTTCAGCGGTGAGGTTGGCTTTGAGCGTTGCGCCTCTCCAAAGGATGGAGAAGGTGAGGCCCTTCCACTGTGCCGGAAGCTTTGGTGTGAAGTGCAACTCCTCGTCGCGAATCTTCATGCCGCCAAACCCGTGCACTACAGACATCCATGTTCCCGCCATCGAGGTAATGTGCAACCCTTCATGAACCTCGCGGTTGTAATCGTCGATGTCCAAACGAGAGGTACGCAAATACATTTCGTAGGCTTTCTCTGGGTAATCTATCTGTGCTGCTAGTATTGCATGTACACATGGACTCAACGAGCTCTCGTGAACGGTCTTTGGCTCATAGAAATCGAAATTGCGCTTTACTTCTTCTTCCTCGTAGAGGTGGTTCAAGAAGTAGTAGCCTTGCAACACGTCGGCTTGCTTAATGAAGATGGAACGCAAGATGCGGTCCCAGCTCCAATGTTGGTTGATCGGGCGCTCGTCCAGGCCGAGGTCGTCGGCAGTGAGCTGCTCCTTGTCTAAGAAGCCGTCCTGCTGCAATACCACGCCTAATTTCTCGCTCTTCGGGTAGTACATCTTGGCGATGATAGCACTCCACTTGGCGAATTCTGTATCTGCGTTCAGTGCAGTCTTGCTGGTAATAGCGCCAAGCGCGTCCGCAGCATTTTCTTTCAGCCAATGGTGGGCTTCCAACGTCCACTCCAACGTCCACGCCGCCATGCGGTTGGTGTACCAGTTGTTGTTGATGTTGTTTTCGTATTCGTTCGGCCCAGTTACACCGAGCATTACGTAGGCTTCTTTTTCCTGTGACCAATTCACACGCTGCGACCAGAATCGGCTAATACCTAGAAGGACTTCAAATCCTCCTTCGGCCAAATAGCCCCAATCTTGGGTGTGACGTATGTAATCGAACACGCCATAAGCGATGGCTGCATTGCGGTGGATTTCCTCGAAAGTGATCTCCCACTCGTTGTGACATTCTTCGCCGTTCATCGTCACCATCGGGTACAATGCTGCGCCGTCGGTAAACCCGAGCTTGCCTGCATTTTCAATGGCCTTATTCAGCTGCTTGTAACGGTACAGACACAAGTTCTTCGCAACCTCTGGCTGCGCCGTAGCGAGGTAGAAAGGCAAACAGTATGCTTCGGTATCCCAGTAGGTAGAACCGCCGTATTTCTCACCGGTAAACCCTTTAGGACCGATGTTCAATCTATCGTCCACACCTGTGAAGGTCTGGTTCATGTGGAAGATGTTGAAGCGGATGCCCTGCTGTGCTTCCGCGTCGCCGTCAATTTCAATATCAGAGGTTATCCATTTGTTGTGCCAAGCGGCTACATGCTCACCACGCAATGCCTCATAGCCTTGGGCTGCCGCCGCCGTAGCGCTCGCTGCTGCCTTTGCGTCCAAGCTTGCCACGTCGTGGTTCATGCTGGATAAAACCGCTGCAAATTTTTCAAGTTTCAAGGTTTGACCCTGAGCGACTTCATAGCAGGCGCACTCACTGACGAACATGTTCTTCGCATCCGAACTCATGCCCCATTCATGCGGCGCTCCGTCCAACGATAGGCTGTTGCGCATGGCCACTGTTACCTCAAAACCGGTCTTTTTGGTCTTGGCGTGTACATAGCTTGCGCCAGCCTCTTGACCTTGAGTTACAGGCTCCCAAAACTTCTCGTCGTAGTTGCTGTCCTCGTTTTCCACATCAAAATCTAGGTACGAGCACAATTCAATCTTGCCTGAGAAATTCTTTGGAGTAACGCTGTAGGAAATGGTTCCAATCTCGTCTTGAACGATGCTTACCAAACGCTCGGCTTCAACAGCTACGATCTTCCCTGAAGGAAGGGTCGCTTCAAAAGTGCGCTTGAGCAATCCGCTGTGCATGTCGAGCTCGCGGCAGAATGAAGCTACTTCAGAAGCGGTATTAAGGTCCAATTCCTCTCCGTCGACCTTCACCTGAATGCCGATCCAATTACAAGAGTTCAACACTTTGGCGAAGTACTCCGGGTACCCGTTTTTCCACCAACCTACTCTTGTTTTATCCGGGTAATACACCCCAGCGATGTAGGAGCCTTGAAGACTTTTGCCTGTATATGTCTCTTCGAAATTCGCACGTTGCCCCATACGACCATTGCCGATGGAGAACAAACTCTCGCTCTTAGGATGGTTATTGGCATCCCAGCGACGTTCGATGATTTTCCAAGGATGAACCTCGGTATATTTATTGAACATGATGCTTTCTTTGTGCAGTTATAATGCGCGCAGAAGTTCGTCAGGAGAGGTTTCGCCTAATGCGTTAAAATAAAGGTCCGCCCCACCTAATACTTCAGGTGTTCC
>Ga0257126_1003133_pt1 | contig 10549 bp, 6 predicted proteins | sample SI060_120mmetaG_FD_190151 | JGI IMG/M metagenome (GOLD analysis project Ga0257126, IMG submission 190151) | Marine microbial communities from Saanich Inlet, British Columbia, Canada - SI060_120m | ecosystem: Environmental > Aquatic > Marine > Inlet | place: Canada: British Columbia | collected... | reverse complement strand
AGTTGTTGGTGCTACAGTTGTTGGTGCTACAGTTGTTGGTGCTACAGTTGTTGGTGCTACAGTTGTTGGTGCTACAGTTGTTGGTGCTACAGTTGTTGGATCTTGACTAGCTTCAATAATACTTTCAAATAAATTAGTGATTTCCGTCATCCAGTAATAGTCTTCAAACATTCTATTTTTTTGATGTTTAATAATTAAATTAAGGGAATCTTCAAAACCCGGAATAGATAAAGTAATTGTATTCGAATTAAAATCAATAATTAAAAACTCATTTGGTCCACCCCTATTATATTCTAAAAGTTCTATAAAATTTAAAAATCCAGGTGAAAGTGAATAATTATTTATATTAATATTTGATAACATATATATATATATATATATTATAAAATAATTATAATATTTTTAAATTAAAATCCAATATAATATATCTGGTCAATATTTAACATATTAAAAACTTTCTTAAAATTATCTGGAGTACATGATTTTTGTTTAATAATATTATTAGCAATATTACGTATATTTGTATCTTGAACAATTAAGTCTTCAAATTTAATATTATTAGCAATATTACGTATATTTGTATCTTGAACAATTAAGTCTTCAAATTTAATATTATTATCAGATAATTTATATTTTGTTAATACTAGTTTAATAAAACCAAGTCTATTTTCAGGTGTATAACCCTTAATATATTGATCAAGTAAAAGTTCTTTTTCTGTGTTGGAAGACATTAAATTATTGATTATAAGGTCTAAATAATAATTATATCAATTTTTCAAATCTTAATTTTTCACAATAAGGAAGTAAGCGAAGAGTTACAATAATTACAAAAATATCTTGATACAATCTTGTTTTATAAGTTTTCCTAACATTAAATAAGTAATAGTAACTAGCCATATAAATAACTGTTTCAAAAATAATATCATTTGTTAATTTTTCTTTATTATTTTTTAATAAATAATTTAAAATTATAATTTTATATACAAGTCCTATAATATAGTAATTTATATTATCTTCATCATCTTCTAAAAGTTTTACTTTATTTTTAAATAATCCAAATTTTTTTTGTAATATAAATGCTAAAATACCAGAAGCTGTAACAAATAACGCCATAATAGAAGGTATATAAAATATTAACATCATTTTTTTAATTTTATGACTATCAAATATAATATCTAATAAAATTAATATTGTCAATAGTATTCTTATTTGTGTTGACATAAATTTAGTTGAACAAAATAAATTTTTATATAAATTTTTTACATTAAATAATGTATATATACTCATTATATTCTTTTATAAAAAATTTGAAAATATAATTAAATAAAGATTTATTTAATTATAATAATAAATGGGAGTACCAGGTTTTTTTTTATGGTTAACTAAAAATTATAAAGGATCAAATTTTATTTTTAGTAAATCAAAATTATTAAAAAAAATAGAAAATGAAGATATTCAAAAATTATATAATCAAGTAACAAATTTAGATTATTTATTAATTGATGCTAATTGTTTAATTCATCCAGTATGTTTTAAAATTTTAGCCGATAATCCAAAATTAAAAGATAAGGATAAATTAGAAAGTAAAATGATTAAAGCTACATTTGAATACATTGAAAAAATTATAAATTATGTTCAACCTAAAAAAGGGGTATATTTAGCAATTGATGGGGTTGCACCGGTTGCTAAAATTAAACAACAACGTTACAGACGTTTTAAATCTGTTAATGATAGAGAACTTCAGAATAATATTAGAAAAAAATACGAAAAAGAAATTCCATATTTTTGGAATAATTCAGCAATTACACCCGGAACACCATTTATGAGAAAATTACATTTAAATATTAATGAATGGTCTAAAAATTTTAGTAAAGAAAAAAAAATAGATATTATTTATTCATCATGTAATGTTCCTGCTGAAGGTGAACATAAATTATTACAATTTATAAGAAATAATCAAGAAAAAAAAATAGATAATACATATGTTATGTATGGTTTAGATGCAGATTTAATTTTTTTGGTTTTATCAACAGGTATCGAAGATATTTTTTTGCTAAGAGAAGCTAAACAATTAAATAAAAATAATAAAACAGATGATTTAAATTTTGTTTCTATGAGAACAATGCGTACTTGTATTTATGATACAATTTATAATTATATTGTATCAAATGAAGATTTTGAAGAAGAAGAATTATTACTTGATAAAAATCGTGTTATAGATGATTTTATATTTATTTGTTATTTAATGGGTAATGATTTTTTACCACATCTACCATCTATTAATATTTATGATGGTGGAATTGATTATTTAATAAATAAATATAGTGATATATATTTAGAATATCAAGATTATATTATTAATAAAAATAAAAAAGAAAAAATTAATCAAAATATGTTTAATGATTATTTAATAAGTATTGCAGCTGACGAAGAAGGAATATTACAACAACATTATTCTAAAAAACCAAGAAAATATGGATGTCAAACAAATGATGAATATGAAAAAGAAATGTTTAAAATAGAAAATTTACAATTTAAAATAAATGATCCAATAAAATTAGGGAGTGATAATTTAATTGATTCACGTAAAAGATATTATAATCATTACTATCATTTAGAGGAAGATGAAATTGATGATTTTACAAAAAATATGTCTAAACATTATTTAAGAGGAATAAAGTGGGTAACAGAATATTATTTTGATAAATGTCCATCGTGGAAATGGTACTATCCATATGATCATCCACCATTTCTTCATGATGTTGTACAAAATATTACACCATTTAAAAAATTTAAATTTGAATTAGGAGAACCATTAAAACCATATGAACAATTATTATGTGTATTACCAAAACAATCAGTATATTTGCTTCCAAAATGTTTACATAAAATAATGTTAAATTTAAATTCAAGTGTAGCACACTTATATCCATCTAAATTTGATATAGATTTAATTAATAAAAAAAAATATTGGATGGGAATTCCTATACTACCCACATTAGAAATAAATAATATAAAATATATATTTAAAAAATACGAAAATAAGTTAAATTATCAAGAAAGAGAAATGAATAAAATATCAAAAGTTATTACTTTTTCAAATGATTAATTTATATAAAACTAGTTTAAAAAATATCTATATTTATTATATAAATTTAATATGAACGATGATAAAACAAAATTTAATCAAATTCCATATAGGATTGATACTATTAAAAATATGTTAAAAGATAAATATGTTGAACCAATGATTGACTTTAAATCTAATAGTTTTAGTGATAATTTTTCGAATATTGATGATATAAGATTAGTTATGCCCAAAAAATATATAGATTTTAGTAAAGCTATTAAAGATCTTGGTGGTAAATTACTTTATATTAAAAGTGGATCAACTGGTCATACTTTTAAAGGTGTATACCCACCACCAAATACAGAAAATAAATCGAATTATGCTGTTAAAATAGTAGCTTATCCAAGAAAAGAAAATTATGGAGATATGTTTAATATTAATCGTCCGGAAAATGCAGAACTTTTAATGATAAGAATATTAGCTTATTTTATTAAAACAAAACAAACACCTCATATTATATTACCAATAACTACTTTTAATACAAGTATAAAACCATTTATAAGTTTACCAAAAGATAATATTGTAAATAATAAAAAATTTGATCAATTTATTAAAAAATATAAAAATGGTGAATATTATAATAATGTTTCAATTTTAATTTCAGAATGGGCTGATTCTGGTGATTTACTTGATTATATAAAAAAGAATTATAAAAATATGAAAACAAAACATTGGCGAACTATGTTTTTCCAATTTTTATCAGTATTAGCAATTATACAAAATAAATATCCTGGATTTAGACATAATGATTTGAAAGCTAATAATTTACTTGTAAGTAGTATACCAGTATCTGAAAATTTTAATAAATTTAAATATAAAATTAATGGACAAATTTACATTATGCCAAATATTGGAATAATGTTAAAACTATGGGATTTTGATTTTGCATGTATTCCCGGTATAGTAAATAATTCTAAAGTAGATGCAGAGTGGACAACAAAAATAAATGTTATTCCAAAACAACACAGATATTATGATGTACACTATTTTTTTAATACATTAACAAAAAAAGGATTTTTTCCAGAATTTTGGAAAGATGACATTGTATCTGAGAAAGTTAAAAGTTTTGTAAAAAGAGTTATACCGGATGAATTTACAAAAGGTAGTAATGTAACAGATAGAGGAAGATTATTAAGTGAAAAAGAATATTTAACACCCGATTATATTTTAAAAACAGACCCATTTTTTAAAGTAATGAGGGTATAATTACATCTTTTATATCAGTTGTGTCAACATCACTATCTGTTTCAATATCATTATTTTCAGTTGTTATATGTATAATTTCTGGTACTAAATCTAATTCATTATTATCTAGATGTTTTATTATAAATGTTCCATTATTTCCATATAAATAATGTTGAGATAAAAACATATTATTAGTATTTATTGTAAAAATTAAATTAATATTATGACTATTCTTTTTTTCATTATTATTTTCATAATTTATTCCAATAATTTTTATATTTTTAAATATAATATCATTATCATTTTTTTCATAATTCATAATTTTTGGAATCATTATATCATCATATTTTAATTTATTTTTTAAAAAATTAATGATTCCATTTTTTTCTGTTATAGTCATATCATTTTTATTAATAGGTTTAAGTGTATTTGAAAAATTGTTTACTAATTGTTTTGCTTTATCTATAAACTGTTTATCGTTTAATGTAAATTCTGAATTAATAATAACTACTAAAAGTATTAAAAGTAAAAAAATAATTAAAAGTGTTTTCATATAATTTTAATAATATAATAATTTTATATTATTAACGATTATATATATTAATCATATATATTATCCATCCTCTCATCTGGTACATCAAAATCTTCATACATATCATCTTCTTCATAATCATCTATATCTAAAGCAGTTGATTCCTCTAACATATCCATTTCCATTTCTGTTATTTTTGCATCATCAATTTCATCAATATTAACAAGTTCTTGATATAATCCAACAGTTCTCAAAGATTCATCAATATATGGAGTTTCATGTTCAATTAAAAATTCAAATCGTCGGATCATTATATTTTCAATCGGAGTATAATATAAATTATAAGAATATATAATTATTTTAATTATAAAATAACATAAATTAATTTTTATAGATTGTTCTGAATTATAATCAAGCAATTTTTCTAAATTATATAAATAATAATAAATTAATTTATTATCTACATTGTTTAACTTGTTAAATATAAATCCATCTATATATGTTCTATACATATCAATTTTAATATCTTTTGGTATTTTTTCTAATGTTAATTTATTATTTATAATACCTATATTTTTAAAAATTTTTTTCCGTCCTTCATTATTCTTAATATTAAACTTTTTTAAAATTTTACTAAATTCTTTTAATAATGTATTTGTTTGTGGATTATATTCATTACTAATAACTTTACTATTATTATGAATTTTTTGTATTAAAGATAGTGAATTATTAATAATTTGTTTTAAATTATTTATTCTTATTCTTAAAAATTTTTTAATTATTTTTTCTTTATCTTTTTCAATATCATCATCTATATGATCAATATTTTGATATCTATTTGATAAACCAAGAGTTAAAATCATATCTTTTAATGAATCTATTTTTTCTATATATGAATTACTTTTATATGTTACAAATTTTTTTTTATCTTTAGAATATCCTAAATAAAATAATGTTAAAGCATCATAATATACAAATACACCATTTAATTTATCATTATAATATAATACATTTGTATTAAAAAAAATATGATTATTTTCAAATTTTATTTTATTATCACTTGATTTAATAATAATTGCTTTTTTAATTATATTACCAAGATAATCATTTTTTATTATATAAAGTGTATTATTTAAATATATTTCATTATTATTAACTTTAATTTTATTTCCTAATATTTTTATTAGTTTTTCTATAAAATCATCAATATAATTAGTTAATTTATTATCTGTTGTTTTAATATATCTATTATTTAATTTGTTAATAATTTTTTTATTTTTTTCTAAAATTTTATTTTCTTTTTCTATTTTTTCTTTTGATTTTAATATTTTTTCATAAATAATTCTATTATTTTCTTTATTTAAATTATCATTTAATTTTAATAAATCATTAGTTGAATATGTATGTTGATCAACATTTATATTACATTTAATACATTTACCATTATTAGGATCAATATCATGTATTGTTCCAGATAAACAATAAGTATCTGCTAATTTTCTTAAATTTATTAATTTTAATTTTTCTATATTTTTATTATTATTTTCATTTATATTTTCTTTTGATTTATTAAATTTTTCAAGAAGATCGCTATACTTTTTATTACATTTAATACATACTAAATCATTCATTTTTAAATTCCATGAATGTAATTCACCCTCTTCACAATTTGTTAAAATATTTAAATTATTATTAGGTGGATTATAATCTAATTTTTCTAATTTATATATTTTTGCTTTACATATATCTTTTATATTTACATTACTAATAAAATCTTTATTATAAATATTATTAATATCTAAATCTATTTTTTTATTTTTTTTAATAATATAACCAACTTTATTTGTATTTTTATCAATTCTAATTTTACTATTAGTTGTTTCTATTATAATATTTAGTAGATTTTCATCATTAAATACTGTTTTTAATTTATGTATAAATCTATTTACAATTAATTCATATAAAAAGTTTTTATTTTTTTTAATATTAGCTTCAATTAATGTATTTATTAAATCAATACTTGTTGTGATAATTATTTTTTGTATATTATATTGTCCAGATTTTTCATTACTATTCCATAACCATATATAATTATTTGTTAAAATACAGCTAAAATAAAATAATACATAACCAAGAAGAGGTATTTTTGAAATATTAATTTTTTCTTTTTCATTTAATCTAATAAATAAATTTTCAAACATATTTTTACCAACTTTATCATATAAGAAATAATTACATCTTTTATCATCTTTAAATCCTAAAATCATACCTGTATTTAAATCTATTAATAGTAATAACATAATATATGCAATAACATTATTAAATTTAATAATTTTATAATAATCTGTGTCTGTTGAACTTGTTAAAAAAATATCATCTTTTAATTCAAAAAAGAATAAATTTGTTAAATCTTTATTAATATTATAATTTTCAGCTGCTTTAGTTATTCTATCTTTTGGTTGTTCTTTTAAATATTCAGTATGAATAAGTAATAAATCAATAACATCTTTAATAATCATTTTTCTTCTCAATTTTATTACTGGGGTATTACCAAGATAATAATTTAAATTAGCAGAGTAACACATTTTTTCTATATTTTTTTCTATATTTCTAATAGTTCTTGTATATTTTGAATATTTTGGAATTTCATATAAATTTTTATTTGTTGCTAAATTTGTTGTTAAAAATGTATCTAACTCTTCAACATATGTTCCCTCATATACATATTTTTTTAAATCTAATAGTTCTCCACAACTTTTACATATATAATCATTATTCTCATTTACTTTTACATATTGTTTTACAAAATTAAAAATTGCTTGATTCATTTCATCATCATTTTTTCTTGGTATTTTTTTTATATTAATCCATTTAATATAATGATTACATACAGGTTTTGTCACATATTCATCTAATATTATTTCTTTTTCTTTTTTATCAGTTAACACTAATACTTTTATTGATTTTTTTATTTTATCACTTATTGGTATTTTAATAATATCTTTCTCATCGATATATGTATCTTTTTGAAGATATTTATATTCTTTTAATACTTTATCTATTATTTCATTTATTATTTCTTTATTTAAATTTAATTTAATATTATTAAAATTTACAAACTGTTTTGTTATTAATGATATATAATTTTTTGTTTCCCAAATATTTAATTGTTTCTTTTTATTTAATTTTACTATTATTTCATTTTTTATTAAATTTATATAATATTGATAAATTTCACTAAGCATATTTTTAATATATTTACCTTTATCAAAAATTGATACATTTTTATATTCTTTTAATTCAATTATATCTTCATCATTATTAAACATCCAATAATAAAGATTTTTATTAGAATTATCATTAAAAGTTTTATCTAATATATTTAAAAATGATTTATATCCATTTTTTTCTTTTTCTTTTATATTTCTTAAATTTTTAAATGTGAAACATTCTAATGGTTTTTTTGATGGATTTAAAATTAAACCAATCACATGTAAGGGTAAATTAGAATGTCCTACACGTAAATCTAATTGTTTATTTTTATTTTTTATACTACTATATCTAATAGACTGTACTAATTTACTGCTTCTTAAAATAAAACCATCTTTGCTTAAATCTTTGTAATTAACATATGCATAATTTTTAATATTTTCTAAATCAACTAAATAATCTAAATCAGTTGTTTGTTCAGAATTTTCTAATTTTTTAATAATCTTTACTTCTTCATTATCATTATATAAAGTTGCTTCAATATTTTTTAATGGTTTATAAAATAGGTCCATTGCTTCTAATTTTAATTTTTGATTTTTATTATATACTTTTGAATGTAAATTCTTAATTCTATTTATTTTACTTGTTATATATTTAATTTTTGTTGCATCTCTATCTTTAATAGTATCGTCTAATTTTTTATCATATTTTTCTGTATTTTTATGATATCTTAAAAATTCTTCTGTTATTGGTATTAAAATATTATTACTAAATAAAAAATCTATAATCATATTTGTTGTTACTATATCTTCGTCTTCTCTTTTATTTTCTTCTAAAAAATCATAAAAATCTTCTGCAACACCTTTTTTTATTTCTGTTGTTGTTAAAAATGATTGAAAAAAATTAAAATCAATTAATTTTCTAATATTTGATACAACTACCTCAATATATTTATATTCTGCATTTTCTTCTTCTTTTTCATTTAAAATATTTATAATTTCTTCTTTTTCTTCTAAAATAAAAATATTTTTAAAAATAAAAGTTTTGATTATATTATGAAAATTATCTTTAATTAAAAAATATTCATTAACAAATTCTTCACCTAGTTTATTAAATAGTTCTATTGTTTTTTCATATTTAATAGGATTATTATTTAATATTATTTTAATACGATCCATTGTTTTAAACTTTTGTAATTCTAATATATTTTTAATTAACATGTACATATTAATGATTTTTGAATTATTTTCACTATTATAAAAATTTTCTATTTTAAATGTTGCGTCTTTCTGATTTTTACTTGTTTCTATCATATTTGTTACAAATAAATCTCTACCAGCTGTATAATTATATGAAATGCCTAAATAAATATAAAAAGCACAATATCGTTTAACAATATTAATAATTATATCAATATATTTATCATTTTTAACAATTTCTTTAATTTCTTTTTTATTTATTTTTAAAGTAAATTCCTTAATATAGTTTAATATTTCATTCTGAAACTTAACAAAATTGTCATCTTTTAAAAATTTTTCAAATATTTTTTTTTCATTTGTAAATTTATAAAAATTATTTATAATACCATCTATTAAATTATCAATTTTATTAATATACATCTTATTATAATAAATCTGATAAATTATTTATTATAAATTATCTAAAATTAAAAAATATATAATATTTTTTAATTAAAAAAAAAAATATCTAATAAATAGTATATATAAATGTCTTCTAATGTTTTTATGAATAAATATCTCGATAATCTTGTTGAATTAACAGATACCGATAATATGCATAATTTTACAACGACTATTAATCAAGAAGGTGGCGATGGATTAGATACATCTGATGTATTTATGTCACAAATTAATTCAAAAGAGGTTAATGAATTAGTTGCAATGCTTACATCTGAAAATAATGTTACAGAAGAAGTTAATCAAGCTGGTGGATTTTTTAATTTATTTGCTAAAAAAAATAATGTTGAAAAAAAAGTTTCTGAAAAAGAACCGGTTGTTACTTTAAATGATGTTACATCTACTATGGTACCTGAGGATGATATAACTCTCAGTAAAACATCTGTTGATAGCCAAACAGGTGGATTTTTTAATTTTTTTAAAAAAAATACTTCTGAAAAACCATCATTAGTTGTACCTAAAAATTATACAGATCAAAATAATACTGAACAAAATAATGCTGATACTAATCAAAAAGGGGGGGAATTAACTACTACAGATACAGAAGTTTTAGAAGAACAATTACGTAAACTTCTTGGAGGATCAAAACACAAATCACGCAAATCTCGTAAATCAAGAAAATCTCGTAAATCAAAAAAATCTCGTAAATCAAAAAAATCTCGTAAATCAAAAAAATCTCGTAAATCAAAAAAATCTCGTAAATCAAAAAAATCTCGTAAATCAAAAAAATCTCGTAAATCACGTAAATCAATGGATGATGAAGAAAAACCAAAACGTAGAAAAAGCAGATCACGT
>Ga0257126_1003132_pt1 | contig 10549 bp, 10 predicted proteins | sample SI060_120mmetaG_FD_190151 | JGI IMG/M metagenome (GOLD analysis project Ga0257126, IMG submission 190151) | Marine microbial communities from Saanich Inlet, British Columbia, Canada - SI060_120m | ecosystem: Environmental > Aquatic > Marine > Inlet | place: Canada: British Columbia | collected... | reverse complement strand
AATCCAAGGATACAAAATATGCAAAGGTTGTGATAAGGTTTATCACACAAAAAAAAAAGTATTTGATAGATTCGATTTAAAATTAAATTTATCAATCAAAGATTGTTTACATATAATTTTTAGTCATAATGCTATTTATACGAAAGAAGATTTAGATAAATGGTGTTCCAATAAAGGGAGACACCCATTATATGATAAAGTAAAATCTATGTGTACAGAATGGAATAAATTTAAAGACCCTAATGCAAGAGTTAGATATGAATACCAACAATGTTTAACAGGATTTAGACTAAACAGAAAAAAATAAAAAAAAATAAAAAAAATAAAAAGACAAAAAAAAATAAAAACATTAGTTTTTTTTATCTTATTTAAATAATTTGAAATTCTATAATATTTATACACTAAAAATATTAAATAATGTGGAAAAACAATGATACCTGCTTTTATAAACTTTCTAAAACAAAAGATATACCTTTTGTAGGATTTGATTTTGATGATACACTTGTTAAATTAAAAACAAGTTTTATATTATCTAATGTTAAACATATATTAATCCAATTATCTACTACATATAATATTGTAATATTTAGTAATCAAAATGGCGTAAAACGACAAAAGTGCACACATGAATTTGTTAGAGAAAATTTTGATAATTTTTTAAAACAAGTTGATTTACCAATCAGTGTATTTTATAGTATAGATACTGATAAATATAGAAAACCAAATATAGGTATGTTTAATTTATTTAAACAACTATTTAACAAACCTTTAGAATGGTATTGTGGAGATGCTTGTGGTAGAAAAAACGATTTTAGCAATTCTGATTTATATTTTGCAAATAATTGTGGAATTCAATTTAAAATACCTGAACATATTTTTAATAAACAACCAAATGATATAAATATTGTAAAATGTTCTAAACTATATATAAATGATAAATGGGAATGTGGAATAAATATAAATAAACAACATTTAGTACAAGTAACCGATACTAATATAACATTACCTTATTATAAAAAAATATTAATTGTTATGGTAGGACCCCAGGGTTCTGGTAAAAGTTTAGTAACAAATATGCTAGTAAAAAAACATAATTTTAGTGTAGTTAGTTTAGATAATATATCTTCTAAATCTAAACTAAAAAAAATATTTAATCAATATAAACAATCTGAAAATGTAAATGGTATCATTGTTGATAATACAAATGCTACATTAAAAAATAGAGAAGAATGGTTTCAATTAGTTGATGAAACGTGGACAAAACTTATTATATATATAAATATACCCAAACTAGTATCTTTACATTTAGTTAAATATCGTGAATTTTATACAAATAAACATATACCCAATGTTGCAGTTTATAGTTTTTACAAACGATTAGAACCACCAAATAAAAATGAAGCAAATATAATAGAATTAGCAAATCCTATTTTATATAAATCATTTAATCATAATTTACGTTTTACATAAATTTAATAGAAACTCCACCAGACACTTTCATATTTTTGTTTTATTCTATTTTCAGTAATTAATAATTTTATTAAATTAGATTTTGATAAGTAATATTGATGTTTTTTTATATCATTAAACTCAATACCTATCCAATATAAATAATCGTTTTTATGTGTCCAAACTGATAATCCAACACAATCACAAACCCATTCTAAATATTTTTCTGATATATGATATAAATCTTTTATTTCATTTATACATTTTTTTAATAAATATTCATGTTTTTCTTTATTTTTATTAAATGAATATATATATGATTTAATATCACCGGGTAAATTTGTAAAATTTATATCCATACAAAATTTAAATTTTTAAACCTTTAAATAAAAACTCTGCTATATTTATATTTCTTTTTTTTTTTTGAGTTAATTTACCTCCACGAAATCTTTGACGTTTTGCAGTTTTTTCTACTAAATTTTCATATCTATCAAACACTGGTTTTTCTCTATTTTTGTAAATATCAATTTTACTTTGACCTATATTTTGTTGTTCAGTTATAAAATTTCTAGCTTGTGTATATTCTTGTAATTCTTTTTTAAAACTATTTAATTTGATATCTTCACTATAAATTTTTTGATCATATTCATTTATTTGTTGTTCTAATAATTTTCTTTTTTCTAAATTTTTTAAATTATTTTTTATTTCATCAAAAAGTAAGTCTCTTTCTTTTATTAATTTATTTATATTATCTGTTTTAAATTTTATTTTTGATTGCAATGTCCATTCTGTTTTTTTAGATCCAAGTATCATATGAATATTATAAAAATTACACCAAGTCTTAAATTTTTTATAAAGGTTTATTAAATTTGATGTACTTAAACAACTAGAATTTAGTATAGTTATATGTAAATTAGATGGTGGTACAGTTGTATTAAATTCATTTATGTGTTTTATTATATTGTTTATATATGAATTTTCTGGGCCATGAATATATTCTATATTTTCTAAACCCATTTCTGGGTTAATAACACAAGAAGATGCCCATACATTATCAGGTACATTTGTAGTATCTCCTGGTAGTCTAAAATATACTCCATCTTTTATTATTTGAAAACTACCCATGTTAAAATCTGGTCTTTGTAATTTTTTTGTATAATGAAACTCTATATTAGGAATATCCTTTATTATATTTTGATTTACATCATATACTACCATTGTAGAATTATTTATATTTGTAGGATTTGCTAATGTTATTTTTTGTATTTTATTATCATATATAACTATTTCCATATAATCCTCAAATTCATCCGGTTCATAATCATCTAAATCTCCATATTTTGTTAATTCACCTACACTTATTGTATGAAAAATAGATGCTTTATTTTTTATAACAATTGTAACAACTTGACCCGATTTTAATGCTGATAATGGATATACAGGAGGATTTCTATATTTATCTACAAGAGGATTGTTTATATTTATATCACCATGAGAACTATGATACATAAATAGTTTTTTTGTTTCTATTTGTTTTGTTATTGGTTGTGTATATATTTCACTATCAAAATCACTGTCTGAATCTGTATCCGAATCACTACTTGTAAAATCAGAGGTTTGACTCATTATAATAATAATGATATTTTATTATGTTAAAAATTAATTTGAAATGGTTTTGTTACAAATCAATAACAAAAAAATATACAGTAAGTATAACAATGACTAAACAAACAGCTCAAAAAATCGTATTTGATAAGGAAGAACTATTTGATAAAGTAATGAATTTTTGGATTAATTACAATTATATACAACATCATCCAACATATAAACGAAGTTCTCTTTATGATTATGTAGAAGAATGGGACAATGAAGATAACGAACAATGGGAATAAAAATGTAATGTAATGTAATGTAATGTAATGTAATGTAATGTAATGTAATGTAATGTAATGTAATGTAATGTAATGTAATGTAATGTAATGTAATGTAATGTAAATTAAAAAAACCTTCGGGTTTTTTTTCTAAAATCTAGTAATTTGTCAATTACAAAATTAATTTGAAATGGTTTAAAATTGTACGATATATATACATATATAAAGCAATCGCTTTAAATACAAAAACGGTAACAATGCCTAGGGGAAAGCAGGCGAAAATGGAAAGAGTTAAAAATAGGGCAATTATGAGCAATCGACCAAATCGTGGAATGTCAAATTTAACACACGTTGATGCTCAAAGGAGAAATATATCTAGAAGTGTTATTTATAAAGGAGAAGAATATATAGTTTATACTTCATTGGCAGAATTATATAAAATAACAGGCATATACAAAGTGGAAACTATAAAATGTGCCGCAGCTGTCAGATACGGAGGTAGAGACTCGATAGATGATTTTATGATTAAACCCAACACAAAACTAGGAGAAAGTGTTGTTAAAATGTATAATATTATGAAACTTAAACCGGATCTTTACAAAAGAATAAGAAATTTAAAATAAACAAATCATTTAAAACTAAAAAAAAACAAAAAAAAATATAAAATAAAATTTAATTAAAACCTTTGGGTTTTTTTATGTGTGTTATGTATATAAATATTATAATTTATTATAAAAATCAATCCACTCATTATTCTTTACATATTGTATAGTATTTATTCCAGATGAATTATTTCCATCTTTTTTTTGTGGAACATCAAATTTTTTTATAAATTTAATAGGTAAATATGTATAATTTTTTTTATATATACATTTATTTTCATGTAAAATCATAGATCGATGTTTTGCTTCTGGGATCCATTCGAATCTTTTATCGTTTAATCTTTTTTTATCTAATATTGCTATTCCTAAACAACCATTCATATTTTTATATGTTCCGGTTTTTTGATAGGGTATATGTATAGCTAATTTTGCATTTTTGTCATTTAATATATTATATACTCCTTCATTTATTTGATTATTATATCTACAAAATGTTAATACAGGTAAACTTAATTTTAAGCTTAATTCCCATTGGTCCCTATATGAATTTTGTTTATTTGTTTCCCGTGCACACAAAAACACTCTTATATATTTAATTTGTTCCATTGTTTTTTATTTTATTTTATTTTAAATATATTTTTCAAATTATTTATTTTCTTTTTTTACTAAACCTTTTAATAAACCATGTAATAATCCTGGAAATAAATATAAAGTTAAACAATAAGATATTATTCCAAATAAAATAATCAAAATAAGTCCGAGTAATCCTCTACAATTTCTACACATATGGTACATTATAAATATATTAACAGATGTAATTAAAATTTGATATACATTTAATTTTAATTTTGTAATTAATGTTACTTCACTATACAATGAATTAAAATGTATCTCAAATATATTATACAATAGTGATAATACTAAATATCCTATAAAAATACTACATACTGTTCCTACTTGTTTATCATGAATCGATCTGCAATTATTTAATTTAAACTTAAACATTCCTTATATATATATATATATAATAAATTAAATTACGTAAATATTTTGTGACAATATATAAATTATGTAAAACATAAATATTTGTGAAAATATAGCACCTGTTATAACTATACACTCTTCATTCATTTATAATAAATTATTATAAATAATTATATTTATATATAATATTATATATTATATATTATATATAAGCAAATGTCATTAAATCCAAATGCAAGTAGTTTTGTTTCTCAAATGAATCCAAATGCAAGTAGTTTTGTTCCCCGTCAAACTCCTAGACAATTATCTAACAGTAGACTTAGAGATGCCGCAAAAAATATTCAAAGAAGATATCGTGGAAACAAATCAAGAAATTTAACATTAAGAAAAAATAGACCAATAGATTATGATGTTCAAAGAAAAATTATGAATCGTTATATATTAGATGATGAAGTAGATGATTTGGATGATATTGATAGTCGTATTCAAGAATTACAAGAAACTAATAAAATACGAGAAATGTTAAGAAAAGAAAGATTTGCTGATGAATATAGAAAATATCCAGATAGAGATGAGAAATTAAAACGAGGTAAAGAAGAGGAACGTATGAGACATAGGCGTGCAAAAACAAAAAGAGTTATTAGAGCAATGAGAAATGTTCCTGAAGATAGAAGGTTAGATAATATACCAACTAGAGTAGAGGCGATGACAGATGCAGAACAAAGTCAGTCATTATTTGACTTTGAAGAAGATTATAATTCAGTTTTAGAAGATGGTAGTTCTGATGAAGAATTAAATTCTGATGATTCTGATGATATGCGTACGAAACGGAGGTTAAGAGAGGATTTAGATTATTATGATCAACAAGAACAGTTAAATATGGAAGAAATTGGTCCTTTATATAATGATGAATATATTCAAGGTGATTTAGAACGACAATTACAACGTATGAAACAAATGGATCCAATGCGATGTAAACGCGTTAGAGAAATGGTAGAAGCAGATCCTAGATTACTTAAGGATAAAAAATTTTATGAAATGTATATCAGACCATGCAAAGATCAAACAACTCGTGTTTATTTAGATACATTTTTCAATATAGATTGGAGATGGATTAAACCAGTAGGTAAAAAACCAGTATATCCAAAAACTGGTTACGGAGAAGGTGATTTACAATATTGGATGGATAAATATAAGAAAGCAATAGCTGATTATGATCGACAAATAAAAACATTTGAAATAGAAGATGTAATTAATAAAATACCGGGAAAGTTTTTTCCCCGTAGTTGTAAAACCGCTTTAATTGATTGTTTAATTGAATTAGAATTATTAACAACGAGGAATAGAAACTCAGCCACTGGTCCACCTTTTTTTAATTTTGAGGTATTAGCAAACTTTTTCAAATGGAATAAAGGACCAGCTAGAGAAAGAATTTCTCTAAGACATATTTTATATGGTAATTATGGAACATACGTGAGTATTATTAGCAGAGGTTTATCGGGTAGAGAAGAATTAGAAAGATTATTTGATTTATTTAGAGAAACAGTTACATCTAGAAATCTAAAACATGATGTAATGGTTGATGGTAGAAAACGTAGAGTATTGATAGATGATGATAAAATAGAACAGATGATTCGTTATTTTATATTAAGGTTAATTGGTGTTGTTGGTAATCCTACCTATGTACAACAATTAAGAGAATTATTTGATGAAATGTTAGAAAAATATAATGATGAATTTAATGTTGATCCTCGTTTAAGAGAATCACCCGAAGGCTTAGAACTATATGGAAATTTAAAACGATTAGCAAGTTGGATGTTGTCTGTTGAAAAATATTTTTAATTTATAATATTATTGGAATATATAAATAATGGTTATAACAATCTTTTGTAATTTTATTTATTATTTTATTTTTTAATTGATCACTTTTATTTTTAATTGATAAATAAACAACTATCATCTATTTAATATTTAATATTTAATATTTAATATTTAATTAAAATATATATTTTATATATATATATAATATGAAAATTAAAAAACGCACAAAATATAAAATAAAGCAAAAAGGAGGTTGGAATGATACAACTTTTAACAATTTTCGTTTAAAAGTATCTGAAAAAAATGATGCTTTAAAACAAACTGATCGGTGGTGGGATGAATTAAAAGAAGAATTAAATTTTTATGCTGAAGAAATGTCAGATAGATTTATGGCTGAACCTAGATTTAGGGGGATGGATATGGGGCAAGTTCAAGATTATCTAGATGTTATCGTTTTATTAATGTTGGATATTTCTATTGTTTATTCGCGCTTATTGATAAATGTTGTAAATCCCCCAAATCCACAAGACATAATACAACAAGTTAACCAAAAAAGTATTCGTTTAAAAGACGTATTAAACATAGACATTGTAGAATTTATTCATATATTATTAGATTTTGTAAAAACAACTGATAAATTTGCTGAATCAAATACATTGGGTTATGTTGACCCTGAAGATATTGATGCTGATCCTGATGATTTTACAACTACATTAGGTGTTGTAAGACTTGCTAGAAAAATAAATCAAATACAAACATCCAGTTATGATGGACATTATGAAGTTTATAAAGATGCTGTATTAGATTCCGTTAAATTATTAGATGTTTTTTTATTGAAAGCATATACTGGAGAATATGGAGAATTACAAGCAAGATCGATTGTTTGTAAAGATTATTTTTTTGATAGTATTATAAACAAAAAAACTACAATTGGATGGATTAAAAATTATGAAGATAATTCAAAAAAAGCAGAACAATTATTACAAGAATTTTTTGAAATTAATCGAAAAAGAAAAATTGAAACAGATCCATCTATTATAGAACGTTATGCACAACAAGCTAAAATGTTAAGACAACAAGTCGAACAACATGAGAAAAAAAAAGATGAATTAATTGAAAGTTTAAATTTAAATCCGGGTGAAAAATTTTTATCTAAACCAAAAATAAAAAACACTTGGAAAAAATTATACGATAAATTAAGACAAATGACATATAGAACACCTCACTCTAATATTAGAATGAGAAATTTAACACAAGGCGATAGAGTATTGTGGAAAGAATATATGAAACAATGGAAAGAAACATTTCGATTACTATTATATTCTTCTTTGGTTAATAGAAACGATTATAGTTTTTTTGGAAAAGGACTAATAGAACCGGGTAATTTTGATAAAAGTATTTATAAAGAATATGAACAATTTCAGGTAAAACTTGCTGTATTTTATAAGAGATTATTAATAGAATGGATTGGGTTCAGTTCTTTAGAAGAATATGAAAAAGCAGACCCAGATACATATAAAACAAATAAAGATAAATTAAGAATAGATCGACGATTTTTAGATATTATCAGGTGTATTGAAGATGAATTGGATAGACTAACAGATGATATGCATCCAAGAAATAATGTTGATTCAGATGAAGAGGAAGGTGAATCGGATGATACAGATTCGGATGATGATGATTCAGATGATGATTATGAAATGAGTAAATTACCTTCAACCCGTCATGTTCATTTATATAATCCAAATTTAAAAATAGATTTAAATGAAGATTCAGATGATGAATTTGAAAGAATTGGTTCAGAATATGTAAATTTTTTAAAAGGTGAAAAATCATCTAGTTATCAAGATACTGCAGATATCTTTCAATCTTTAAAAAAGTTAGCAAGGGAGAATAATCCTAATAATATACCCCAAAAATATTATAAAAATTTGGGAAAAATTGTAGATGTAAAAATAAACGGAACAAATATAATAAATTCCCTTATTATTGATGTTTATGAAGACTGGCCAAAACCTATTGTCAATGATACGAGCAATATTATAAGAGGACCTGATGAAATCATACAATCGAAAGAATATGTATATTTAATTGCACTGGGTGGTGTTAGAAAAAGAAATTTAAGGTTTGGAATTGATCCAGATGAGTATGAATTTCCAGAGGATGATCCTAGAGCAAGGCGTGATCATGAAGAATTTCTAGAAGTTGTTGAATTTGATGTCCGTGATCCAGAATTAACTGGGTTTCGTTGGAATGGATATAATTTTGAAAAAAATGACATTGTTTATTATATCTCTATAGCTCAACTTTATGATAAAAATAGACAAAATTATAATGCAAAAAAAGCTTTATTACTAGAAGCTGAAGTTTTAGATAAAACGATTGATGAAGAAGATGAATATGAAGATCGATTAACCCATTTAAAAGTTGAAATGACAGATTCTGATATAGAACAAATTATACCTGTTGACAATAAACAAAATGTAAATTTAACAAAACTTGGTGTTATTGAAACAGCAATGGATAACTTATTAAAAGAACAAGATAAATATGAAGAACGACAAAGTTATTTATCTAGAACATTTAATAAATTCAAACAATTAAATGAATATGGAGAACCAACATACCATTTGGAATACAGTAAAAATCGTAGAGGTAATCCTAAATTAGATCAAAGGTTAAGCGAACGGGGATTTGATGGAATGGATTATGTGAAAGATAGTGTTGAAAAAATGACAGATTTAAATCCTGATAAAACGATAGATATGAAGGAATTACAAATATTAAAGGGTAAAGATGCACGTGAAAAACATCATCAAAATTTATTTCCAGAAAGAATTGGCTATTTAGAAGCAATTATGGAAGATGACAAAGAATTTGAAACATCAGAGATACCTAAAAAACGGTGGGAACGAGAACCACACGGTTGGGATAGTGAAGAAAAAATGGAAGAAGATTTTGATGGAGAAAGACGATTAGAAGCATTTTTGCAAAGACAAAGACAAGGAACATCAAGACCTTTACAAAAAGATTGGTATAGAAAACAACGTGTTGAAGATGAATATTCAAAATTTCAAGAAATTCCAGGAGATTTGGTTGAAGACAATCCAGTATTTCAAGATCAAGGGGTAAATCGTTTTTTAAAGCGTACATTAAGAAATCGATATAGAAATCCTAAATTAACAACAAATTTACCAGCTAGAAGAATGGGAATATCACAAAAATTGAGAGAAAGTTTTAGACAAAGAAGACCAACTGCTAGAGAAATCGCTAATCAAACGGATAGAAAAGTTGAACAAAGAACTCTTAAAAATCGTAGACGGGCTAGAGAATTAGATGATGACATACTTAGACGATCTAGATTAATCGATGGAAGAACACCTGTACACGTCATGAATTTACAAAACCGAATCGATTACAGAAGAAATGTTCCAAGAACACAAAGTGAAGATGTAGTTAGAAGAATCGATAGAGAAAGACAAAGAAGATTAGAAAGATTTAGATAAATTTATATATTTTTTATATTTCTTATAATTTTTTATATTTCTTATATATATAGAGAGATGATGGATAATAATAACGCAACCGATAATAATAACGCAACCGATAATAATAACGCAACCGATAATAATAACGCAACCGATAATAATAAAGCAACCGATAATAATAACGCAACCGATAATAATAAAGCAACCGATAATAATAACGCAATCGATAATAATAACGCAATCGATAATAATAACGCAACCGATAATAATAACGCAATCGATAATAATAACGCAACCGATAATAATAACGCAATCGATAATAATAACGCAACCG
>Ga0257126_1003127_pt1 | contig 10562 bp, 8 predicted proteins | sample SI060_120mmetaG_FD_190151 | JGI IMG/M metagenome (GOLD analysis project Ga0257126, IMG submission 190151) | Marine microbial communities from Saanich Inlet, British Columbia, Canada - SI060_120m | ecosystem: Environmental > Aquatic > Marine > Inlet | place: Canada: British Columbia | collected... | reverse complement strand
CGCTCACGCGACTTACATGGAAGTGACTTTACTCGGAACCGGCACACCTCGGCCCAGTATTGAGCGCTTTGGCCCAGCAACTCTTGTTGAAGTTAGAGGCCGCTATTTTCTATTCGATAGCGGGCGAGGTGCAACCATACGCTTAGCACAGGCAGGTGTTAACTTAGCTCAAATAGAGCATGTTTTTTTAACTCACCTACATTCCGACCATATCTCCGGCTTAAGTGATTTATGGTTAACAAGCTGGATATGGCAACGACCGGAAAAGATTAAATTGACCGGCCCTACTGGTACAGAAAAACTAGCAGAGCATCTCGGCAGAGCCCACCAAGCTGATTTCAACTACCGAACTAAAAATACGCAACTCAGCAAAGATACTTTCAGCATCTTGAGCCAAGATATTGAATCTGAAGGTGTGGTCTACGAGCAAGATGACATCACTATTACCGCTTTTCTGGTTAATCATTATCCCGTAGAGCCGGCTTATGGCTATCGGATTCAAAGCGGTGAGACCGTTATCGTTATTTCAGGTGATACGACGTATTCTGAAAACCTGATAAGACACGCCAAAGATGTCGACTTACTCATCCATGAAATTGCTGCTGCCGATTCAAAACTGTTAAGTCAGAATCCACGCCTCCAAAAAGTGCTGTCTTACCATACAACCCCTCGACAAGCAGGCCAGCTATTTAACATTGTTAAACCTAAAGCGGCCGTTTTCAACCATGTTTTATTGTTTGATATCGATGAGGAGCAAGTTTTAGAAACAACACGTTCCTTGTTCGATGGTCACCTGCGCATGGGCCACGACCTCATGAAAATAGGCGTTGGCGACACGGTTACATTTTACTAAATTAATTTTAAATCAACCATTTAGTCTGTTTAAATAAAATCTTGCCTGCTTTTTGAAACTTAATCGATCTGATTGAGTCAGAATGTCAATACAATAAAACTCAGTAAAACAAGGATAATTTGTGGCATTTCACATAGCATGACTTATTCGATATAAAACACAAAACCAAGCCACAATTATGTCTGTAAACACTGGTTTTTGTTATATTTATTGGTTATATCCATGATTTTAAAAAAGGGTCCCGACTAGTATTAATACTAGGCTCTATTTCAATATCATTGATGTATCATCCGTGTAGGTATCTATTAATATAGGTATGTAAGACTATGATGCCTGCATGAAGGCGCATCAATTATAAGCTAAGAACATTTTGAACTTTGAGTCACTTTATAGCATTGGCAAAGTAAAATAGCCTCATGTTATTACCCCGACCAAGCAGTATAAATTAAGTTTTTAGTTTAGATGCGAATCGTAAATTTAGGAGATGATATGAATATCAAGAAATTTATTAGCAAACCGCTAGCAGTATTAGCACCATTCGTGGCTGCCTCTGTGTTAGCTACAAACCCAGTTATGGCTGACGAAACATGTATGTCACCGTACATGGTTAAAATCGTTGGTCAAGAAGATTTTGTTTATGTTTGGACTTTAGGTGTTGAAGGCCTAGGCGACGGACAAGATAAAATGGTTACAGTTGACGTTAACCCAAAATCAGAACATTACGGTAAAGTTATCCACTCTGAATCAGTTGGTGGACGTAACGAAGCCCATCACTCTGGCTTCACAGATGATCGTAAATTCTTATGGGCTGGTGGTCTAGATTCAAATAAGATTTTTATCTTTGACGTACACACCGATCCTGCTAAAGCTACTTTAGTACAAACTATCGATGATTTCGTTAGCAAATCTGGTGGTGTTGTTGGTCCTCATACAACTTACGCTCTTCCAGGTCGTATGATTGTTACTGGTTTATCAAACAACCAAGATCACGGTGGTCGTACTGCTCTAGTTGAGTACACTAACAGTGGTGAATACATTGACACTTACTGGATGCCTACTGATGATAACCTTCAAGGTGCTCATAAAGGTGGTCAATTTGCAGATGGTTACGGTTATGACGTACGTGCCTTACCTTCTAAAAACGTAATGTTGACTTCATCATTCACTGGTTGGTCTAACTACATGATGGACTTCGGTGCCATGTTAGGTGATGCAGAAGCGATGAAACGTTTCGGTAACACTATGGTTATCTGGGATCTTCATACTCGTAAGCCAAAACAAGTTTTAGACGTACCAGGTGCTCCACTTGAAGTACGTTGTGCTTGGAAACCAGGTAATGATTACTGTTTCTCTACAACAGCATTGACTTCTCAAATCGTTTTATTAGAAGAAGAAAATGATGTTTGGAAAGCAACTAACGTTGCTGATATCGGTGTTCCTGCTGATATCCCATTACCTGTTGATATCTCTATCCAAAGTGATGACGCTCTTTTATGGGTTAACACTTTCTTAGATGGTAAAACACGTGCATTTGATATCACTGATCCACATAACCCTAAACAGGTTTATGAGAAACAAATTGGTAATCAAGTGAACATGGTTTCATCAAGCTGGGATGGTAAACGTTTGTACTACACCACTTCTTTACTAGGTAACTGGGATAAGAAAGCTGGAGATAACGATCAGTTCATCAAACTTTACCACTGGGATGGTAAAGAAATGACTGAACAGTTCACTATCGACTTCCATGCTGAGAAGCTTGGTCGTGCTCACCAAATGCGTTTTGGCGCTTACTCTCTTTACGGCAAAACTGCTAAAGTTGAGCAAGCTAAAAACCCAATCGTAGCAATGAGCAAGTAGTAATCAACGTAGAAAAGTAAAAATGAAATATTCTGTTATAAAAATTGGCCTATTATTGTCACTCTGTTTCTATAGTAGTCACGCGTTATCGGAAGATAATGTTGCACAAAAGAAAGAACGTGATTTTTATAATGAAGAACATTTTACTATTGAGGCACCAGAGGTAGGAGAGTCATCTCCTGCCTCTGGCAATGCCAACATCATTAATGGCGTTCGTATTGGCGCTGGCGATGATAAGACAGGGTATGAAACAACGGGTTACAGAACAAACTCTGTTGCCATAACAGCACGTCAAGGAAAGAAGGCTGACTTAATGCGTGTGGTTGAAAACCCACCTCTTGGTCTGCCAAAAATTCCTCAACCAGTCACCAACCCTCTGACTGAAGAAAAAATTGATCTGGGTAGAAAATTATTTTTTGACCGTCGTTTATCTCTTAACGACACTTTCTCATGTGCGATGTGCCATATTCCTGAACAAGGTTTCACAAGTCATGAGTTAGAAAAAGCGGTAGGCCTAGAAGGTCGCTCAAACCGCCGTAACGCGCCTACCATCTATAATGTCGCCTACTTAGACCGACTTTTCCATGATGGCCGCGAAACAACACTAGAAAACCAGATTTGGGGGCCATTACTAGAAAAAAATGAAATGGCCATGACCTCATTTGGCCATGTCTTACAAAAACTCAGCACGCTCAAAGATTACGAAGGTCTATTTGAAGCTGCTTTTGATGGCCGAGGCGCCGATATTCTTACTCTCGGTAAAGCTATCGCGAGTTACCAACGTGTATTAGTTTCAGGTAACTCCTCCTTTGATCGGTGGTATTTTGGCAACGAAAAGAATGCAATCAACGATCAAGCAATACGCGGTTTCAATATTTTCAAAGGCAAAGGACAATGTATCACTTGTCATGTTATGGGTGAAAAAACAGCCCTTTTTACTGACAGTATGATGCATAACACAGGACTGGGCTTTAAGCGTTCTATGGTTGAAGAACCTGATAAGGAACGCATGTTGATTGCCCCAGGAACTTATGCCTATGTACTAAAATCTAAAAAGAAATTAGTAGGTCATCCCCCTATGGCTGATGTTGGTTTTTATGAGGTTACGCAGGACCCCGATGACCGATGGAAATATCGCACCCCATCATTACGCAATGTTGCAATAACAGCTCCCTATATGCATGACGGTTCAATCCATAATTTAGCTGACGTTATTGCGACTTACAATGAGGGAGGCGTCCTCAAGAATGAAAAAGGCTTCCCTAATGTCACACAATCGCCTCTAATACAGCCTCTCGGCTTAACAGAGGGTGAAATTGACGACTTAGTTGCTTTTCTTAATACGCTGACAGGTGACAATATTGGTGAAGTGATTTCAGATGCTTTTGCAACGCCAGTAGGCGACACTACAAATGAATAATAATATGAAGGGTTTTACAATGCGTGCTGTTGCTTTTTTCTGCTTGGCTTTATTTGCTTCGATCAGTTTTGCCAGTGAAAAAGCACTTATGACAGCGATGCCTGGCGTGCGAACGGCTCCTCCTATCGAATTACCTGATAGTAATGGCCAACCTTTCAGCATGCAAGAATATGAAGGTAAATATATCCTCGTTAACTTCTGGGCCCACTGGTGTGGTCCATGTGTGAAAGAATTTCCAGCGATGCAAGCACTTTACGAAGCTTTAAATGAGGACGGCTTTGAAATTATTGCTATTCATGCTGGACCACCGCAAGGTCGTGTTAGACCTTTCCTTAAAAAGCACAATATCACCTTTAAAATTGTTTTAGATGCTGACATGTCAGTTGAAGGCTGGGATGTCCGAGCTTTGCCAATGAGCTACCTCATTAGCCCTGAAGGAAAACTTGTCTATAAAGCGCTCGGCCCAAGAGAATGGGAAATCGATAAAATGCGCGCCCTAATGACTGAAAAAGCCGAAAAATAATCCCCGCTACTTAGGTTCGGCAGTTCGACTTACGCTTTTAGCAGGATTATAATCAAGCTATTACATTGAACTATGTCGCTGCTTCAACAGCACCACTAGTGAGAATATGAATTATGACTGATAAACATTATGAAATTGTCATTGTTGGGGGAGGCGCTGCCGGCATCAGTACTGCTGCAAGACTCTCGAAAGAACTCCCCAGCGGTAGTATTGCGATTATCGAACCTTCCACAGAACATTACTATCAGCCGATTTGGACATTAGTCGGCGGTGGCGTTATGCCAAAAGAGGTCTCTCAAAGAGATACTGCTACTTTAATTCCGGAAGGCTGTGACTGGATTAGAGACTCCGCAACTGGTTTTGATCCTGAAAACGATAAGGTCACAACAAAAGACAGTGGCGACATTAGTTACGAATACTTAGTCGTGGCAGCTGGTATCCAAATAAACTGGACAGACATCAAAGGCCTTTCTCCTAATTTAGGAAAAAAGGGAATTTGTAGTAATTATAGCTATAAGTCTGTTGAATCAACTTGGGAAAATATCCGCAACTTAGGTAAAGGCACGGCGATATTTACACAGCCCGGCAGCCCTATAAAATGCGGTGGTGCGCCCCAGAAAATCATGTACCTCGCAGAAGATCACTTCAAACGTTCGGGCCTTAGAAACCAAATTGATGTCAAGTTTGTTTCTGGCATGCCTGGTATTTTTGCCGTTAAAAAATATGCAGATCAGTTAAACAAAATCTGTGACACACGCGGTATTGAGCGTACTTTCCGCCATGACTTAGTTGAAGTTGATGCCGACAATAAAGTCGCTATCTTTAAAGATCTTGATTCTGACGAGTTGGTCTCTATGGAATACGACATGCTGCATGTGACACCGCGCATGGGGCCACCAACTTTTATCAAAAAAAGCAGCTTAACGAATGATGCAGGCTGGGTTGATGTTGATAAAGACACTATGCAGCACAACAGCTATGACAATATTTTTGCTTGTGGCGACTGTAGTAGCTTACCGACATCTAAAACGGCAGCGGCCATTCGTGCCCAAGTCCCTGTGATGGTGAGAAACATACTCTCTGCCAGAGACAACCAGCCCCTTGTTGATCAATATGATGGCTATACCTCATGTCCGTTGGTTACCGGTTATGGTCGCTTAATCTTGGCTGAGTTTGACTATGATTTAAACCCAAAAGAGACTTTCCCATTCGACCAAGGCGTTGAGAGAAGAAGCATGTATATCTTGAAAAAAGATCTACTTCCAAAACTTTACTGGCATGGCATGTTGAAAGGCCGCTTCTAAACTTTTGGTTCCATAGCATCAGTTTAATTATACTGATCTGTATAGACAAAACATCGAACTGCCAATCTGATTTATCTCGGATTGGCAGTTTATTTGTTTTAAGGCCCTAGGCTTCTGTAAATATATGCCCGTCCGTTACTTGGAATGTTGTGATTAAAAAAATATTACCCATCTTAAATTGGTTGCCAGACTACACACGTCAAACACTATCTGGTGATATTGTGGCTGGCATTACGGTTGCCATCATGATTATTCCCCAATCCATGGCTTATGCATTACTCGCCGGCTTATCTCCCGAGATTGGCCTCTATGCGAGTATTGTACCGATGATGCTTTACGCATTATTTGGTAGCAGTCGTTACTTAGCCGTCGGCCCTGTTGCCCTTGTTTCTCTAATGACTGCGAGTGTGATGGGGGAGGTTACCGCTGCAGGCAGCGCTGACTACCACACAGGCGCGTTGATTATCGCTTTATTAAGTGGCGTTTTGTTAATCATCATGAGTTTAGCCCGACTCGGGGTCCTAGCTACCCTGCTTAGTAAACCGATTCTCAGTGGTTTTACCAGTGCTGCCGCCATTATCATTGGACTGAGTCAGTTGAAATATTTCTTAGGCATGACTATTCCGTCAGGCTTGAACAGCTTCGAAAAGCTTTATTACGCAGCAAGCCATTGGCAAGAGAGTAATTTATTGGCCTTATTCGTAGGCATTGCATCTATTTTTATCATTCTGTCATCTGGTGGTGTTTTAAAGCGGTTTTTAACTCGACTTAACTTATCGACTATTTTCGTCAATGTGATGTCAAAATTAGGCCCATTATTTGCGGTGGCCATCTTTACCATCGCATCTTGGTATTTTGGCTGGCATGATGCCTTTAATTTACGGATTGTAGGGGATATCCCTAGTGGTTTACCCAGCTTTGGTATGCCAGCGCTTGAACAAGACTTAGTTTGGGAGTTGTTGGGGCCTGCCATCCTAATCGCATTGGTTGGTACAATTGAAAGTATTTCCGTTGCTAAATCACTCGCTAGCAAGGAACGTGAAAAAATTGAACCCAATAAAGAACTGTTTGGCTTAGGAATGGCGAATCTCGGAGCTTCTTTCACTGGTGCCTATCCGATTACCGGTGGGCTAAGCCGTTCTATTGTAAATTATAGCGCCGGCGCTCAAACTCCCTTTGCTTCAATTTTTACCGGCTTACTTGTTTTAATTGTTGTGCTCTTTTTAACGCCTCTGTTTTATTACCTTCCCTTAGCCGTTCTCTCTTCTATCGTGATCATTGCCGTCACAAAGCTATTCGATATGAAGGGCTTTTTTGATCTTTGGCGCTATAACAAGGGTGATGCTATCTCGATGCTCGTGACATTTTTTGTTGTGCTGTTTATGGGCGTGGAACTAGGAATATTGGTCGGTGTCGTCTTATCCGTTTTGTTTTTCTTAATACGTACAAGTCAGCCCCATGTTGCCGTCTTAGGCCGTGTTGGTAATAAAGGGCACTTCCGTAACATCTTGCGTTATGACGCACAAACCTCATCTAATTTATTAGCGCTACGAATCGATGAGAGCCTGTTCTTCGTTAATTCAAGTTATATTGAAAATCTAATTTCTGACAAAGTGGCTGGGCACCCGGACATTGAACATTTAGTTTTAGTTTGTAGCGGTATTAACTTTATTGATAGCAGCGCATTGGAGACCCTTGAACACCTGTCTGAGGCCCTGCAAGAGGCAGGCATTACTGTCCACCTCGCTGAAGTGAAAGGACCCGTTATGGATAAGCTGTCACAAACGCCCTTCATTAGAAAACTCCAAGGCCAAGTTTTTTTGAGTACTGAGGAAGCTTTCACTACCTTAGAGTCAAAATAAGACCCAAAAAAAAGCCCTTCAATAATGAAGGGCCTAAAGGGGTTTCCTACGAGTTGTAGAACCATAATGAAACTTAAAACTTACGACCGATGCCAATACCATAAACAAAAGGGTCGATATCCGTATTAATATTGGCTGAGCCCACCAAGTTAATGCCGCTGAACCTGGCTTCAGTGTCAATATCGAGGTATTTCACGTCAAAGTTGATAAACCAGTCATCACCCACGTCAATATCCACACCCGCTTGAGCTGCTAACCCCCACGAACTGTCTAACTTCACTTTTGCATCAGGTTGGTCTAAGACGCCAACGACTTCTTCATCAAAGAAATAGGTGTAATTTAGACCTGCTCCAATGTAGGGTCTCACCGAAGAGTTCGGTAAAAAGTGATACTGTAAGGTTAACGTCGGTGGCAATACTTTCGTTTCAATCACCTGGCCAAGACCAAGACCCGCTGCCGCTCCTCGTGAATCAATATCATGCTTTGAGTAGCCAAGGATGAGTTCTACACCCCAATGTGGCGTCATCATGTAGGTGATGTCTAATTCGGGCACGGTGTCGGCATTGACTTTAACGCCTTCGCCTAAATTTAGGGTGCCGCCATTAGCGTATAAATTGCCGCTATCATCATTAGGACTAACGGTGATGATACGACCTCTTACTAACCAGTCACCCGCTTCATAAGCTAAGGCAGATTGCGCAGCGCCGCCCATGGCAAACGCTGCTAAACACAAGACATTAAATTTACTGACGAACATTCGTAACTTCCTAAACTGTTGTTATATTGCTTAGGAGATCATCTTACTTAACTAACCCTTTTTTACATTGACATAGATCAAGTGAAAGCCAGTTTGTCGTTTTATGCCCTATTTTTTAGCCACACAATGCTTGTATTTTATTGATATTGGCTAATGTTATGGTTTTTCCGTCAATAACAATAAGGCCGTTTTCTTGAAATTTAGTAAAAACACGGCTGATTGTTTCCACTGCAAGGCCTAAATGATTGGCAATATCGCTGCGAGACATTGTTAAGCTGAACTCTTTAGCAGAAAAGCCACGGTGTTCAAACCGCTTTGACAGTGACAAGAGATACGTCGCTAACTTTTCTTCTGATGTCTTTTTACCCAAAAGTAACATGAAGGTTTTATCTCCAGCCAGCTCTTTGCTCAGTCGAGTTAACAACTGTGATTGTAAGCGCGGCATACTTTCACCTAACGCCTGTACTTTCTTATAAGGCAATGCACAAACGCTGCTGGCTTCTAACGCAACAGCAGTCGATTGATAAGAAGGCATATGGAGTGCTTCTAGGCCGATGAATTCGCCAGGGAAGTAGAACCCCGTGACTTGTTCTCGGCCATTGCTCGCTGAAATCGTTGTCTTAAAAGAACCTGATCGGACGACATAAAGGGTACTGAACTTATCCGATATAGTGAACAAAGTCTGTTTTGGCTGATACCCTTGGCTGCGTTTTACAATTTTGTCCAACAAGACCAGATCGTCTCTATGAAGGCCTAAAGGTAAGCAAAGCCGGTGCAAAGAACAATCTTCACAAGCAATTTGTTGCTTTTCTCAATTTTAGCGAGGTCTTCAATTAAAGGTTGAATATTGTTAGTTTGTGACATCGTCACTTCTCATGCTGACTCTAATCTACTATGATACTCTTCAAACCGATTGCTTAAACAGTTATCATTGTTTATTTTTATTTATCAATGCGCTAGGACACACCATGACAACTCGCACTGCCACTGTTGCGCGTAACACGCTTGAAACACAAATTGAGGTCTCTATAAACCTCGATGGCCAAGGCCAATTTAGTGCTGTAACAGGTGTTCCTTTCCTTGATCATATGATGGAGCAAATTGCCCGTCACGGCTTATTTGATCTAACTATTAAAGCCAACGGTGATTTACAGATTGATGCTCACCACACTGTTGAAGATATTGGTATTACCCTTGGCCAAGCCTTTAAAAAAGCGCTTGGAGACAAAAAAGGGGTTGTACGTTATGGCCACAGTTACGTACCTTTAGATGAAGCGTTGAGTCGTGTTGTATTAGATTTATCTGGCCGGCCAGGCTTTGAATACGATGTCACTTTTAACCGCGATAAAATTGGTGAATTTGATGTTGATTTATTCTATGAGTTTTTCCAAGGTTTTGTAAATCACGCTGGCGTCAGTTTACACATTGATAACCTAAAAGGGCGCAATGCACATCATATTGCTGAAACGATGTTCAAAGCTTTCGGCCGCGCTTTACGCATGGCCGTCACCCTCGATGCCCGTGCGCTAGGCCAAATGCCTTCGACCAAAGGTAGCCTTTAAAACAACACACTTCTATTTAAGTGTCTGTTAAACGCGTAAAATAGAAAATGATAATTCAGATAGGTTTGTTATGCGTCACGTAGCAGTGATTGATTATGGTATGGGCAATCTGCGTTCGGTTTCTAAAGCACTAGAAACTGTCGCTGAGAATACGGCTGTCCACATTACAGCTGATCCTGAACAGATCCTCAATGCAAGCCATATCGTTTTCCCTGGTGTCGGTGCAATTCGTGACTGTATCTCTGAGCTTGACCGTTTAGGCTTAGACGATGTTATTCGCGAAGCGGCTCGAACCAAACCTTTCCTCGGTATCTGCTTAGGCATGCAAGCTTTATTAAGCCACAGCGAAGAAAACAATGGTGTCACCGCTCTTGATATTATTCCTGGCCAAGTTCGTCACTTTCATACCCAACGGCCACGG
>Ga0257126_1003123_pt1 | contig 10566 bp, 6 predicted proteins | sample SI060_120mmetaG_FD_190151 | JGI IMG/M metagenome (GOLD analysis project Ga0257126, IMG submission 190151) | Marine microbial communities from Saanich Inlet, British Columbia, Canada - SI060_120m | ecosystem: Environmental > Aquatic > Marine > Inlet | place: Canada: British Columbia | collected... | reverse complement strand
CCCTTTTCCTGCCTGTGTATGTGCGACTATTTATGAAACGATTAATCGCTGCCATTTTATCGGTCGTTGCCTACCCGGCCACTGAAGCTAATGAGCAGCAAATACAAGAGCTTCTAAGTAAAATGACTCTCGAGCAGAAGGTCGGTCAGATGATTCAGGCTGAAATTCAATTTATAACTCCAGAGCAAGTTAGTCGGTATGCAATCGGGAGCGTTTTGAATGGAGGCGGTTCTTATCCAAAGAAAGATAAATATGCTCCATTGAGTGAATGGCTGGACTTGGCAGACGCTTTTTATGAGGCATCTAGAAATAGTCAAAGCGATGGCAGCGGCATTCCACTCATTTGGGGCACCGACGCTGTTCACGGCCATAACAATGTTTATGGAGCAACACTGTTTCCACACAACATAGGCTTAGGGGCGACGCACAATCCGAGCCTAGTAGGTGACGTAGCGAAAGCGACTGCACTCGAGGTTAGAGCTAGTGGGATAGATTGGATTTTTGCTCCGACTATTGCTATCGCAAAAGACGATCGATGGGGGAGAACCTACGAGAGCTTCAGTGACCAAAGCGCTCTTATCGAAGCCTATACACCCGAGATAGTAGAAGCGATACAGAGCAGTGGCTTGGCCGCAACGGCAAAGCACTTTATTGGCGACGGAGGCACTCAACGTGGGGACGATCAGGGAAATGCGGTAATGTCTCTGGAGTCTCTGTTACAGGACCACGGTGCTGGATATCTTAGAGCGATCGATGAAGGCGTTTACTCCGTGATGGTGAGCTTTAACAGCTGGAATGGGACAAAGATTCATGGCAGTTACGAACTTCTGACGGGTGTCCTCAAAGAGCAGCTAGGCTTCGAGGGTGTAGTCGTGAGCGATTGGAACGGGATCGGGCAGGTGGAGGGCTGCACCAACTCGAGTTGCCCGCAGGCCATTAATGCTGGCATAGATATGATAATGGTTCCCGAGCTTTGGCGAGAGTTTTTGCAGGATACGATCTCTCACGTTAAAACTGGGATTATCTCTGAGTCTCGAATCGACGATGCTGTCACTAGAATATTAAGAATGAAATTTAAACTGGGGTTGTTTGAGCAGATAAAACCTTCGAGCCGTGCGAAAGCGACTGTAGCTGATATCACGGCGACGAGAGCTGCGAATAGAAAGCTTGCAAGAGAGGCTGTCAGACAGTCGCTCGTCTTACTTCGGAATGATCAGAATCTCCTTCCTCTCGACCCCAGGCAACATGTCTTAGTGGTTGGGGGCGCCGATGACATAGGGAAAGCCTCAGGAGGTTGGACACTGAGCTGGCAAGGCATTGGGAACGCAAACGCTGACTTTCCGACAGGATCCTCAATTTATGGCGCGCTCAAAAATCAGATAGAAAACGCTGGCGGAACGATTGAGCTGTCTGAGCAGGGTGAGTTTGAGCGCCGACCAGACAAGGCCATCATAGTGTTCGGCGAAGATCCCTATGCGGAGGGGTTGGGTGATGTCTCAGATCTGCAAGCACCGGATTTAGAGCGCGTTAAAAAAATACTACTGACGCTGAGAGAGCAGGGTATTCCTACAGCCACGGTCTTTTTGACTGGTCGGCCGATGTGGATAAATCCCGTGCTCGAAAACAGCACCGCGTTTGTCGTTGCTTGGCTGCCAGGCTCCGAAGGCGGTGGAGTTGCTGATCTTTTACTACGGGACGCTAAAGGGGAAGTCCAGTTTGATTTTCTTGGGCGGCTGTCATTTGATTGGCCCAACGATAGTCTTAATGCACAAGACAACGAACAGCCAGTCGAGAATAATCTCTTTCCCTCTGGGTATGGACTCAACCTCGCCAGTGCATCCTTAGCCACGCTCCCTGAGCTAAAGCTAGAGCCAACCAAACCAAATGTGCGAAGCGAAGCTCTGGCCTCAGTCATGATATTCAACGCGCGTACTCACCCAGATTGGGAACACTTTTTAGGAGAGCCGTTAGGCTGGCAACAGCGCTATGGGAATGGAGATCAACGCTCCAATGGAGGGCAATTAAGAGTAAGGCGCGCAGATACTTTTGTCCAGGAAGACAGCCTAAGGCTTCTTTTTAGTGGGGATGGCCGTCAATTAAATCAATGGTATTGGCAGGCACAAGCCCCCAAGGATCTCTCAGGCACGCTCGAAGAAGAGAGTATGCTGAATTTTATGATAGCAGTTAATTCCTATCCATCTGACGAGGTCACTGTGCGAATGGATTGTGTCTATCCTTGTTCAGCGGCAGTATCCATTACCAAGGCTCTGAAGGCGTTTCCTTTAGGGGACGTGAGGGAGCTGGCTATACCCATTCGGTGCTTTGTAGAGAATGGGTTGAAGGTTGATAGAGTCGACACACCAGCTCTGCTTGTGACCACAGGCGCTTTAGACGTTACTCTCTCTTCGGTCAACATAGGCGCAGCTAGCGCAATATCAACAAAAATGGCTTGTAATTAACAGGTTGACTTCTATCCTAACGGCGGATGCACATGACTAACCTCGATTACTCAATCGTTATTTTCTACGCGATAGCACTCTTACTCATTGCGTACAAGCTCTCGAATAAGGAAAACGCGAGCTCGTCAGCCGAGAACAACTATTTCTTAGCGGGTAGTTCGTTACCTTGGTGGGCTATAGGGGCATCGCTCATTGCTGCGAATATAAGCGCCGAGCAAATAATAGGAATGTCTGGATCTGGTTATGCTATAGGTATGGCAATTGCGTCTTATGAATGGATGGCGGCGGTGACTTTGCTTCTTGTTGGGAAATATCTTCTGCCGATTTTTCTTGAGCGAAAAATATATACTATGCCGCAGTTCCTTGATCAGAGATATGATCATCGAGTCCGATTGACAATGAGTATTTTTTGGATCGGAGTCTATGTTTTCGTTAACTTGACTTCTATATTATGGCTGGGCGCTCTAGCTATCGAAACGATCACCGGTATTAATTTAGTGGCCGGAATGTTCGCGCTAGGATCGTTCTCTTTAATATATTCTGTTTATGGTGGTCTGCGTGTGGTCGCATTCACTGACATCATTCAGGTCGTTCTGTTGATTTTTGGCGGATTACTCGTTGTTTATGTTCTCTTGCAAGAGATTGGTGGGGAAGGTCAGGAAATGGCTGCGTTTTTAAGTTTGGCGGGTGAGGTACCGTCAAAGTTCGATATGATTCTATCTAAGGGCGACCCCAACTACGCCAGCCTCCCCGGGATCTCGGTTTTACTAGGAGGCATGTGGATAATGAACTTGTCGTATTGGGGATTTAATCAATACATTATACAACGCGCACTTGCCGCAAAAAATCTTGCTGAAGCACAAAAGGGAATAATTTTTGCTGCATTTCTTAAAATACTTATGCCCATAATTGTCGTGCTTCCTGGAATACTAGTCTTCATTGTAAATTCAAATCTTGAAAGTCCAGACCAAGCCTACCCAACAGCGATGTCATTTCTTCCTGTAGGAATCAAAGGTCTTGTGTTTGCCGCGCTAATGGCCGCGATAGTGTCATCACTCTCCTCGATGTCGAATTCAATTGCGACAATATTTACAGTCGATGTGCTTCCTAGAATCGGAAAGTTAGAAGCGAGTGACCCAATCCTAATCGGCCGAATTAGCGCTGTGATAGCGATGGTTGTTGCTATGTCTGTAGCGAAGCCACTTCTTGGCAACTTTGATCAGGCCTTTCAATATATCCAAGAATTCACTGGTTTCTTTACGCCAGGGATAGTGGCGATTTTCTTGCTTGGTATAATGTCTCCTCGAGTGACTGCTAATGGTGCACTTACAGCCGCTATCGGTTCAGCTGTGTTCTCTTTGCTAGGAAGGTTGTTATTTCCAGACATCCCATTTATGGATCGCGTCGCGATAGTCTTCGTGTTGTGCGTTGTTAGTGCGCTGCTTGTTTCGAGAGTTAGTTCTTCGCAGAGAATAGATTCACGCTTCTTTGATCTGAGTTTCTTCAACAGTAAAACCAATGCGAGCTTTAACCTTTCAAGCTGTTTGGTTGTCTTAATAGTGGGCTCTTTTTATGTGGTTTGGTGGTAAGGGCTTTAGGCAAAGTCATGTTTGTGTGACGAGGGGAAAAGGCTAAGTTGACCTTGGTTCGTGATCATCAGTATTCTGATGATAGTTTTTGAGAGATTACCCCAAATACCTCTAGATCTGGGAAAGATGGGTGTGTCTCCCATATTGACTGAATTACTTCATTTCTAAATCTACCATTAAAAATTATTCTATAAGTTTCATAAGTATCGTGTACTAATGGCCCACCATCCGAACTCCAAGTCGAGGTAAAGTAATTGGGAACTCCATTGAGGTTAAATAAAGACGATTGCTCGTTCTTTACTAGATCTACTTTTCCATCTTGAAAAAAATCGTTAATGCGCTTGTCCAATAGAAGACTTAGTACTTGATTAGCTTCAGGATTCAGAAACGAGAGGTGGTCGGCTCTCGTTTCTCTCGTTCCCCCTACTTAGGGGGACGAAACGAGTCCTAAAAAAGCGAGAACTACACCAATGCATATTTGTCATCGGTTAAAACCAACCTGCCGATTTTGACTAGTCCTTTTAATGCTTCATTAGCCCGCTGCCCTGTATTCGTCGTCTGGTCAGTTAGTGATGCTTTTGCAATGTCGAGAGCTTCGTCAGTTGCTACCGTTCTACTAAATAGTAATGATAAATTATTGATATATAATGGTATTAATTAATTTTACATAAGCGATACCATCATCAGTACCATCAATTTACTTTGTCTCCTTGCAGATTGAGTTGAGTTCCCAGTCATCACGGGATCGCTCATCGGATGGCTTTTACAGTCCTGTTAGCTCTAAGATGTCCAGAAATCAAAGGTACTTTGGCAGCTCAGCGCCGTGGGTATTTCGCGTCGCAGAAAAAGCCCAGCGCTAGAGTAATCAGAAATGGTTTACTTAAGCAGCGAACAACCAAGGCGGGGATGAACTGGGGTCCGGGCAAGTTTACTCCTGCATAAACCACTTGAGAGGTCACTGAAACAAAAGTCCAAAGAGGAAAGCTGCCCGCTAAGCGCTCGAGTTCATAAGGGTCTGACGGCTAGCGATTATCGTCTCGAAATACTGTCAGTGCTGATTTTTGACGGGAAAGCGCGCCAGCGACAGGCTGGCCTAATCTACCCACACGATGGTTTCCCTTGGTTAGAACGATGACTAAACACTGGCTTTGGTAAGACTCTTGTAAGTATTCAAAATTATCAGAAGGCATGGTTAGCTACAAACCGGTAATAAACCACATCGATGCTCTACCAGGCAGGTGCGGCCAATGAGGAAAACACTCTTACTCGCGGCACAGTTTCTTCAAAAAGTAATTAAATTCAGAGTCTGAATTACCTGGTCTTAACGCCCCGTCCATTTTGGTTTGCGCTTTTCAATAAACGCAGTCTTTGCCTCTTTTCCGTCTTGACTGTCAAAGGTGGCGGAAAGAGCTCGCAATGCAGCATCCGGAACTTGTGCGAAGGGCATATCTTCCATTTGATACATTAGATCGCGTGTCCGTTTTAGTGCTAAGGGCGACATCTGGCAGAGTTTAAGGGCTAATTTTTCGGTTGCGCTAGAGAGCTTATTACGGGGTACAATTTTTGTAATCAATCCAAGTTGGTAGGCTTCTTGTGCTGATATTGCTTCGCCAGTGAAGATTAGCTCCGCAGCTCGCATTCGACCTATTAGCCGTTGTAAAAACCATACATGCATTCCCGGCGGGCCGGCTAGATTAGGTACGCCGGGGTACCCAAAGTTGGCATCGTCCGCTGCGATAATCATGTCACATGCGAAGGCTAGTGTGCAGGCGCCCTCCCTAGCGTATCCATGGACCTCCGCTATGACTGGAATTGAGAGCCCGCGAACTATATTCAGCGTCTCGACATAAAAAAGACGAAGAAACCGCTCCATGTCCGTGCTTTCGAATTGCATTAAATATTTTAGATCTACGCCGGCGGAAAGTCCTCTTCCAGCACCGCTGAGAATAAGAACACGTGCAGTCTCATCATCATTCACTGCGCGCAGCGCTGAGTGATATTCAAGAGTAGACTCTTCGTTAATAAGGTTTAGCGGCGGATTATCTAGCTCTATTCTTGCTATTCCTGATTCGACTGAGTAGTTAAGAGTAGTATATTTCTTTACGGGCACTCGCATGCTCCTAGTGGATGATGAGTGGCGACGTATTAGCTAGTTAAATTGTCAACACTAACGGTTCATTGGAATATATTTGAAAGGAACTTTCCAGCGGCGTAGGCCGCATTAATCGCTTTTGCTTCTATAGGGCCTCTTCTTTTTTCAAGATATTCTTCATAGCTATTTATGTAACCAGGGTTTCCCGGTGCAACAATAAGTTTTTGCACGGCCTCGTGCGCGGGTGTGTGAATATCGCCCATTACGATGCTCTCTCCGCGTATATAGTTGATGGCGATATACTTAAAATAATCAAGGGTTTCAGGTCGCTTCTGTGCATCTTCATAGGCCAGTTGCAACTCGGTTTTGACCTCGGCATCGCCATTTCGATACAGGTTAGATATAGCCCAAGCAAAATGCCAAACCGCGTGATTCCAATCTATTGCAGTAAATGCTGTGGATTCGTAGAGCATGTCAATGTTGGAGAAGTACAGTTCAGAAACCTTCTTCGCAATTTCTGGCGAAATTACTTGATCTCGTATGCCCCATATTACTAATTCTGAGGTGGCTGATTTGCGTGCCATCTCAGCCTCAGCCACGCGCAAGGTAGCTTCCAGGTCTATATTTTCAATAACCACGGCTGCCTGATTATTGTAAGCTATGAAAGGCGCTATTGAAGAACAAAATGAGTTTGCTCGTCCTGGTGTTGCGAATTTTGCAGGCTCGTATTCGTAGCTCTCTAGTGGATTTGTATAGCACCATTCTTTGTTTATAGAGTCTGCGGGTTCGATAGGACGATAGTGGCGCTGCCAAGAAGTTGTAATGTCCATATATTCTGGCGAATTAACGTCGTAGGTTATTTGATCGATTAAATGGTTGTCGCAAATCAAGCTTAGAGTTTCGTCAGAGTTCAACTGGAAGTCATCTTGATGAAAATCGAAATTGGGCTGAAGTAAAGATGAGGGCAGAGCGGTACGTCCAATAGAAATACTGCTAAAGACTGCGAAGTGCTCTGGCTCAACCATCAACGATTCAGATATTGTCAGTACTTGTTGGGTCTTATTACTTATTAAGCATTGCTTCAACTGGATATTGGTGTCGCTGGTATTGTAAAGCTCCATCCAGTTAGAACCTTCTGCTGTATCAAATGGCATGATCTCGGTAAAAACAATGTCACCTGGATGCGGCAAAGATCCGAGTGAGTCTACTTTTTGACATGCCGCTAATCCGAATATAAAAATGGTTAATAGGGGAAACTTGATTGGTGCGTTTCGCATTATTGATTCCTTACAGGTTATATCTTTTAAAATATATAAATAAAAAAGATAATTCTAACCCTCCTTTCTACATTTCTTCTTTTATCTCGGGTCCAAGCGGTCGGCGGCTTGCTCAAATCGTTCGACCAAACCGATTAGTGAATCTGTAGTTGTGCCGGTTGAGCTAATGCCGCCGCTGATTGTTCGCCAAATAGATTCCGCTATTTCGTCTAAGTTAACGATCTCTCCATTTTGGACATACGAGAACTCGGTCAGCTCGATCGCACCACCAATCATGTAGCATGTTATGTTTGGCGAAGTATCCAAGCGAAATGAGCCGTCTTTCATACCTGATCTAATTTCATTCGCCATCATGCCCGCCATTCTGCGATTTTGATCTTGTGCGAGTGATGGACGTTCACTATCTGCTTGACGCGCATAAAGGCTTCGCAAGCGAGACATGCCGCGATCGTCTAAAATCGTGATAAGAGTTCGGCGGATTAAATAGCGCAGACGATTGGCGGGACCTTGGATGCTCGGCAATGTTTGTTCGATGTCGTTAAAGAGTGCAAAGTAATGTCGACGTAAAACCTCATCGAGCAAAGTCCGCTTGCTGTCGAAGTAACTATAAATTGTTCCCTCAGCTATACCTGCATCTCTGGCAATATTTCCTATTGATCCATTTTCAAAGCCATCGGAGCAAAACACTTTTCGTGCAGATTCGACAATAGTGTCGACTCGGTGTGCCTTTGAGGGGCGCGGAGAATTTTTAATCGCTACGATAGTCATGGTGCGGTTGGCCTGCTGTTGATGATTTTGAACGATGTTCAATGTGCCACATATATTAATGAATGGCACTCAATTTCTTCTCATGAGTTTTCAAAATATTTCAATTATTGAAAGGTTTTTTATATTAAACCTTTTTATTGCCTTGATAATAGTGTTATACCTAGTTTTAAGGTTTGACTCTAATTAATGAGTAACGCTCACTCTGTAGCTGAAAATTCGTCGTGGGCCTGAGTTTTGCTCGTATCTCTGGAACAATGATAGGGACTTTTTATGCCTAATCTCAACAAGCTTCACACAGGCCTTTTTCTCGTCCTGTTAGCCATAGCACCACAGGTGCGCTCACAGGTTCCAGATTATGAGCCCCCAAGAACCGAATACGGCAGGCCTGACTTGCAGGGCATTTGGACGAATCGCTCAATAACTCGGATGGAGAGAAGGCCTGGGATTGAGGGGCTCGTACTAAGCGACGAGGAAGCTTATGAGATGGCCCAGAGTTCCTTTTGGTTGAGTCTCGATAGACAGCAGCAGAATAATCCAGTAACCGAAGCCAAGGCGGGTCAGGCTGCCTTTGGGGCCCGAGGGCATAACGCATTTTGGGTGGATAATGGGGATACGATGGGGTTGGTCAAGGGTGAATATCGTACGTCCTGGGTTACCGAGCCTGCCAGTGGCCGGATTCCTTACAAAGAAGGCGGTAGTGCACTTCGCAAAGCACCTCACTTGCCAACGATTGGCAGCTTTGATGGCCCAGAGACAAGACCTGTTACGGAACGTTGCATTGCCTTTGGAGGCATAATAGGCCCGGTAATGCAAAACGGGATCTACAACAATAATTATCAATTCGTACAAACCAAAGACCATGTCGTGCTTATGTCAGAAATGGGCCACGAGGTGCGCATTATTCCATTTGCTGACGAGTACAGTAATGAGGACCTTCAGCCTTGGTTTGGTGACTCTATCGCCAGGTATGAAGGAGATACGCTAGTAATTGAAACTATTAATACTAACCCGCTACAAGGTTCTTACATATCTCCGACAGGGAAGGTCACCGAGCGACTGACTCGGTGGTCAGATGATGAGATTTTTTATGAATTTACGGTGGAAGATCCATCGATCTACACTCAGCCGTGGAGTGGAGAGATTTCATATTATAAAGAAACTGCCCTGTTTGAATATGCTTGTCATGAGGGTAATTACTCTTTACCTGGAATATTAGCCGGGGCCAGAAGAGCCGAAATGGATAAGCTTGCGGAATGAACGCACCTGCATTTTTAGTCTAAAATAGCCGATCACTTCTCAGGTAATAATTATGCATAATTCTTCTCGACTCTCTATTCTGTTTAAAAAGCTGTCGTTCTCTTTTTTCATTCTGCTTTCACTGGAACTTACCTCGATAGGCACTGACAAAATTTATGCCGCTATAGAGCCTACTTTGACTTTCGAGGCTCTGTACGCGGAGCAGTGTGCAGTCTGCCATGGTAGCGAATTGCAGGGGGAAGCAATCGGTGTTCCCCTTGTTGGCCTGGATCTTCTCCATGGCGATTCACTTGAAGAATTGGCTATTAGTATTGCAGATGGTTTTCCTGAGTCTGGCATGCCTGCTTGGTCGGAGACCCTCAGCACGAATCAAATAAGGACATTGGCAGTGTTCATCGTCGAACAAAGAGACTCAATGCCCAACGGAGTATTTAATACCCTAACTCCAATCCAATTCCCTGCGGGCGTGGTTGCCAGCGAAAAACATTCATTCACGGCAGTGCCAGTAGTAGATGGGCTTGAAGAGCTTATTTTTTCTATGGCGATTCTCCCAGATAGACAGTTTCTCGTTACGGAAAAAACGCGAGGGCTCCGATTAATTTCTGCCGATGGCCAACAGTCAACCATGATTCAAGGTACACCAAAGGCTTATCACAACGATGATAATCCCCGTGGGGGTGTGGGCTGGATGCTTGAAGTAGTGCTGCATCCTGAATACGCTGATAATGGCTGGATATATTTGCATTTCTCCGATCGCTGCGAAGACTGTAATACCTATAGCCGCCAATTTAAACGCCCAGCAAGCATGAACAAAGTAGTTAGGGGCCGCATAGAAGGCGATCAGTGGGTTGACCAGGAAACCATCATTGAATTCGATTTCGAAAGTTATCAAATAGGCTCTGATATTGGTGCAGGCGGAAGAGTAGCGTTTGATCAGGAAGGACACCTCTTCTTTTCAATAGGCGCGAGAAGCCCTAATACTATGTCGGGCGTACAAGACCTAGCGTTGCCTTGGGGCAAGATACACCGCGTTAATCTCGATGGAAGTATTCCAGAAGACAATCCTTATGTTGGCGATGCCAGTGCGCTCGATAGTATCTGGAGTAGGGGGCATCGTAGCCCTC
>Ga0257126_1003118_pt1 | contig 10573 bp, 10 predicted proteins | sample SI060_120mmetaG_FD_190151 | JGI IMG/M metagenome (GOLD analysis project Ga0257126, IMG submission 190151) | Marine microbial communities from Saanich Inlet, British Columbia, Canada - SI060_120m | ecosystem: Environmental > Aquatic > Marine > Inlet | place: Canada: British Columbia | collected... | reverse complement strand
CACCTATCAAGCCCAGGGCTCCTTGCTTCTTCCTTACCTAAAGAAAATGGGTATAGAAACGCGACTCCAATCCTGCCCTGCAACCGAGGCGGCCTTCAAAAAGCAAGCTAAAGAGCTCGTTTCCATAAAAACTATTTCAGCCCTTGATGGCTTGGTCTTTTCCGCTTCAGCCCAGAGCTCTCGCAAGATAAAGGAGCGAAAGCTCGACAAAAAAGTGGCCATAGCGTTGAAAAACTTAAAATCTCGGGAATTAAAAGGAGTTTCTGATGACATGATTTTGCTGACCTGTCTCAAGCAAAACTGGTTCTTAAACGGAAAAGGGTATGATGCGCGGAAACCGGCTCCGGGTCCCTTTGCCAGTGGCGCAAACATGTTCAAAACAGTGCATTGGCTTGCCAATACCACACGCGGCACCAATGAACACGCACATTGTTCTCGTATGATTTATCTATGGGACCAACACCCGAACCCATATGTCGCGAAATGGTTGGGCATGTCGCAAGGCGACAAGGAAGCCTATGCCCTAACAGAACTCATTCAATGGGTCTGGCGTTCGCGGGTCAGAAAGGGCGCGCCCATCACCCTTTACCTGCCTTCAGAGCGCATGAGACGTATATTTTCAACTTGGTTAGAAAGCTAAAACTTGTGGAGACAGCTCAGGGTACATCTCTGCCGCTGTTTCCATATTTTTTACTCTTCTTCCATTCGACGGCGGCGTTGGCTTAGGGTTTCACCGTCATATTCCCAATATTGAGGACCGTTAACCGAAAATCCAACTAAATGAATACGTTGAGCATCCAGCGAGGAAGTCGATTAATGTCATGATTCTGCACTTGTGTGGACTCGAGGTCAAGCCTGGAGTTGATGGAGCGGCGGCGCGTCTCGGCGTCATTGAGCCACCTCGCGCTGTCGACACGCCCATTGGCTCATATAAAAACGGCGAAACCGTTTCCAGTTCCGCCGTGATTTTAATGGCTTGTGTCGCTTTCTTGTTCAACCGACAGCTTTAATTGCTAAAGCTGGCCTTCACTATTCGACAACCAAATCAATCGCCAAAGTGCGAAGGGGCGTATTGAAATGGCAGGGCGCGTTTAACGCAGCGGGGCATCCGAGCGGCGCGCGCGCCTTATCGGTCAGTGTTGTTTGTAGGGTCAAATTTTCCCCGGTCGTAATTTCAAGCACCGAGCTCAGTTTTTTCAAGGAAAAGACATATGCCGTGTCGCCCTTGTCAGCAACATTGGTTATTATGTTCAAATTCTCATCAACCAATATCACGTGCTGGAAGGCGTTCTCGTCGATTTCATAATTATTCTCGCTGGGGGCAGCGCCTTCAACAGGAACAGACATCAAACCCCGCCATTCAGCAAACCCGACATTATTGAAAAACAGGGTTGAAAACTCTAATGAGGCGGGCTCGATATTCTGGCAGTTACTGGGATAAATCCCATCGAAAATAGTCGATGTTGAATATTCGAAAGGCGGCGGTGTGCACCATGTGCCGGTTTGCCCCTGCCCGGGCATCTCGCCATTGCCGCCGAAAACGCCATCTGCAAAATGCCACAATGCTTTATATTGTCCGCGTGCCGAAGCCAGTTGGTAAAAATAGGTATAATTGCCGGGGGCCGGCGCATTGGCTTCGACCGCTTGTGACGCCCCGATTGAAATGCTGGCGTCAACCGGTGCGGTCAACATATTCTGACATTGGATGATGCTGTCCACCAAAGAGGTTATACCGCTTTGAAGCGGGAAGCCTTCGCACACGCCTATTTGAATGACTCTTGAAACTTGCTCTTCAACATCGGTTGTGCAGGCAATGGTCATGTCAACCCCCTGCGTGCGTTGCACGGTGAGCCTGCCATTCTGATCAGCCGTGCATGAGGCTTCAGCATGATTTTTTGCATCTAGGACAAAGAGACAGGTGAAGAATAATAGGCCGAGAACTGTATTTCGCATAATCTATAAACCCTTAAATGTGAGTTGCATTGGTCCGCCAGTGGCATTGGAAGCCAGAGCATCACCAACCCGCGTGACCACTTGTTTCACAATTCGGTTTGTGCGCCGCACTTTTTCAAAGCGGCGTTCGGTAATATCGATAAGCGCGAAGGCTTGGCTTGAGACAAGCTTGGGTTGCTGCACATATTGTTGTTGGTGGAAGCGCGCGACATTAAAGGAAAGCGAGACAAAATCCGCATCATTGGCCGCATTGGCGTCATAAGAGGCGCTGCCCGCTTCCAAGCTAAAGCCCAAAGGCAAAGCCGAGCGCAGGCTTATCGTGTCGCCTTCAAGGTCCGCCGCGCCGTTTTCGCCGTCCCATTTAAAGCTTTTGGCATGAATGCGGGTGTTTGGCAGATAGGGCAGCGGTAACGCCAGCTCCATATCCATGCCATCCAGCGCGGTCTCTTCAACGCCATTGACGGTTTGCATATCAGACAGGGCCGTATAGCTGTTAACCCTAAGGTCACCGACCGAGGTCAACACTTCGCCACCGACACTCATGCGCTCGTGTCCGGCATCCCACTCATTGTCATAAAACAGATTAAGACCGGCAATCACCTTGCCGTCATTCAATATCCAGCGCTGGCCGAGGCCGAGATTGAACGTGTCATCATTATCTGTCGCAATGATGCCGCCCTGAAAGAAGGTGGCGCGACCGGCTGATGGATTGTCATAAAGCGGCTGCACGGTGAAGATGGAATAGCGCGTATCTTCGCCATCCAAATCGGTAATATCAATCTCGACATTGCGAAAGCGCTCTGACAAAGACTGCTCAATGCGGGCTGAAACATAATTCTCAGCCGATTGCGCCAGATTGTTTTTAAAAAAGGCTTCAGCTTTTTGCGCGTCCGACGCGCCAGCCTGCCCGACGAAAATCAAAGTGCTAAAATTGGCCATAAGGGCGAAAAATAAACGCATACAAAACTCCAAGAAAAACTTTCGTTGTTGTATACGTTTCTTTTCTGATTTCAAGCTGAAAAAGAAGAACCGCAAAGAATTAGCGCTATAAAAATCCGAGCCGAGATTACTATCACGCCTCTTCCGGATTCTCCCCCTGTGCCCTGTCCCAATGATGACGCTTGTCACAACTGTGTCACAGTGGATTGGCGTAAAATGCCACCCCGCCATCAACCCCATGCTTGACCTCGAGTCCACACAAGTGCAGAATCATTGAGCAAATCGGCTGTTTTCTTGAGGTTGCCTAAGGTGTCTTGAGGTGGGCTTTGGTAGCGGAGGAGGGACTCGAACCCCCGACACGCGGATTATGATTCCGCTGCTCTAACCAGCTGAGCTACTCCGCTCCAGAAGGCTTTGACGGGCAAAACCTCAATAAGAGAGAGCTTGATATAGACCAAATTAGGCAGACTGGCAATTGCCCTTTTTAGCTAGGCTTCGCCTCTGATTTGGCTTCAGGTTTACCCGCCGCACGCGCAATCTTGGCGGCGCGCTTGCGCTGCGCTGACGAGCCGATATGTAATGATTTTCTATATTTGGCCACGGTTCTACGCGCCACCGCAATGCCCGCCTCGGCTAAAAGCGCCACCAGCGCCTCATCCGATAAGGGCGCCACATGGGCTATTTCCTCGCTCACCGCCTGCGCCACGCGTGCCTTAATGGCCGCCGCAGAAACCGTCTTGCTATTGCGACCGCGCGCGCCGCTCCCCGCTGTGTCGCTTTTGCCCGTCAGCGCCGTCGAGAATAAGTCTTTCAGGTAAAACACCCCCTTGGGGGTTTGCACCAGCTTGCCGTTGGCCGAGCGACTGACTGTGCTTTCGTGCAATTCTAAAACCTCCGCGATATCGCGCAGCACCAGCGGTTCGAGCGCCATCATGCCGTGGTTTAAAAAACCTTGCTGATGGCCGATAACCGCACGCGCCACCCGCAATAAAGTGGCGGCGCGTTGTTGCGTGGCCTTTTGGAGCCAGCGCGCCGACTGCACATTGGCTTTCATAAATTTGCGTTCGTCGTCGGTAATTTTGCGGGTCGCCATTTCTTCCCAATCGCGCTCCAACACCAAAACGCTGGGCAGACTGGCCTCGTTCAAATAAGCCTGCCACCCGCTCTCGCCCTCCAGCACCACGATATCTGGCTGGGCCACACCGACATCTTGGCCGTCGAAACTGGCCGCCGGGCGCGGGTCCAATGCCCGAATGGTTTGCAAATAAGGCGGCAAAGCCTCCGGGCTGATTTGCGCCGCTTTCGCCAAAGCCGCCAAATCGCCACGCCCCAATAGGTCTAGGTTTTCCAGCAAAGCCGCATGGGTTGGGGTGAGGCCATCTTGTGCCAGAAGCTGCAAGCGCAAGCCATCCGCAAGGTTGCGCGCGAACACGCCAACTGGCGTAAACCCTTGTACCTGCGCCAAAACTTGGCTTAGCAAGCTCGGCTCCACCTCTAAAGCCGCGCAAATCTCGGCATCGCTCTCGCGCAAATATCCGTCGTCATCTAGCCAGCCCACCAGCTCTAGGGCCAAAGCGGCTTGCGCGCGAGACTTCACCTCTTCGCCGATTTGCCCGATGAGATGCGCCGATAGGCTGGGGGTATCGGCCAAGGTTTGCTCTAGTCTTTGCACGGTGTCGCTTGGTTCGCTGGCCGAAAAATCGACCCGCACGGCCACCACATCGGCCCCCAATCCAACCCCGCTTGTGCCCTGCACGGTCACCGCGCGTTGTTTTTGTGCAGCGTCTGGCTTCCCTTCTGTAGCGCCTCCCGCCTCGCGATAGTGTTGGGCATCAAAGGCCAAAAACGGATTTTGTTCCATCTCGCGGGCCAGCATATCGCGCAATTCAACATTGGTCAGTTGCAACAGCTGGATGGCCTGCTGCATCTGCGGGTTCATCATCAGTTTTTGCGACTGCTTTATTTCAATACGCGGCGCGAGCACCATAGAAATCTCCTGTGACGCAAGATTACCCTATAGCGCACCGAAATGGCACGTTTTTTGCATATTAAGAAATAGAGGCGCTTTTTATCCAACCCCCGCCCAGCACGCGGTCGCCATCTTTGGCGTAAAACACGCACGCTTGGCCGGGCGAGACGCCCTCTTCGGGCCGCGACAGCACAACATCGGCTTGGCCGTTTTCACCCAAATGCAAATGCGCTGGCGCCGGATCTCCGGTCGAGCGGATACGGGCCAAAACTTCAATCGGCCCGCTGGCGGCATCGCCCAACCAATTAACCTCATCGAGATGCACACGCGCGCGCGCCAAAGCTTCGCGCGGGCCGACAATCACTTCGCGTTTATCCGCGTCAATCGCCACCACATAAATCGGGTCGCCCGTGGCAACGCCAAGCCCGCGTCTCTGGCCAACCGTATAATGCAAAACCCCCTGATGGGTGCCCAAAAGCGTGCCGTCCATGTGGCGAATTTCGCCCGGCAGGCTGCAATCGGGGCGCAGGCGCTTTATCACGCTGGCGTAATCGCCATTTGGCACGAAGCAAATATCTTGGCTATCGGGTTTATCCGCCACCATCAACCCCAAGGCGGCGGCATAGTCTCGAATTTCTTCTTTGCTCAAATGCGCCAAGGGAAAACGCAAAAACGCCAGCTGCTCTTGCGTGGTCGAGAACAGAAAATACGATTGGTCGCGCGCCAAATCGAGAGGCCGATGCATTTCCCATCCGCTATCGGTTTGGCGCGTGGCGATATAATGCCCCGTGACCATGGCCACCGCGCCCAGCTCGCGCGCCATGCCAAGCAGGTCGCGAAATTTCACCGTCTCATTGCATCGAATGCATGGAATGGGTGTGTGGCCTGCCAGATAACCGTCGACAAATTCATCCATCACGCTTTCTTTAAAACGCGATTCATAATCCAAAACATAATGCGGCATATCCAGACAAGCGGCCACCGAGCGCGCATCGTGGATATCTTGTCCGGCGCAACACGCGCCTTTGCGGCGTATCGCTTCGCCGTGGTCGTATAATTGCAGCGTAATGCCCACCGCATCATAGCCCGCACGCTTGACCAGCGCGGCGGCCACAGAGCTATCGACACCGCCCGACATGGCAATGACAACGCGCTGCTGGCTGCGTTGCTCAACCGTGCCGATATGAAGGTCGATATCGGGCAATGAGTCGAGCGCAAAAAGGGCATCTTGTGTCTTCATAACAGCTTCACTATAGCATGGATGGGCAACTCGCAAGCCTCGGCTTTGGGCGCAATAGCTGCAAAATTCAAGCCATAGCCACAAGAACACACAGCGTTCACGCGCGTTCACGAAAAGTTGATTTGTCTGTGACCCCCCTTTCGCGCTTAGTGGAGCCTAGTTGTTTATCTGTCCGTAGCCGTAACGTAGGAGTTCAAATTGAGAATTTTGTTAATCGAAGATGATGTATTACTCGCCCAATCTTTAACCGATGCCCTGGAGGCCGAAGGCTTTCAAGTCGATGAAGCTGACTGTGGTGAAGACGGGCTGGAGTTAGCCAAGCTTTACGAATATCAAGTGATGATTTTAGACTTAGGTCTGCCCGATATGCGCGGCGATGAAGTTTTGCAAAATCTACGACAACAAAATACCGATATGCCAGTGCTCATTCTGTCGGGCGATACGCAAGTCGAATCGCGCCTCTCTTGTTTGCACAAAGGGGCCGATGATTACCTAATCAAGCCCTTCAACATGGAAGAACTGGTGGCGCGTCTGCAAGCGCTGGTGCGCCGTGCCAATGGCCACGCGCAAAATGTTTTGCAATTTGGCGATTTGACCCTGAATTTAACCGCCCGCGATGTCAGCGTTGGCGACACAAGGGTCGAGTTAACGTCGAAGGAATATCAAATGTTCGAGCTCTTGTGCTTGCGCAAAGGCAATGTGGTTTCCAAAGAGAGCTTTCTCGACCATCTTTATGGCGGCATGGATGAGCCCGAAATGAAAATCATCGATGTGTTCAACTGTAAGCTGCGCAAGAAAATTGAAAAATCGGGCGCATCGACACCGCTGATTCAAACGGTTTGGGGACGCGGCTATCGGGTCAATACAGACGAGATGCAATGCTCGGCGTAAAGCGGTTTGGTTTAACTTCCTGTTTGGATAGGCCTGTGCTAAGCACAGGCCTATGACAGATAAGACCATCCAGAAGCTGGGCTTCGACCCCCATGCGCCCGCCTTTATGACCGCCATGTGCCAAATGGCTTTGCAAGCTGGCGCGCTTATTATGACGCATTTTAAAAACGGCGTAAAAGAAGAAACCAAAGCCGATAAATCACCCGTCACCCAAGCCGACCGCGACGCGGAAATTCTATTGGAAACCGCGCTGGCAAAAATCGCGCCCCATGTGCAAGTCATCGGCGAAGAGGCTTGCGCAACCAAAACCCCCGATAAGCTCGACGACGCTTTTTTCTTGCTCGACCCGCTGGACGGCACGCGCGACTTTGTAGCCAAACGCGATAATTTTACCGTGAACATCGGCCTTATCGTCGACCGCGTGCCCGTGGCCGGGGTGATTTATGCCCCGGTGCATGAAAAACTTTATTTTAGCGGCACAGATGCCGCCTATCGGCTGGATATCGCGCCAGACGGCGAGCTGGACATCACCCAAGCGACGCGGCTGCGCACCGAAAGAATTACCGAAAAAGGCGTGAAAGTCATCGCCAGCTATTCGCATCGCGATAGCGAAACCGAAGACCTTATCGAGCAATTGCACGTCACCAAAACCATCGCCACGGCGTCGTCTTACAAGTTTTGCCTCTTGGCAGAAGGCTCCGCCGATTTTTACCCGCGCTATGGCCGCACCATGGAATGGGACACGGCCGCCGGACAAGCGATTTTAGAAGCAGCCGGCGGCGTCGTCACCTTTCAAGACGGCAGCCGCTTTACCTATGCCAAATTAGACCGCGGGCTCGACAATCCTTCTTTCATTGCAGCCGCTTCCGATAACTGGCAGGATGCTTTGAAATAGTCACCTAGGGGGGAGCAAATGGTGCAGTATCGATTGTATGCCTGTGTCTTCTTGCTTGCACTCGGCCTCGCCGTGCCTGCAGCCCAGGCGCAGCCCGAAACCAAACAGCCCCCCAATATCGAAGATTTTTCTGAAAACAGTCTGGTCGTCGCCTCGGCCAAATATCTGGGCGCGACAGCAGAAGCGATGGCGCAAGTCGTCGACCATGCTTTCTCTCGCTATGGCATGCCCAGCGCCATTATTCGCGGCGAGGAAATGTCGGTCTCTGCCATGTTTGGCGTGCGCTATGGGCGCGGCACGCTGATTTTTAAAGATGGCAGACAAGAGCCAATTTACTGGCGCGGGCCCTCGCTGGGCCTCGATATGGGCGCCACCGGATCGAAAAGCTTCGCCCTGGTGTATAATGTCGATAGGCCCGAAGATTTGCACAAGCGCCTGCCCGGGGTCGATGGGTCGCTCATCGCCGTTGGCGGCGTGGCGTTTCATTATTTGCGGCGCGGCAGCACCATCGTCGCCCCCATGCGGGTGGGGGTTGGCTATCAAGTGGGCATCAGCCTCGGCTATGTGAAATACAGCCCGAAACGCAGTTGGCTGCCCTTTTAAGGTTATTTTGCCTGACTGAAGAAATCATCTAGCTTGGCCGCCAATTCTTGCGTTTTCCCCGATGAGAAAAAATGCCCGCCAGTGTAGCTATGCACATCGGGCGAGGCATAAAGAGCCAGAGCGGCCTCGACTTGCTCGGCTTTAATCTCTGGGTCATCTATCGCATAAACAAATTGGGCGCGCGCGCCGCTAGCGCCGATTTTTTGATGGTCCGCCATGCGGTTCGACAAAGCATCGCCGAGCAGCAAGTCGCGCATCATGCGTTCTGTGCCGCGCACGTTAAACTGCTTGGTAAAATGCGCCACCACCCGCCGCGCCTCTTCGGTGTCGGTGCCAAAACTCTCGCCGCGCGCAATAATCGACGGTATCGCCACGAAACGAGACAATAAAGGCCCGACCACTGGCATGGCCGCCAGCGTGCCAGCCAGCCCGACGCTAGCGCCTTCAATAACCGGCACTTGATAGGCCAAAGCCGACACGCGCTCGGGATGCATCGCCCCGAAGCGAGCCAAAATAGCCCCGCCAAAGCTGACGCCAAATAAATTGGCCCGTTGAATTTCCAAATCATCCATCAGCTCGCGCAATTGATGACGCATTAAATCGATAGATAGAGAGGTTTTGGGGCGGTCAGAAAAGCCGCGGCCATATTGATCATAGACCACCACCCGATAGCCCGCCTTTACCAAAGGGGGCACATAGGCTTGATAGGCCAAAGAACCCAGCGTGCCGCCATGGATGATAATGAGCGCGGGCCCCTGTTCGGGCCCGTGGACTTGATAGGCGGTGATGCCATGGCTTAATTTGGCCTCGCTATAGCCGCTGTCGGCGCGAAATTGGGCGGCGCTTAAGGTCTCGCGATTGCCCGCCTGATAGACCAGCACCATGGCGACCAGAACGGCCAAAATAACGCTTACGGCTATCGATATTTGGGTCATGCTTACCTCTCGGAGAAAATTATTGCGCTTGTGGACGCAACCGAATGCGCCCTTTTTCTTCGCCTTTGCGCGGGTCCAGAAGAAGAAGCAAAGGGCCCTCCGCATCTTGTAATTTGACGATAATGCGGGTGTCGCCATTGTCGACGCCGATGACTTGGCTATCGGCGGGGATGCTAATCTCGGTCTCGCCAAAGCCTGGTTTGCTGGGCACCGCCTCGGGGTTCGACACGCGTTTGATAACCGTGCCGATCACCACGGCCGCGCCGCCGACCATTAAAACACCAAGGCCGATGACGGTAATCAGCAAAACCCGCACATAAGTGGGCGAAGGCTGTGCTATAGCTTCTTCGGAAGCGCTTTTGGCTTCTCCACGACTTGCCTTATTTGGCGACATGGCGGTATCTTGAGACATGACTGAACTCCCTGAAAAATTGGCTTTCGCCGTAGAATACGCCTCGGATGGCGCGCGCCTTGACCGCCGTGTGGCGATGGCTAGCGAAGATTTATCTCGTGTGCGCGTGCAAGAGCTTATTAAAGAAGGCCAATGTGTCGTGACGCGCCGACAGGCTACGACGACCATAAAAGACCCGTCTTGGCGGGTCAAACAAGATGATATCGTCGAATTGATTTTACCCCCGCCTATCGACACCCGCGTCAAGGCGCAAGCCATTCCCTTGGATATTATTTTCGAGGACGAAGCGCTTTTGGTGGTCAATAAACCGGCCGGCATGGTGGTGCATCCCGCCCCCGGCAGCCCCGACCAAACGCTGGTCAATGCGCTGCTGGCCCATTGTGGCGACACGCTCTCTGGCATTGGCGGCGAAAAACGCCCGGGCATTGTCCATCGGCTCGATAAAGATACCAGCGGCATTATGGTGGTGGCCAAAAACGATAAGGCGCATCGGGGGTTGAGCGAACAATTTGCCGCCCATGGCCAAGACGGGCGTATGCAACGCTTGTATAAGGCGCTGGTCTGGGGCGTGCCCCTGCCCGCCGCGGGTACGGTCGATATGCCTTTGGCGCGCGCCACCAATAATCGTAAAAAAATTGCCATCTCCAGATCCAAAACCGCGCGCCATGCGGTGACCCATTACCGTCGCCAACGCCAGTTCGCCAATGGGCAAGTCAGCCTCGTAGAATGTCGTTTG